>JACCDX010515384.1_pt1 | contig 13221 bp, 13 predicted proteins | sample 7449681 | NCBI WGS metagenome assembly JACCDX01 (sample SAMN15323450, study PRJNA562643) | freshwater metagenome | isolation source: river surface water | place: USA:Blue River Watershed | collected 2017-08-18
CGAAGAGATTGCGCGTGTTTACGGCTTTGAGAACATACCGGCGCTGCCACCGGTGGCAGCGAATGCGATACGCATCGCGCCCGAGGCAGAGCGTTCATTGTTCACGCTGCGCCGGCAGCTTGCCGATCTTGATTATCAGGAAGTGGTGAACTACAGCTTCATCGAAGAAGAGGCTGAGTTGGATTTCGCAGAGAACCGCGCCCCGGTGCGGCTGCTTAATCCTATCGCCAGTCAGATGAGCGTGATGCGATCGCAGCTTATCAGCGGTCTCGCGGCGAACGTGCGCTATAACCTGAACCGCAAAGCCAGTCGAGTGCGCGTGTTCGAGATCGGTGCAGTATTTGCCAACGATGCGCAAGTGACCGAAGGACCACTGAGCGTGGCTGGCATTGCACAGTCCAAACGCATCGCGGCGATGGCTTATGGCCCCGTCGCGGAAGAGCAATGGGGGCAAGCTGCGCGCGCAGCTGATTTTTTTGACCTCAAAGCTGATCTGGAAGCCTTGTTCGCGCCGGCAAGGGCGCGCTTCGAGCCCGCTCAGCATCCTGCGCTGCACCCGGGTCGTTCGGCGCGTGTGATGCTCGGCAGCCGATGCGTCGGATTGATGGGTGAGCTTCATCCACGTCTTCAGCAGAAATTCGAGTTGCCACTGGCGCCCGTGGTGTTCGAGATCGACGCTGACAGCTTGCAGGGCCGACAGGTGCCGGCTTACCACGAAATTTCAAAATTCCCGGCCGTGACTCGAGATCTGGCATTGCTTGTTAAGCAATCTGTCAGCGTGCAATCGCTGATTGACACTTTTAACGCGCAACGGCACGACCATCCCGCCTGTAAAATTATGCAAGATATTGTTTTATTTGACGAATATCGCGGCAAAGGACTCGCGGAAGACCAAAAAAGCCTTGCTTTCCGCATTACCATGCAAGATACTCAAAGCACCCTGCAAGACGATTCAGTAGACGCTGCGATGTCGGCTTTTATTGAGCTTGTCAACAAAAAGCATGGTGCGGCGCTCAGGAAATAAGTACGCTGCATCACATCAAAAATGGGCACCATGAACCACAGCAATCCTGCCGAGATGGAATCTGTTCTTGCCGCCGACCTTGGCCGGGCGATGCTTGTCACCCAGGCGCGTACCAAGGCAGAAAAAGAGCTGCCGACGCTCACCAAGGCGGAGCTGGCCGAGTTACTGTTCGAGCAGGTCGGGCTGAACAAGCGTGAAGCCAAAGACATGGTGGAGACCTTTTTCGAGGAAATCCGTGATGCGCTAGAGCGCGGCGAGGCAGTCAAGCTATCAGGCTTCGGTAATTTTCAGCTGCGAGACAAGCCCCAGCGCCCTGGACGCAATCCCAAGACCGGCGAAGAAATTCCCATCAGCGCTCGCCGCGTCGTTACTTTTCACGCTAGCCAGAAACTCAAAGCCATGGTGGATACCGCGACGCGGCCCACCTCTGCACACGGTAGCTAATCCCGGTAGACGTCATGAACGACAGAGCCGCCAAGCCTCTGCTGGACCCCTTGCCCCCAATTCCGGCGAAGCGGTATTTCACGATCGGTGAAGTCAGTGAGTTGTGCGGCGTCAAACCCCATGTGCTTCGCTACTGGGAGCAGGAATTCGCGCAGCTCAAGCCGGTCAAACGTCGTGGCAACCGTCGTTATTATCAGCACCACGAGGTACTGCTGATCCGTCGTATTCGCGAGTTGTTGTACGAGCAGGGTTTCACTATCAGTGGTGCTCGCAACAAGCTCGACAGCCGCGCCACCTCCGATGCCCCTACGGGGACCATAGCGCCTGCCGTTGGCGCCGATCTGGCGGCGGTCCGGGTGGAACTGACGAATATCCTTGGGCTGCTCAGGATCTGATCCTTCAGTCGCCGTTGGCGCACGGCCTCCACAGGCCATCGCCGATCCTCAACAGGCCCGCAGCCAAAAAAAAGCCCGCTCGATGAGCGGGCTGAATCTATATCTGAGGAGGAGACATAGAGGAGACAAGACAGATTATGCTGCTGTGCGGAATATAAGGCAAATTTTAAATCGCAATGAGAGCCATAAATAAAATATATAAAGACCGCTCACAACAGGCCCATGCGCATGCTGCGGCATAGTGACTTTTTAAAAATAGTTATTTTGTTTGTTAACTTGCAATCAAAAAATCGCCCGCTTCGCGGACGGCGAACTCCAGCAATATGTTCTGAACGCCGGGTTGCCGCTGGCAGGGTTTTTCGCATGATCAATATTGCAACCTTAAAAATTACTTGAGAGATTGCAATTTTTAGCGATTTTTGGAATGTTTCGCCGTATAATTTCTTTTAAGCTACAAAACAGCTGTGCGGTAGTTGAGTAAAAGTATCACCTCACTTGCCGTACGGATATTTTGGGTTCGCGCTGATATCGCGGATTTTCTTCACCTGAACTCTGGGAGGCCCTGTTGGCGGATTCAAATCAAAGCGGATGTTTGACGGTGGGCGAGGGTGTTGTGCTCAACGGGACTTTTGTTGTGCCCGACATCGCCTCAGTCTCAGGAAGCATTGAGGGTGAAATCACAGCGCGTGAATTGATTGTCGCGAGCTCTGGTGTGATCAAGGGTAAAGTCACCGCTGAAATCATCGATCTTCGTGGCGAAATTCACGACACGCTGACGGCGAAAAAATCCCTGTTCATCCGCTCCACCGGTAAGGCGCTGGGCTCAGTTCAGTACGCCGAGATCGAAATCGAGAAGGGTGGCGATCTGCAAGGTGCGCTTCAGAAGATCGACGGCGAAGGTGGTTCGTCTTCGTCTTCCGGCTCCTACTGATGTGAGGGGTGACACGTGTTTAATAAAAAACGAAATGACGAAAGGGATCGCAACGGAGTCACGTACAACGATCCGATACCTGAGCCTAATGAGCCCGTGATCCAGGCCGAACCCGAACCCGTCGCGCCCGTCGTGGAACAAGATATTTACACCAACGGAAACGGAGGCGCCAAGCCTGCCGTGAACAACTTGAAGCCCTCGATCATCAGTGAAGGCTTTGAGTTCATTGGCGAAATTCGTTCGAATGGCTACCTGACTATCGACGGTACCGTGCGTGGCACCTTGTCGCTGCATTCGATACAGATAGGCGTCTCCGGCGTCCTCGACGGTAATGTCACTTGTGACACGATGAACGTCAAAGGTAATTTTTCTGGTGCACTCGATTGCCGCGACCTGACCATTGGCAGCCGTGCGGTGGTTGACGGCAAGGTCAGCTTCAAGAGCATCACCATCCAGCGTGGTGGTGTCGTCAAGGGCGAGCTCAAGAAAAAGCCCTGAGCCCAATAGCACTGACATAAAAAAGCCGTCTCTCGAGACGGCTTTTTTTGTTGGTGGCTAGGATGAATTCACTGGTCAGAGCTCGATGCCTCTATTCCCTGTCTACTTCTTTTCCTGCGCCATCTTGATCACGGTTTGCGCATCCGTGGCCGTGCTTGCATTGTTCTGTGCCTGGATCACCAGCCCCAGCAGCTTGGCGCCGTGCTCGACGCCTATCGTGCCGTAGGTGATGTCGCCTCGGACTTCGGAGTCTTTATGAAACTCTGCGCGCTCGGTCGCGTAGATATTCCCCTCGATCTTGCCCGCGACCATGACCCGGTGCGCAGTGATGTCGCCGGAGACTTCACCCGAGCGACCGATCGCCACCGTGACCTTTTTGTCCTTGGCGGTCTCGATATTGCCAACGACCTTGCCGTCAATGCGAACACTGTCGAGCAGCACCAGACGGCCGTAGATTTCCGTCGTCGCACCGATCAGGGTGTCGAACTTCTCCTGAGTCGGCAGCAGCTTGTTTTGTTTCATTTTGCGGAACATTGCTCTCTCCAAAGCTCAGATCGCTCGGCGTCAATGCCGACAATATAACGCGATCTGGTCCGGCCCGGTCTCGAAATTTTGCAGGGCAGGAACCCGCCCGAGCGCCGGCGACAACCGCCGAATCAGCTATTGCCAATCGGCAGAACCTGGGCCGGGTTGAGCACGCGACCGTGACGGTAGACTTCGTAGTGCAGATGAGGGCCGGTAGAGCGGCCCGTGCTGCCAACGTCGGCAATACGCTGACCGCGCTTGACGCGCTGACCTTCGGTCACATGGCGCTTGCTGATGTGGGCGTAGCGAGTCATGAAACCTTCGGCGTGCGTGACCTCGACGATATTGCCGTAGGTGTCTTCCCAGTCCGGCCGGGTAACCACGCCATCAGCAGTCGCGACAATCGGCGTACCGCTTGACGCCGTAAAGTCGAGACCTTCGTGGCGCGCCAGCATGCCGGTGAAAGGATCATTGCGCATACCGAAGCCGCTGGTGACCCGAAAATCACCCGAAATCGGCATGCCCGTGGGAAGCGTTTGCAGCCAAGTCAGCTGACGGTTCCAGTCGTCGCGAAGGTTGCCGACGACTTTTTGGAACTGCCCGATTTCATGGGCCGCCTCTTCGAATGAGTTTGCCAGCGGCTGGTTCGAGGCAAACCCCGAGTGGCTGGTGGGTAGCAGCGGGCCGCCTTTGCCGTCTTCATTGCCGCTGCGCTTCTCGCGCATCGGCGCAGGGGTGGCAATCTCCATGAAGCGGTTTTTTAGCGCTTGCAATTGACGGATATCTTGCGCGGTCGCATCCAGCATGCCCTGCAGCTTGGCCAAGCGCTCGCGGTATACGGACTCCATGCGGAGTTGTTCGGCTTCTGTGGTCACGCCGCCGAGGCTGCGTGCGAGTTCAGGACGCACTTCGATTGCGATCTTGAAACCCACCAGATAAAGGAGGAAGCCCGTTGCCACGAGCGCAAAAGCAACCGCGCACGTACCGACCAACACCTTACGTGCCGTGATCGAAACTGTACGGACATGGCCGGTCGGACCGGAAACCCACATCAGCTGCATGACGTTCCCCCTCGTTATTCGCGGAATGGTGTTGCGTTATAGCAATCTTTTAGGAACTGGTCATTATAAAGTTTTTTGGCAAATTTTCACCAAAAACATGTAATAACTGCAGGAAATAATAACTAATCGGCATTAATTATTATTTAAAAATTAATTAATTGCGAGTGAGCCTAATGTTGCCCTCATGCCCGCTTTATGGGTTGGCTTGCTCCACCTTCCGAACTCGGTATCGAACCCCTCGCTTACCGTGTTCACGCCTCGGACGGGTCTGCCACGTGCACCCCGGCCAGACCGACTGGCCTCGTTGCGGAAAGTAGTTCGGAGCGCCACTGTTAAGGATCACCTTGCAGCGTATCCAAAAAGAGCTGGAGTTGGGTTCTTGTAACCGTGCAGATGCAGCGGTTGAAGGGGGCGATGAGATAACCGCTACCGCGGGCAATGAATTGGACGAAACTTTGATCCGCAATGTGAAAACCATCTACGGTGAGGTGGTGTGGCCTTGAATTGGCTCGCCGCTAGGTTCATTGAATTGATTGGTCGGGGCGGCGGGATTCGAACTCGCGACCCCTTGCACCCCATGCAAGTGCGCTACCAGGCTGCGCTACGCCCCGACTAGCCTGCAATTATAGCAAAGTTGGGCACGCTTCTTAGCTTTGTCTTTGCCTACTGATCGCAATGCGTGATCAACACGCGGATACAGCGAACGGATCGGTCAGACAGGTATCGTCAGTGCAGATGTCCCGTGTTGTGACCAGAATCTTCTGGCATCTCGGCATGCACCATGTCGTCCGACGAGTCACAAAACAGCGGCGCGCCGCAATCGTCGCAAAACTCTGGCGAGAAAACATTTTCGCTGTTTTGTATGCGAGTGACACCCGCTTCGCGAAGCGCGGTGACGATGTGCTGCAAGGGCGATAGTGGCGCTGGCTGGCCGGGACGGCGGGGCAGGTCTGCCTGTAGATCGTCATCAGCGCTCTCTTCATCATACAAGGGCCAGACGACACCATAGTAGACATCAGTGTGGCTGCCCGAGCTGAAGCTAATCCGGTATTCGTCGATTCTCATGCCGTTGGCTGGATCGCCAACGGCCGCGATGATGGCCGATAGCTCTGTGGCCTCGACCCCAAGGCTATTCGTCAGGTAGTGCACTGCGGCGCGCAGCGACACAGCACGCACGGCCTTGTCGGCTTCGCGGCAGGCAACGTAGTAGGCGTCCGGCAGGAGCAGCTCGATGCCGCACCCTGGAAGCATGGGCTGAACATTGGGGCCAGCCTGCGCCTGCCAGTGAGCGAGGGCGGCGCGTCTGCCCGTCTGCGCATTCACGCCGGAGGCTTCCTCTTCCCAGCGCAGCAGAGGCTGAGACGATTCGGCAGCGACGGCCATCAGCAGGTAGCGGGTATCGGCAAGGAAGGGCACGGTGTCAGGTAGCTCGGACGGGAGTTGCAGCGATTTGCCGGTGAGGGCCGCGTCGACCATGCGCCGGGTGAGCAGGTAAGTGTCGCAGTAGCTGCGCGGCAGCTGGTCGATTGACAGCAGCGCGGGAGCCAGCACGGCGCGCGCATCATGCGCCAGCACATGTCCGTGCAGATGCGCGAAAAGGGCGTTGAGCTGCTCTCCGGAGATGGGCCCGGAGGGGATAGAGAAGCGCGTCCAGGCGATCACGGGCACCGCAACCAGCAAACCGTCATAGGTCTTGCCTTCGTGCTCGACAGTGCAGCTGGAGCTGGCTGTTTCAACGCCATCGAGCAGCACATCGTAGCCCGTCAGATCCGTGTGGAACAGATGATCGAGTGCGCTGTCTATCGCCTGCTGCTGATGCTGGCCCAGCATTTTTTGCAAGGAGAGATCGAGCCGACGTTCCCAGTGGCGGCGTTCCAGCCGACTGCCTGACTGCGCGAGCGACTGCGCCAACGACGCCAGGTTCTGGCTGTCGGCGGTGAATTTGCGGGTCGGGGTTTTAGGGTTGCGGCGCATGAGAACGAGTTCAGGCCTTACTTCTTTTCTTCTGCTGTTGCAGGTGCAGTGACTGGCGCCGTCGCGGGTTGAGCCGCATTGTCTGCAGCGGCGGGCGTTGCGGGCGCTGCAGGCGAGGATGAATGCTGTTCGGTATGGCCGCCTGCCTCACCTGCCAAATCGGCCTTGTCACCCATTTTGAACACGACGGTCAGCGCGATTGCAGCGAAGACGATGAATGCAACGAGAATTTTCCACATAGTTGTCTCCGGATGAAAATGGGTTGTTCAGTGACGATGCTCGCTGTCCGGCTGAAAAAGGCCGGACAGCGTCGGGTCAGCCGCTTTATGCCGCCAGCAACTGGCGCAGCACGAAGGGCAGGATGCCGCCGTGACGGTAGTAGTCAACCTCGATCGGTGTGTCAATGCGCAGCAAGAGCTTCACTTGCTGGCTCTGGCCATTTGCGCGCTTGATCACCAGCGTGACTTCCTGCTGTGGCTTGATGTCATGCTCCAGACCGAGCAGGTCGAAGCTCTCGTTGCCAGTGATGTTCAGCGACTGCACACTGTCGTTGCCGATGAACTGCAGCGGCAGCACGCCCATGCCTACCAGGTTGGAGCGATGAATGCGCTCGAAAGAACGCGCAACCACGGCTTTTACGCCCAGTAGCTGCGTACCTTTGGCAGCCCAGTCACGCGATGAACCGGTGCCGTACTCTTCGCCGGCGAAGATCATGGTCGGTACATTGCTGCCGATGTATTTCATCGCGGCGTCATAGATGGACATCTCTTCACCGCTGGGTTGATGAATGGTGATGCCGCCCTCGACACGCGAACCGTCCGGCTGGGCTGGGATCATCAGGTTCTTGATGCGCACATTGGCGAAGGTGCCGCGCATCATGATCTCGTGATTGCCGCGACGTGAGCCGTACGAATTGAAATCCGCTTTCAGTACGCCGTTCGACTGCAGCCATTTGCCAGCGGGGCTGGATTCCTTGATCGAGCCGGCAGGCGAGATGTGGTCGGTGGTAATTGAATCGCCGAATACACCCAGCGCGCGCGCACCCGAGATGCCGGTGGCAGCCGCCTTGGGCTGCATCGCAAAGTCTTCAAAGAATGGTGGCTCGGCGATGTAAGTGGATTTTGGCCAGTTGTAGACCTGACCTTCTGCGACACCCTTGATGTCTTCCCACAGTTTGCCGGGCGCACCCTTCACATCAGCGTAGTTGGCCTTGAAGGTCTTCGCGTTCATCGCATACTTCATCAGCTTGTTGATCTCGGCGCTGGTCGGCCAGATATCGCCGATGTAGACATCGCGGCCTTTCTTGTCCTTGCCAAGCGGCTGCGTCATGAGATCGACAGTGACATTGCCGGCGATCGCGTAGGCCACGACCAGCGGAGGCGAGGCGAGGAAGTTCGCGCGGATGTTCGGATGAATCCGCGCCTCGAAGTTACGGTTACCCGATAACACCGCTGCTGCAACGACGTCATTCTTCACGATTGCGTCATTCATCGCCGGTGTCAGATCACCGGCATTGCCGATACAGGTGGTGCAGCCATACGCCGTGACGCCGAAGCCCAACTCTTCAAGGTAGGGCAGCAGACCGGCGGCTTCGAGGTACTTGGTGACGACGCGTGATCCTGGAGCGAGTGAGGTCTTGATGTGCCTGGGCACAGACAGACCGAGAGTGACAGCTTTCTTGGCCAGCAGGCCGGCGGCCAGCAGCACGCTGGGGTTGGACGTGTTCGTGCAAGAGGTGATCGCCGCGATCAGCACATCGCCGTTATGCAGCTTCACGCCATCCGAGGTGGTGTACTCGGCATCGAGGTCTTCGGCTTTTTTGTTGAAGCCGTTTTCTGCCACCGGTTTGGCGAACAGCTCTTTGAAGGTGTTCTTCACGTGGCCGATCTCGATACGGTCTTGCGGACGCTTGGGGCCAGCGAGCGAGGGCGCGACACTCGACAAATCGAGCTTCAGTACCTTGGTGTAATCGATCTCACCGGCTTTCGGAATGCCGAACAGGCCTTGTGCCTTGAAATAAGATTCGAACGCGTCGATCTCGGCCTTGGTGCGACCGGTACCGTGGAAGTAGTCGATGGTGGCTTCGTCGACCGGGAAAAAACCCATCGTTGCGCCGTACTCGGGCGCCATGTTCGCGATCGTGGCTCGATCGGTGAGGGAGAGGGTCTCGGTACCTTCGCCAAAGAATTCAACGAACTTGCCAACGACTTTTTCCTTGCGCAGCATTTCAGTGATGGTGAGTACGAGGTCGGTCGCGGTGACGCCTTCGCGCAGCACGCCGGTCAGGTTGACGCCCACCACATCGGGCGTCAGGAAGTACACCGGCTGACCGAGCATGCCGGCTTCGGCTTCGATGCCGCCCACACCCCACCCGACAACACCGATACCGTTGATCATGGTGGTGTGCGAGTCGGTGCCGACCAGCGTATCCGGATAGTAGACGCCGCTGCGCTCATGCACGCCGCGCGCAAGGTATTCGAGGTTCACCTGGTGAACAATACCGAAGCCCGGAGGAACGACGCCGAAGGTATCGAAGGCCTGCATGCCCCATTTCATGAACTGATAGCGTTCGTTATTGCGCTGGAATTCGAGTTTCATATTCAGATCCAGCGCATTTTTCTCACGGAAGTGATCGATCTGCACCGAGTGATCGACCACGAGGTCGACGGGCACCAGCGGCTCGATGTTCTTCGGATTCTTGCCCATCTTGGAGGCGACGCCGCGCATCGCGGCGAGGTCGGCCAGCAGGGGCACGCCAGTGAAGTCCTGCAGCACGACGCGGGCTACCACAAAAGGAATTTCATCGGTGCGGGCCGCGTTAGGCTTCCAGTTGGCCAGCTGACGCACGTGCGCTTCGGTGACTTTCTTGCCGTCGCAGTTGCGCAGTACGGACTCGAGCACGATGCGGATGGATACCGGCAGGCGATCAATCTTCGCGCCGGTGGCTTTTTGCAGCGCAGGCAGCGAATAGAACTTGCCTTTCTTGGCGCCGGACACCTTGAATTCCTTGAGCGTGTTTAGCGTGTTGTGCGACATGTGCTCTCCTTGTTTTCAAATCCAAAAAAATTCTGTTCAGGCAGACCGCTCGGTCTGCTGATGCGCGTCGAGCGTTATCAGCGTCTTGGCGCAGTGGCAAGCGCCACTTTGCAGTCACTGACAACCGGCGCGCCGCGACGGCTGTCGAGCAGCATGGCTTTGGCCGGAATACCGATCCAGATCAGTCCGCTCTGCATATCCTCAAAGCGATGCGCGCCGGTCGAGGTGCGCACGCGTTCCATCGTGTACGCCCGTCCGCGCCAGATCACCTCGATCACGTTGTCCAGCCGGTGGTCTCCCGTCACCGACATCGGCTGCCCCAGCTCGCAGACCATGTCGGTTCGCGCTGCCAGTGCATGACCCGAGACGAACATCATGACGATAAATACCGAAATCAGTGTGCGCATACGGCCTCCCTTGTGTCATCAACGACTAGAGCAGACCGTGTGCCTCCTTCGGCAGCATCTGCCCGGTTTGCCTTGCACGCTGCAGCACGGTCCAGTAATAGCGATAGCTGGCGCGGTCGTGCAGCTTGCTCTTGTGTTGTATTGGTCCCCAGTCCTTGTCCTTCGCGGCAGACAGTATGGCTGTCGCGTCCTCGATCTCGCCAGCTTCAGGCGCGAATGCCGCCAGTATGTGCCTGATCTGGTCGGGATGGATACTCCACATGCGCTGATATCCGAATTGGCGGCTTGCAAGCGTTGCATCACTGGCCACGACAGACAAGTCCCGGATCTCGGTGCACACATTATGCGACGGTACTTTGCCATTGGCATGACAGGCTGCAGAAATTTCCAGTTTTGCACGGGAAATCAGCGGATGGCTGAACTGGCCTGGGCTGAGCATGGCGTCGCTGGGAATGCCGCCGTAGTGCGCAGAGACGAAATCCATGATGCCGAAGGACAGGCATTCAACCGCAGGGTGCTCGGCGATCTCCCACACCTGATGTAGTGCGCGGTGTGTCTCGATCAGCACGTGCAAGGGCAAATCCGGGCGGCCGGCAGCGGAGGCGTGCCGAGACACCAGCGCCACCGCTGCCTCCAACTGATCGCGGCTGTCGATCTTGGGGATCACCAGATAGGCGAGACGACGGGCCGCGAGGGCGCAGAGAGTCGCGACGTCTTGTTCGAAATACGGGCTGCCGACGTCGTGCACCCGCACGCCGATACGGTCAAATTGATTCTCTGCGCCGGCGATGAGTTCGCCAATCAGGCGTGCGTGCGCGGCCTCGTTGCCGACGGCAGCACCGTCCTCGCAATCAAAGGTCAGGTCCAGCACAGGGCCGAGTTCCTGCTGCAGCGCCAGCGATTTGCGCATCAGTTTCTCGGAACCGGCATAGTGATCGCAGACCGGCAGGGTCACCGGCCGGTGTTTGCCTTGGAACAGAACCTCGGAAGGATGCATGCGTTGCGGGGCAGGGTGCAGCGTCTGTGGGGACATGAGCGGACGCCGGCCCGCTCATGGATCTGTGGGTCGTTACGGCAGCAGATGTTTGACGCCGTCGCGCTCTTCGTTGAGTTCCTTGAGCGTCAGGTTGATGCGCTCCTGCGAGAACGCATCGATGTCCAGCCCCTGAACGATTTTGTATTCGCCATGCTCGGTGGTGACAGGGAAGCCGAACATGACGTCCTTGGGAATGCCGTACGAGCCGTCCGAGGGAATGCCCATCGTGGTCCATTTGCCATGGGTGCCCAGCACCCAGTCACGCACGTGATCGATCGCGGCATTGGCCGCTGAGGCGGCCGACGACAGACCGCGAGCTTCGATGATCGCCGCACCACGCTTGCCGACGGTCGGCAAGAAAGTGTCACGGTTCCACGCATCGTCATTGATCATGTCTTTGACCGATTTGCCGTCGATGGTCGCGAAACGATAGTCGGCGTACATTGTGGGAGAGTGGTTGCCCCAGACGCAGAGCTTTTCGATCGATGCGACCGGCTTGCCCGTCTTGGCAGCGATCTGCGACAGCGCACGGTTATGGTCCAGTCGCAGCATGGCGGTGAAATTCTTGGCCGGCAGGCTGGGTGCGGATTTCATGGCGATGTACGCGTTGGTGTTGGCCGGGTTGCCAACCACCAGTACCTTCACGTTGCGCGAGGCAACCGCGTCCAGCGCCTTGCCCTGCACGGTGAAGATCTGGGCGTTCGCCTCCAGCAGGTCTTTACGCTCCATGCCGGGGCCACGGGGGCGGGCACCGACCAGCAGCGCCACGTCGGCATCCTTGAACGCGGTCATTGGGTCGGCATGCGCGGTCATACCAGCCAGCAGCGGGAATGCGCAGTCGTCGATTTCCATCATCACGCCCTTGAGCGCCTTTTGTGCCTTTTCGTCGGGGATTTCCAGCAGTTGCAGGATCACGGGCTGATCTTTGCCCAGCATGTCGCCGTTGGCGATGCGGAAGAGCAGTGAATAACCGATCTGGCCGGCGGCGCCGGTCACAGCAACGCGCATAGGGGCTTTAGCCATCTTGAATCTCCAATTTGGTCGTGATGTCGGGATGGGGGTCTGGCGGCTTTGCCGCAGATCTCTCTGCGAGCGCAGGGGCCAAAAAGTTTGGTCGCGAGTTTAGGCGCGACGTGCAGCTCTGTCAATGCATATCTTATATCTTATATAAGACATATTACAGGAACAATGTTCTGGACGTTAAGCCCGGTTCGTGGTGAAATTGCGCGCCATGAGTCAGACCGTCTCCCCGCCCGCAGTTCCTGGTCAGGCCGCCGTTTCCGGTGGCGCGGGATCCGCTTCGCCCACCTTCAGCCCGCTGTACCAGCAGATCAAGGCGCTGATCATGCAAAGCCTGCAAACGGGGGAGTGGAAACCGGGCGAATTGATCCCCAGCGAGGTCGAGCTGGCCTATCGCTACAAGGTCAGCCAAGGCACGGTGCGCAAGGCCATCGATGAGCTATCTGCTGATAACCTGGTGGTGCGTCGCCAGGGCAAGGGCACCTTTGTCGCCACCCATCACGAAGCCCGCGTCCAGTTTCGCTTCCTGCGCCTGATGCCCGATGCGGGCGATGCGCATCAGCCTGAAAACCATATTCTCGAGGTCAAACGCCTGCGTGGTCCGGCCGAGGTTGCCCGGGTGCTCGATATCAAGGCAGGCGACTCCGTCGTGTTCATCCGCCGTCTGCAGCACTTTGACGCCGTCCCGACCATCATGGAAGAAATCTGGCTGCCCGGCGCCATCTTCAAAGGGCTGACCGTTGAGCGCCTGGCCGAATACAAGGGCCCGATGTACGGCCTGTTCGAGACCGAGTTTGGCACTCAGATGATCCGCGCCTGGGAAAGGCTCAAGGCGGTCTCCGCCGACGAACTCGCCGTTGAATTGCTAAA
>JACCDX010739614.1_pt1 | contig 13219 bp, 27 predicted proteins | sample 7449681 | NCBI WGS metagenome assembly JACCDX01 (sample SAMN15323450, study PRJNA562643) | freshwater metagenome | isolation source: river surface water | place: USA:Blue River Watershed | collected 2017-08-18
ACCTAATGTATCCTCATATTCACGGATTTGAAGATGAAGAAAGACTGAGAGAACTATTCTTTTATTATATCAATTACGGGAATTGTAATACTTATTATGACTAACTGGATTAAGGACTGCTTCTGGTCTTGGGTAAATGCCATTTACTTTCGGTTTGATAAGTATGAGTATGATATTGATAGGTTTGCTTTCTTTGAAGAAATAAATATTGGTTATTATGAAATGTACATTTATCCTTATGATGATATGTACAATCCTACTATATCAAGAGAACGTAAGTTACGATTAAATCAAAATGACTTTCATCAATAAACTCATCATCTCAAATAGATTTCTAACACAAACACCATTCTGGTGGTGGTATAGGTTGATGTCTCATCAAGTTGATGATTATTATCTCTGGAATTCATTCTGGTCTTCCCTGAATGGTGGATATATTGATATGAATTATAAGTGGGCATTTGAACAATACTGGGGCAAAGGAGCAAAACCTGAAACAATTGTGCTATCCGGAGAAGATTATGATGCTCTTGTGGAGAAACTAAATCAACCACCAGACCCAGAACAAGTAGAAAAGTTAAGGAAAATCTTTAATCGTCGTGCTCCTTGGGACACTTGAGGAACTGGCACAGCACCCCTTGTGGGGTGGTGCCTGATGCCCTATAATACTCTCATAAGCAACCAAATCAAATGAAAGAGTTTCTCTCTGACCTCTGGCGCGAACAACTTCAGTGTATTTTTGGTCTTCTCCTTTTATTTTTTCTAATGCCACCCGTAATTTACAGTAGTGTTTATTTGACCTTCAAACTTTATTGTCTGACTTCAACTGATACTGTTTGCGTTAAAAAATAACCAACCTTCAATACATATGAAAAAAATCATTTTTGCTCTTGCTATTTTTGCTTCAGTTCCTGCATATGCTACAGAAGCAAACTATCGGGATACAAAATGTAATGTTTACTATAATAATCGAGGAAAAATCTTTGATGGAACTCCTTGTAGGGCATGGTTTGATTACTCAAAATCTCTGTACTCAGTGAAAGTGTACCTCCCTCATGTAAATAAATGGTATAGTTGGGGAACTGGTTATCCTAATGTAACTAAAGACCCACGTTGGAAAGAGTGTATTCGTCACACTGGCACAGAAGGTAATCAATATCAAGTCTGCACACAAATGTCCCCAGAACAACTTGGAATTAAATGACCAACTTTCAATACATATTCTCACACCTCATCCCAACAGGAATAAGGGAACTTGGTAATAACTTCCGTATGTGGAAAGACCTTATGACTGGAAACTATGCGGATTATGTCCTTCTTAAAGAGGATGACCCCTTTGAAGAATGTAAGAACTGGTTTTGGTATGGGATTAACGCAGATGAAACATATCCCAAAGAGTTTCTTGAGTATCTACAAGAACTTTGTGACCGTATAGATAGGGGAGAGGAGAAACTTATTCCTGTTACTGTAGAAGACTTAAGAGAAATAGAAGAACTTTTGGATGTTGTGACTGAGGAGGAATGACCAATAGGACTTTTTGATTATTTCAGGTCATCGTATGACCTTGGAGATTTTACAAATATAGTCTGCCAAACTAAAGATATCGAAGATGGTATTGGTGGCACGATGACTGATTATTGGTTAGCCCCAGACGGTTCTTTATGGTATCCAAATTACAGGGGAACTAATACATTTGAAGAAATCCCCAAAACCGACCCACGATATAATGAAAAGATGGGTTTCTTGAACTTTGAGTGGGTTCCAACAGGGCAACACGGAAAGTTCATTCATCATCCTATTACCAAATATGTGGAGATTTATCCTGAACGATGGGAAGGGGAATGGGATGATTGGCCCAGAATGAAACTACATTTTAAAAAGGGGGTTCTGCAAGATTTTGAGAAAATAATTAGACAAGATAAATACTTTTAAATAATTCCAAAAACATGGAAGATAGAAGAAAAGGCGATAGGAGAAAAAGTGATAGGAGAATAGAAGATAAAATTAATAAGCAAGAAAATAATATGATTGAAAGAATAAGAACCAATAATGCTGAGCTTAGGTTAATATACAATTATCTTCATAGACTTAAAGACAAATTAACTGGAAATTACGAGTAAATTTCCGCTATATTTTCATTTATCATTTTTTCATTTATGGTTACTGGATCACCTATTAAATAAAGTTCGGCCAATATTCTCCCATATTTGTCATCTTTTGTTGTTTTAATAATCCATTCACCTGGCTTAGAAAGTTCTTTTTCCAACCATTGTTTAGCAATTATCCCCTTTTCTTTTTCTTCTAAATCTTTAGTTCTCATTTCCGCTGCATCTATATTGAGCAATCTAACTCTTTTTTTTAAATCTATATTAAATCCTAAGTCTATTAAGACTTCTATGGTATCTCCATCAATAACCTTACATATTTTTTTTAATTTGTACTGATACATTTTTCTTCCCTCTTTTCCATGTTCGTTTAATAGCTGCTCTAATTTCAGGCGGTGGGGGTTTATATTGATTTCTCCTATTTTCTAAAAATACCCCATCATTTGTCAGAAGTCTTATGATGATCAAAATCGGTAAAATTTTCTTCCTCATTGTCTAAAATTAGGATTTTGTATATTACCCAAGCAACAGCTATAAGTCCAATTGCCAGTAAAATATTTACACTATGAACTACTTCTCCGCTAGTAAAAACATTCATTTTTCTTCTTCATGAATCCAAGTTTTTAATTCTGAAACATATTGTCTTAACATAGATGCTTTTTCAAGATGCCAAGTGTTACCACTTTTAAAGTATTCGTGAGTATGATTATCTATTGCTTTTAATATATTATGTATTGGAGCATTCCAAGGTTCCCTAATAGGGGTATTCCATTCTCTGGGCATTTTTGATATGATATTGTTATTTATCTAATTTTCAAATCGAATATACATAATAATGATTACAACAATTTTATTTTTTATATCATTAGGTTTATTTTTCTTTTTTATATCAATTGTTTAAATTATGACTAGAAAAAAAGTTGCGGTATTTGGTTCAGCTAGAGTTAAAGAAGATACAAACCTTTATAAAGCAGTAGAAAAACTTGGAGCATCTATTGTTGAAAATGGATGGACAGTAGTGAGTGGTGGTGGCCCAGGATTAATGTCTGCTGTTAATAAGGGTGCATTATCTGCAAAACCAGATGATAATACTGTGTGTTCTATTGCCCAAGCAATCTATCTTCCATTTGAAGATGGTGTAAATGAGTACGTTCAAGAATACGAACAACACGATACATTCTACTCAAGACTTAAAACTTTTTCAGATTGTGATGCCTTCATTGTAACCCCAGGAGGTATCGGTACAGTTCTTGAAATGGCACTTATCTATCAACTGATTCAAGCAAATCATATGGACCATAAACCTGTGATTTGTGTTGGTAGAATGTGGAGAACTCTTCGTACTTGGATTGAAGATGAAATGGTTGAGAATGGATTTCTCAATAGTGAAGAAATGAAACTCATTCATTATGTTGATAGATTCTCAGAAGCAACTCATCTACTCAAGGGTCTTCTGTCTTGACTACCTGACAAACCCCCCTTGACTTCATTTAATTTTCTGCTAAACTTAATCAGTCATCACGGCATTTATGGACATTCCAGATTTTAAAAATCCAGAAGATAAAAGTGAGTATTATAAACTCTATGAACAAAAGGTTGCTACCTACTGGGAAATCTTTAACAAAACTCAACAGCAGTTTTTCCCAGGATATGGTATCGGTAACTTGGATGGTAGGATTCTAAAGTTTCTTTCTGATATTACAAATACTGTAATGTATGAGACAACTGAAGTATTTGAAAATCTTCATCCAGAATATAAGGCAGATAATATTTTTGTTTCTAAAACAAAACTCAAAGACTCTGTAAAAGAAGCACTTGAAGAATATAATTCTTCAACAACACTAAAAGATTTTTCTCTTGGTGAATCCTGATAAACCTATTTTTACTTAAACTATTATGACTTATTCTATTACTTTCCGTTCACCTGATGGCACTGAACAAGTTATTCAATGTGCTGAAGACCAATATATTCTTGAAGCAGCAGATCAACAGGGGCTTGATCTGCCATATAGTTGCCGAGCAGGAGCATGTTCTGCTTGCGCAGGAAAACTAATCAGTGGAGAGGTTGATAATGAAGAGCAATCTTTCCTTGATGACGAACAAATGGAAGACGGTTTTATTCTAACTTGTGTTGCTTACCCCAAATCTGATTGTGTTATTCTTACTGAACAGGAGGAAAACCTATGAAAATCTTTCTAGATACTGCTGATATTGACCAAATCATCCCTGCATATAATACAGGATTGATTGATGGAGTGACTACCAATCCATCTCTTATTCTAAAAAGTGGTCGGGAACTTCTTGATGTAGTAAAGGAAATTTATGATAAGTGCCCGAAACTTGAAAGTATCTCTGCCGAAGTTGTAGGTGATACTGCTGGTGAGGTGCTTATGCAGGCACAGAGGTATTATTCTATTGCCCCATCAGTAACTATTAAAGTTCCTTGCACTGTAGACGGTCTTGATGCCTGTAGACAACTCTCAAGCACTGGAATTAAAACTAATGTAACTCTGGTGTTCTCTGTCTCTCAGGCAATTCTTGCTGGTAAAGCAGGGGCGACTTATATCTCACCATTTGTTGGTAGATGGTTTGATAATTCTATTGATGGTATTGAACTCATCAAAAATATTCGCACAACTTTTGACAACTCTTCCTGGTGGAAGAAGGTTACTCCTCAAATCCTTGGGGCATCTATTCGTGATGTTTATCAAGTAGAAAAGGCTGCCCTTGCTGGAACTGATATTGTAACAATTCCACCACTAGTATTCTGGAAGATGTATAAGAACATTATGACTGATAAAGGTCTTGAAATCTTTCAGAAAGATTATGAGGAGGCACTAAAGTTTAGGAATGATTAAGTATGATACCACTTACAATATCGCAATATGGGGATTACTTATCCAGACAGTTTTGGGTTGATTATGGACAACCAACCAGAAATTTTAACCTAACTACTGTAGGTAACAATCCAAATTCTGGGGTAATATATTACAATATCGCAGGGTCAAATTTTGACCCTGATGGGATTACCCCAGATAGATACTGGATGGTTAGAGAATCTTTTAAACTTTTATCAGCAACATTAGGAATTTCATTTTTAGAAACAACTAGTATTGGTGATGAAGTCGATTTTTTCTTTATTGATATTAACCCTAATTCAGCATATTCCTACCCTTCAGGAAATAGTTATAGTAATGGGGTAGATTACAATATAATCAACATATCTACAAATTGGTATCGTGGATTATCAACACCCAATTCATATACCCCTCAAACATATCTTCATGAAATCCTTCATGGGTTAGGTTTAGGACATGCTGGAAATTATAATTATACAGGAACTCCTTTATCTTTTAGGACTTCTGCCCTCTTTACAAACGATTCATGGTCTGCTACAGTCATGTCGTACTGGGATCAAACCCAGAACCCTAACATAAATTCTAGTTTCTCTTGGATAAAAACCCCTATGATTTCTGATTGGCTTGCTCTCGATTATATTTACCGTCCTCAAGGATTTTCTCTTGATAATGCCTTTGTCGGTGATACAACTTATGGGTTTAACACCAATATTCTTGATAGTGTAAGTGCTATCTGGAGTAACTTTAGTTCGTATGCCCCATATTCTTCTTATAGTATTGTAGATTCTCAAGGATATGATACTCTTGATCTGAGTGGATATACTCAAGATCAACTTATTGATCTTCGTCCTTCTGATCCAAATGCAATCTATCCTTACTACTCAAATGTTGCTGGTCTTGTAGGGAATCTGTCAATTGCCCCAAATACGATTATTGAGGATGCAAAAGGTGGAAGTGGTAATGATACCTTTATTGGAAACGATGCTAGTAATTCGTTCCAAGGCGGGAATGGTATTGACCGAGTAAAATATTTTAAAGATTATTCTCAATTTACAGTTTCTTCAACTGATACTGGAGTTACTGTAGTTGATCATTCAAATCTAGCTTCAGTTGATACTGTTGCCTCTGATATTGAACTTCTTGAGTTTAATGATACTATTATGGATCATCGTAGACTCTGGAGGGATCAAACGGTATTTGCCGAATACGGAGTCACTTCCCTGGATCATAACTGGAAAACAATTGAATTAAATAATACTTTCAAAAATCCCGTTGTAATTGTTTCAGATCCCACATTTAATGGTGGTCAACCTGCAGCAGTAAGAATTACGAATGTAACTTCTAATTCTTTCATGATGAGGATTCAAGAACCACTTTATCTTGATGGTATTCATCTTGTTGAAAATATTTCATATTTTGTGATTGAAAGTGGTACTTGGGATCTAGGAAATGATATGATCTTTTCCGCTGGGACTACCCAAACTAACAAACTTTCTCCACAGGGATTTGCTCAAGTAAATGTTCCTGTTTCTGATATTGATAACATCATTTACAGTCGTGATAACGACTATCAATCAGAACCTCTCTCTGTTATGACACAAGTACAAACATTTAATGGTCCTGATTGGGTGGTAACAAGGACCGATGCTATTACAGGAAATTCCTTTAATGTCACGATGCAGGAAGAAGAAGCACGAAATCTTGGTGCTCATGTCACAGAAACAATTGGTTGGGTGGCATTTAATCAAGATACCGTGAGAACTGGTGATGTAATTGTTGATGGTGGTACTACTCCAACTCAATTTAATCATAATCGCAGCTCTTATGGTTTCGATACAACTTTCAATTCTTCTCCTACACTACTAACAAAAGTTTCTAGTTTTAACGGACCTGATACCGCAAATACCCGAGTTACAAATGTAACCAATAATGGGTTCACTGCTTTTGTTCAAGAAGAGCAATCCCGCGATCTTGAAACAAATCATCTCCCAGAAAGCCTATCTTATCTTGCTCTTTCGGGCTCTTATGGGACTTTAACTGGAACAAGGGTTGATGATATTTTTGATACTCAACCAGTCATTGCTTGATGATAAGTTCAGAAACACCATATAAACTGGCAGAAATCATCAGGGATACTTGGCCCAATCTCTTTCTAAATAAGTCTGTTGTTAAGGATTGTTACAATGGACTTCTTAAACGAGATTGTAGTCAAAAAAAGTGATTTTGTAATCGATGGAAATCCTTATCGATTAGCAGGAAATCATACCTGGAATACAATCCAACCAATGGCAGGAGAAGTTATCTCACTGAATAAGTTGACTGGAAACTTTACTAGATTGTGGACTGTTGAAACCCGTGGAATGCTTTTACAGAATACATTCTATGGGACAAACAGTCCTGGTTTAGTTAAAGTAGATGATGTTCCTTGGAAAAAAGATGGATCTTTAAATCAAGGGTATTACGACAGACTTGAAAAAGTAGTTAAAAAAGCAAGAAAAAAGGATATTGTAACAGGTGTGGTCTTATTTGATCATGCCTTTAATGCTTATTTCCCCCAAGGATGGGAGAATCATCCCTTCAATGGATTAAAAGACGGTCCAGAGAGTGTAGAATATATTCATACAAAAGGACCTTGGAACAAATACCAACGTGCCCATGTTAAGCAAGTTGTAAAAACTCTGGAACCTTATAATAATGTAATCTATGAGGTTGGAAATGAGCTTCATAGGTATAGTGTTTCTTGGTTCCAGAAGAAAGTTATATCCTGGGTCAAGAAGTGGACTGATAAACCAGTTGGTGCTTCTTATGCTGTCAGTGTTTATATGGATCAATCTTGGCTGACTAAAGTTGGCGCTGATTGGATTGCTCCAAGTAATTCATCAAGAGCGGGTGGTGTCAGTAAAATCCCCGGATTCAGGGGTCCGCAGGTTTTAGATACCGATCATGCCTGGGCACTCACCAGCAACGTTACAGGTCTTCGTAACGCATGGTCAGAGGGTAGAAACCTCTGGGTTATGGATGGTCTTACTGGAACAATATTAAAGAATCGTGATAACTTACAACCAGATAGAGATTTTATAACAGGAGTAATTTCATGAAAAAAGAAACCTATGGAAATCCTTTTCGTGCAGGAGAAAAAAATATTGATGATTTATACAAGTCAATGATAAGATATCTTCATGAAAAAGATACAAAAAATAAAAAATTTGAATATATTTTTGGCGATGTATGTAAAATAATGTCTGAATTAGACTGGAAAGCATCAGACAAAATAACAGTCGAAGTAGTTGAAAATTCGGATAAAGAAAAGATTATCACTATAAAAAATATGGATCCAAAAGAAAAATCTCTCCCACAAAATAATCAAGAACCAGTAGTTGTATGAATACAACAATAAAAGAACAATTTAATTATATTTTTATAACAATTAAAGAAACCATTAAAATTTTAATTACAAATGCAAAAATTTTGGAGGTTATGGGCGAAAAGTTTAGGCACAAAAGCAAGCAATTGTGATAAAGAATCCGATAAGGTTGCAATCATTAGAACTATAATATTTTGTTCATATTTTATCACGAATTGCTTTATTATTGCCAACGCAATCAGACATTGGCAAAAACAGCCTGTGACAATTATTGAACTGTCCATTAAAGAAAATAATTCACACTTTCCTAGATACAATAAGACTGAACCAATTGAGGTTTACTGCCATGAGTCGAACTTTCCGAAAAAAGTCATTTAACAGCTGCGCTCTAAGGTCTCCCAAGACATTTAATGAAAAACGAAACATTGATTCTATCGTTACGGATTCTGAAATGATGGAATTTAATGTTTCTAAATTAAATCGAATTAAAAATCGTCGTTCTATTCCTTCTCATCGAGACGATATTGTTACCTCATCCCATTACCAAACCGACTACAATGTTTGAAACCCAGCAAAAGCCCCGAAACTATTACTCAAAAGCCATGTTAGATGAAGCATCCGACTTTTTATGGAAAAACTATGGGATTCCAGTTGGAACCCAGGACTATCGTTGGGACAATGATCGTTTGATCGTAGAAGCAGTTAAGAAAGGATGGAAATTTTCAATTTGACCAGTTTTTAAACTGTCCACTGACCCCTTGGCAATCGCTAAGGGGTCTTTATTATGTGCCTAGTTCAACCAAAACCAATGCAGACCAATCTCCTAAAAGTTCAATCTAAAGGATTCTATTTTCCTTTTACTATTACAGATGTTGAGGAAAATACTTCTTATGCCGCTTACTATAAATCCTGTTTTCGTAGGTTGTTCTCACCTGGATTGAGGGAAGAGTGCATTATTGTTAGTTTTACAGAAAACGAAAGGACAATTGAATCTCAATATGCTTATTCAAGCATTTATGATGCAATGCGTCAGGTGCAAGCATATAAAGAGTCCGAAAGTACAGGTGTAATTATGATGTATTTTTACACTGATAAAGCTGGACTTGAATTGGTTCGTCGTTGGAGGTTTGAATATGATGGCTACATGGATTTTGATGGAGAATATCAGATAGAATGTTGTGCTTGGGTTAAAGAAAAAATCTGAGGGGTAAATCAATGGCTACCTGGAAAGCTGAGATTAAGGTGGGCACCTACGGAACTCCCTTTGAAGTGGAGGTGGTAGCAGGCTCATCTGGAACAGCAAAAGAAACAATCAACACGATTTATTCTCCTGTTTATATCAGAAATTTAAGAGTAGTTTCTAATAGAAATAAATCGTTTGGCTCTTCCAGTACATCAGAAACTTCATCTGGAATGTATTGGTTTGTTGAATTTGTACTTATTCTTTATGTTATTGTAACTTATTGGTATATTGTTGTTCCAGCATCTATTGTAATAGGACTTCTTTGGTTATGGGCTAAAAACTAAATAGTTAAGTGATAGTCTTTCGTTCAGTCCTAGAGGACCGGAAGTAGGACAGTGAAAACTGCCCGAAGGAACGCGAAATTCGTTTTCTTTTGGAGGAAAAACTATGACAAACACTACGCAAAAACCTGTCTTTATTAATCATCTAAATCTTATTAGAGAAAATATCAAAAAACAGGACAACCTAAAACAAGCACAAAATCAGACACTTAAACAAAACCACAAAGCTGTAGTTGTTTGATTTAAAAGACGCTGTAACAAGCGTCTTTTTTATTGTGCCAGTTTAAAAACTGGCACACTTTCTTAATAATTCCATAATATTCGTGTATTGTATTAAAAGCTACCTCTGTGTAATTTTGACATGACTGTATCTTTTTATTCGCAAGCATTTGATCGATATATTGAAGTTCAAGAGGTAGACGAACTTCCATTGAATGAAGTTTATATTCTTTTGGACGAACTCCATTCACATAAGCAGGTACTTGAAAAAAGGTGGAGTAAAATTCCAAAAAAAGAATATTCAGACGAGATTTATGAAGATCTAATTTACGAAACAAAAGCTATTAATACTATGTTTATTGTAGCCAAGAGACGAGCCCATTTTCTCAATCAATCTAAAGTTAATCAGTTAGTAAAGGCAGTGACTACTTGGAAAAAAAGAGCTTTTCTTTTGGGTAAAGAACTAAACATGACCCAACAACAAGTCAAAGAAATCAAAGTTCATGGTAATCAGAAATCCTAATTAACAATAAAGAAATTGTAGATACTAATACAATGCAGAATCCTACTAATACATCTTGAGTCATTACTAATAAATAGTTAAAAAAATATTTATAAAAATGCAAGAAGAAGTAGCAAAACAGATTTTAGATCTTCTAATGGAATCTGGACTTTATAGATCAGAAGAATTAGCATTAGAGGCATTAGAAAATGGTTCAGATCAATGGATTAAAGATTTGGAAGAAGAAGCATCATCAGCAGCAATAGTTTCCTTACAAAAATCATTAGAAGATGCTCTTAAAAATAAAGATTTTAATAGAGCAAAGGAAATAAAAGAAAAAATTAAATCCATTGCTTCTAATCAGTGACACTTTTAAAAGTGTCTACTAGATCAAGTCAAAATTAGGTTCTACTTTTATTATATGAGAGTAATTAAATTTACTCATGATTACAATTCGCTATCTATCTGGAAATTCCTTTGTTTTTAGATCTTTTTTTGATATATTAGAAGCACAAAAAGCAATCGCAAATTATAGAAAAAATAACATTTTTGCCGAGTTTGTAAATTTTTAGGCTCTCCTTAGGGGGAGCTTTTTTCTTTTTGTCTATTCAGTGGACAGTTTCAAAAGTGTCCCATTGTTTCCCTTGACCTCCTCCATATCAGGCATAATTCATTTGTCCGCAAGACACTCATCAATGCGAAACGTCCATCAGCTCACTCCAGAGCAAATTGACCAGGAGATTGAGAAGCTGAAGCAACAGCTTGAAAAACAGCAACAAACTGAACTGCCCATTTCAGATCAGATTAGTAATCTCCAAAAACAAAATTGGAGTAATTACAAAAATAATCTGAAGCAAGATCTTATCTCTTCCATTAAAAAGATCTCTAAAGACCTTAAGGAAAAAACTGCCTTTAAGGTTGTTTCTGAAAAGCATCTCGGAAAAGAATTTTCCGATAAAATGCTTAAATGTTTTGAACTTTGTTCTCGCAGCCATAACTGGAAACTTCTCCAGCAAATCTACAATGATAAAAATGTAGATGTTGACAATGGAATGATTTCCTTCCTTGCATCGTTCTATCGTCGTAATGTTCTTAATGATAGGAGCATCTATCTAAAAACGATGGATAAGGTAAAGTATCAGCAAATTCTTGCTGATTTTCAACAGACCGAAATCTTCAACTGATTAGGAGAACTCCAATGCTGATGCTGACTGCGACCGAAATCGAAGAGCAGATCAAAATTCTGCAACAGAAAAAAGAGCAGATTCTTTCCCTTAGCCTCAAAGAAGTTACAGAAGAACAGGTTAAAACGGTCTTCAAGGAAAAAATTTCTTCCAAAATCAACAAGTATAAAGAAGAAACTAAAAAAGCAAGGTGTCTTGCTTATATCGATGCCGTCTTTGAGGTTCTCCTGACCAATAAGATTGGACAAGAGAATACTGAAATTATTATGGATTTCTTGCGCCTTTCGGTCAAGAAAAACGATTTTCAGCGCATGTCAACAGCTTATGCTAAATTCAGAGATAATCTGGAGATGCGACAACTGATTAAGTTCTGCTCTGCTGTTTATCGCTATAAACTTTCGGAAGAAGTTTCCTCCAATTTTAAGGGGAATAAATCCACTTATAAATCGGAGATGAAGTATTCTTCTGCCTGTGAAGAGTGTGGATCTATTGCTTATGACATTGCAGTTCAGATGAAAAAACTGAACTTTATTTGATCCACTTGTAAAAGTGTCACATCAACCCTCAACATTAAAAGATATTATGCTATCTTTAATTTGTTGAGGGTTATTTTTGGATTCCGTCTTCCGTTTAAACTCAACACTGTTTTACATAAAGGGGTTATGTAAAACAATTACAACTAAATAAACTGAAACATAAAAAGAGATCGTAAATCTCTTCTCTTAAACATTCTCTGTGTGGCAGTGCAGGCAGACAGAGAATGATTTAAGAAACCATAAGATTCTTGAGAAGAAGCAAGAATCTTTTACCTCCCCATGGCGAAAAGGTAGACGCAGGAGTCTCAAAAACTCCCGGAGAAATCCATGAAAGTTCAAGTCTTTCTGGGGAGATTGTACTCTTTATGAGTACAAAATGTTCAACCTTAAATCTTTTTTTCATTATGATTGAAACACTGATTGCAGGTCTTACTTGTGGGGTTTCCACTTTCTATGGAATGGGTGATGGATTCCATGGGCGAATTACTGCAAATGGAGAAAGGTTCAATGCTTATAATTGGACCGCAGCACATCCATATCTTCCTATGGGAACGAAACTTCGGGTAACAAACCAACGAAATGGCAAACAGGTAATCGTTCGTATTAACGATCGAGGTCCATACTCTCATGCCGACATTGATCTTTCTTATGCTGCATTTGCCCACATCGAATCTACATCGAAGGGTAACGCAACTGTTTGCTGGCGAGTGGTCGGGTGACACTTTAAAACCCGTCCACTAACACCACTAGCCTCCTGTTTCAGGGGGCTATACTCATTTCAGTTCACCTCTCAGATCAATCGAATTGCTTCCTACAACCAGTGGATTTTTCTTTGGATCAACTTATTATGATGAGTGGTATTTTGAATCCTTGGAATATACTAAAAATTTGATCGAAAAAATTATCGCTACTTTTAATGAGGGTCAA
>JACCDX011185492.1_pt1 | contig 13218 bp, 10 predicted proteins | sample 7449681 | NCBI WGS metagenome assembly JACCDX01 (sample SAMN15323450, study PRJNA562643) | freshwater metagenome | isolation source: river surface water | place: USA:Blue River Watershed | collected 2017-08-18
ACCTAAGCGACTTCATTAAACAGAATTACAAAAACCAAACCACTGAATCAGATGAGACCTACAGCCTGTTCAACTCTTAACCGGACAGTAGTGATACTGTCCCCAGATTTTTGATGCTAAAGATAAGAGATCTTACATGGACATATTGTCGCAAATATCCCTAGAAGAGAAACTTGAAATTCATGCTTATTGTTTGATGGATCAGAAATCTGGGGACAGTATCACTAATGTCCCCAGATTTATGGATTTTTGATTCAAGTGGTAAATTTGAAACAACCCAAGAAATTTTCTTGCCATCTTTTTTCTTCAAAAATAATTTCCTTCACAGCCTCATAACGAGGCGCAGTCAGTGCGTTCACCACGGGTATAATTTGACTAAATGGCAGATCTTTTGGTTCTTAAGAAAATTTTTTAGAATCCAATCCCTTCAATTTTTTCTTTGATATTTTGTGGTGAAGAGAAGCAGATTTTTTTGCTTCGATAGTGCTGATTTTTTAAAATCACCTAAATCACTAAATACTATGAAAAAAATCATCGTACTCACCACGGTAGTTACAGCTCTTTCAATCCCTTCAGCTTTTGCGAAGACGGAAGGTTCCTATTTGGGGATTAATGTTCTTCGAGCTAAGTCGGATGTGAAATCTACTTCCTCTTCTTCGACAAATGCCGACACTTATTTTAATACCAAAACCAAAGATTCTCAGACTGGATTTGGCATTAACTATAAATATGCGATAAATATGAATAATTTTTTCATCGCACCAGGTGTGTTTTTGGAAAAAATTGGTTCAGAATCTAAAGTAAATGACACTGAAAATGGCTATAATCAAAGTGTGAATATCAAAAGCAGATATGGTGTGAAGTTTGATGCTGGTTATGATATTACCGACAAATTTTCAGTTTATGCGCCATTTGGTATTTCCATGGCCAACTATGAGTTAAAAACCCAAGATTATTCTGGAGCCAGCAGCCTTACAACCAAAACAACTGGCAGAAAAGCCGGTTTCCTTTATGGTCTTGGATTTAGCTTTGCAGCAACTGAAAATATTTTAGTTAATTTGGAATATAACAGATCATCTTACGATTTGAAATCTGGCGGTAATGTTGCTCTAATCGGCAATACAACTTTAAAAGCTAAAACAAATTTAGATGTAGTGACTCTTGGAGCTGCTTATAAATTCTAAGCTTATCGAACTTTAAATTTTAAAAGATGTCAGATCCTAATATTTTTGAACTAAATCAACAGTTTCGAAGTATTGGGATCTGGCGCTTTTAGGAAAGCAGACATTCTGACACTACTTTAGTATCTCTTAATACTCCCAAATCAAAAACTAAAAATTCACCTAAATTATGATAAATAAAATTTTTTCTCTTAAAGTCAGAGCGGTTGTTGCTGTGCTATTTGTTACTCTTTTATCAAGCTGTGTTACTACTATTTCTCCAGAGCAAATGCGTAAAGAAGTGGAGGGATTTAAATTACCAAAATCGCCAGATAAAAATTCTGCTGTTGTATATGTTGTACGTCCCAGCATGGTTGGAACTATCGTGCGATTTAATGTGTTTCTTGATAACAAGGAAGACAGCTCAGAAATGGGATATAACAGAGGTAATGAATATATCTATTTCAGCGTAACACCTGGAGAGCATAGAATTTTTTCAAAGGCTGAAAACTGGGATGATATAGAGTTTAATGCCGAAACTGGTAAGGCTTATTTTGTCAAACAAACTCCAGGAATGGGATTCATTATGGCAAGAAATAGTTTGAGTTTACTTGACGAAAATCAGGGTAAATATGAAGTAAAGAACTCGAAGATTGGAACGATTAAGAAGCTTGAGAAATAGTTCATAGTTTCTCCATCGATAAGAAATTAACACAAAGGTTTCAAGTCTCGACACTGTGACACTAAACAAGAAAGTTTTTGATTCAGTTTCTGAGTGTCGGGATTTGATACTTTTTGAAAAGACTTTTACCGGGCTAATTCTCAGTACCTTACATTTTGGGTATTAATTATTTGCCTTGCTTGGGGACTTCGAACTTTTGTTACCAATCCTTTCTCTATACAAAATTTTGCTATGTTTTCACTATTTTGTGGATCTTGGTTTAAATAACGGATCAGAAAATTCTCATTTTTTACAGTTAATAATTTATCCACCTCAATCCCGTTATTTTCTAATCTTTTGAAGGTTTTTTTAAAAACTTCCAAATCTCCCTTCAGCACACTTTTTGGCAATATTGATGTGGTTAATGTATTTATAGCGTCAAAACAAAATTCCGTTCCCTTGTAAACTGGGTGTGAATATCTCACTAAATCGTAAATACTTTTTTCAATTAGAGTGTTTTTAAATGATTTATAAATTGCATGTCCAAGGCCCGGATTGCCGTTCTCATCAAGATCACAACTCATTTCGGGATATGCTTTCTGCATGACAGCGCGAGCTAAAATGGTGAAAGATTTTAAAGCGCAATTGCCTCGTCCTTGTTTTTTTGTAGCAACATGCGATTCGACTAATTCTGGCTCATCTGTTTTAGGATCACATGTTACCAAAAGTTTTAGAACGGAATTCAGATAATCTTTATAGAATCTTGTAATATCTTCGGGGTTGTGTGGCATGACACGTTTTTTTTGCAAAAAACTTGTTACTGTTTCCAGATCTGAGTGGCTATATCCGCTCAAGAATTTCATCTTATCGGGATCAATATTGAAAACTGCCTCGCCACATCCTTCTTCTAGTGTGTATGGCATATTTCCATCGCAATAAGAAATTCTTTTAGGATGGTCATTTTCGTCAGACTCAATAATGAAGTAGCCTCTGTGTGCAGGAATCAGTGAGGAGGCTATAATTCTAAGGCTTCTTGTGGGATTTTCTAAAAAGATTGGTGCAGAATCTTGAATTTTTTGGGCAGTTTCTAGAAAAATATTTTGTGCATTTTGATTAAATTCTGTTGGAAATTTAACTGTTTTTAAAAGGGTTGTTAAAAGATGTTCTGTTGCAAATAAAAACCCTGAGCAGGGCAGTGTTGAGTAAGATAGTTTTGCAAAAAACTGGGCGCGGCTCGTGTTTATAAAAGGCTTTATATGCTCAGGCGGCATGTATGGCGCAAGAAATTTTACCGCATTGGTATGAAATGCCGCAAAGTGTAAAGAGCTTAAACCGAAATCATTTCTAGCGTGAGGATTTATACCTTTCTCTACTAATAGATGAAATATTTCTTCTCTCTTAAAGCAGGCGGCAAAGTGAGTATAATTACTACCTGATTGATCAGATTTGTTAATAGTTGCGAATTGCAGAAGATCTTGGGTTATTTTTTTACTGCCGTTAACAATTGCGTAAGTTAATGGGGTAAAAAAATCAAATTCTTCGGAAATTAAATATATGTTATCAATTTGCCTTATTAGTTGGCGATACGACCTCAAATCATCATTTCTAATAGCTTTGGCAAGATGCCTTAATAATTGATTAATAGGCATATTTACTGAATTGAAATTTCTACTTAAAAAAGCAGATCGAGCATTATTGCATCATTTTGTAAGTTTTTAAGAAAAATATCTAAAACTATAACTCAAGAGATCTTCAGATAAAAAAATACAAAACCATGAGATGCCTAGGCATTTAATATTAACAACTTCTTAAAATCTCTTGCGGCCAAAAATCTTTAGTCGAATTTCTGGTGGTGTTTTTTTGCCACAAGTTGCTGCAAAAACTTTTGCCAGAAATTTTTCATCATTTCCACAATCCAATCCTTATTGCATTAAGGAAGCAGATGAAAGGTTTAGGCTCTATCAGCCTTTTGTACTTAGAGTTCTTGATGATGGTTTTGGGATGAAAGGTCCCGCCAGTGTGGTTTTTCCGGAAATAGCGATGGAGATATATAATTCGAGCAATGCCGCTTTTCTGGCTCCGGCTTCTGGAGTTACTCGCGCTTTTATTGGTAATGCTTATACCGAGTTAGGGGTAAGAAATCTTAATTGCGACACTTATCCACTAATCACAATTCCAGCTTTATTAGCTCTCTATCAAAGGTTTCAGCAAAAAAATAATGGCGCAAATCCTGTCAGAATATCTTATAATGAAACAGCAATTACCGATATTGATCGAGTAATGCCATGTATAACCAGCCTTGATAATATTGGTGAATCGATAGAGTCGATCTTTGCACATCAAGAGCTTGTTAAAGCAATCGATCAAATAGTTTTGTACAATAAAGATCAGGGAAGTTTTGTTAAATTAGTTATTGCGGATGAAAGGCAGCCAGAAGCTAAATTCAGCTCATTGATCGGATCACCAAATAAAATAATAGATTTATTTTCTAATGGAAAAATTCGTGCTGGTGGCGAAGTCAAATTTGGCAGAAATGTATTAACCAAAGATAATTTTGACAACGATCCTGAACTAAGAAAATTTGCTGATGATTGTTATAATCAGGCGGTGCAAGAGGTTGCATTCTATATGGTCACAAAAAAAGATAGTGATTATGTTTTTAGTGATCCTTTTAACTCGCCATTATTAGAAATTTTAACCAAAGATGCTCACAGATTAATTTCTGAAGTTGGTGAAGAAAAAATTATTTCAGCTTTTCAAATTTCGGATGCCAATCCAGAAACATCAGTAAGAAATCCTTTATTGAGTAAAAGTTTTCAGAAAACCAAGGAAACTAAACAGGATGATCAGAAATCTTGTGGATAATTTCCCCAGCCAAAAAGACTAAAATTCAGCTCTAAATAAATAAAATCGGAAGCGCCGTTGCGGCCGACATTTTTTGTAAATTTTCCGGGTTCAAAATGGGCGTAGCCTAGGGTGGTGCTGATGTTTTTTGTGATGTCGTAATGGTTGCGAAAATCGAAATCGTGACCAATTTCTTTGCCATTTGATCCGCTGGTATCGCGTAAATTATTGCCGCGGCGCCAGCTATCAGAGGCGCTGGCAAGCCAGTAATAGCTATAGCTGGCTTCCAAGCGTAATTTTTTTTGTGGCGAAAATTCGACGCGACTTTTGATGGTTTCTAAATTCTCCCATTCAATGGTATTGCTGTTCGAAAATGATCTATTGAATCCGTAGAATTTATCAAAACGCTGATTTTTACTGTCATTAGGATTTTTATCACCGCTAGCATAAGCGTAAACCATGCTGAATCGCGGATTCCATCGATGTTCATAACTATAACCAATTTCAACAGAAGAAGCGTTGGCGCGATGGGTTTTGTAATTACTTTCACCAAATTGATAAATGCCGATTAAATCGTAATCGAATTTGCTGTTACCAAAACTTCCGAAAATTCTCATTCCCGGTGAATTGATTTTGCGTCGATATGAGGTCGAAGATTTATCTTGATCGAGAATAAAATAAAAAGGCTGCAAAGTGAATTTATCTGACCATTTGCGCCAGTTTAAAATTGTCGCGTAAACCCATTGGTTTTTGTTAGCGTGATCACTTTCATTGGTCGATTTAACCATCGGCTGTAAAGCAAAGCTATCAAGCTGCCAATCATTTTCTTTTTTGCCAATTATGGTGCGAAATCCCTGAAAATTTGTGCTGGTATTTCCCCAATCATCACGAGCTAAAAGTTTGCGATCAAGAACTTCAAACGCCATGCGACCAGCTCTTAAGCTGATTGGTCGATCTAAAATTATCGGATCTTTAAAATATAATTCGCCATAAGCTTGTAAAACATCGAGTGTATTTACATCGCCGGTATTTTTGGGAAACTTGCTGTTATTGATTCGCGAGTCTTGCAGCTCAACGGCAAAACGCAGCGGGTCGAGAATATTTTTTATACCAAAATAGGCTTGAGTACGTCTTAAAAAAGCATCATCGGTAGTATCGATTGATCTGCGAAAATCGTTGTCACGATGTTCATATCTTATGCGGTGAGACAATCCGGCATCAATCCAATCGATGTTTTTAAAAGCTTCAATTCCACTTTGATCAAGTTGATTGACATATCGCGGAGGATCGGATTCAGGATTAGAGCTGTAGCTTGTTGATTTGACGTAATAGTTGCGTTTGCGCTTTGATTCTTTGGATTCTTTCTCAAAACCTTCGGCAAGCGATAATTGTGCGCCAAATATAGCAAAAATCGCAGTGGTTAAGGTCAGTTTTTTCATTTCTGTTTTTTGTTAGATATGACTGTGAGTTATTTTACGAACTCTTCTTAAAAAATTGAAGATCTAAAAAATGAATTAAAAACTGGATTGCTGCGTTGGATTTTTTATTTTTCGCAATGATGAGCTTTCGGATTTAAAACTTGTTTAATGATACAAAACACCAATGACTAAAAAACACCAAATCACAAAACTTTTTTGTGTTGTAATATTTGCGATATTTTCAGGATTTTCAGCAAGCGCTCAAACCACTCAAGACGCTATCAATCAGCAAGATTGGATTAGTCGTAATCAGCAAAATATTTTAGAAGAAAAAAAGCGTGATGCTGAATTTGAAAACATAAAAAAAGAGCACGAGCGCAAGAAAAAAGAAGAGCAAAACCAAAGCAATAAGCCGCAATTTAAAATTTCCCAAAAAGCCAATTCCTGTTTTCCAATTGATGAAATCAAGTTGCTTGATGCTAATTCTCTTTCAAAGCGCGAGCAGAAAAAATTAACCGCGCCGTTTTTAGGAAAATGTTTTGAAGAAAAAGTTTTATCCCAATTGGTTGTAAGCGTGAATCAATATTATCACAGCAAAGGTTATGTTACAGTTCAGATCAAAATCCCTAAACAAAATGTCGAAAGCGGACTTTTTGAACTACAAATTATCGAAGGAAAAATCGAAAAAATTTCTTTCGGAAAAGATCGCGTAATTGAAAAAATTCAGGAATTTATGGCTTTTGGAAATGCTGAAGGAGAAGTTCTTAACATCAACGACATCAATCAAGGAATCTATCAAATCAATCGACTGCAATCAAACCAAGCAGTGATGAAAATTGAACCGGGAAGTGTCAGCGGCGACAGTAAAATTGTGATCGATAATAATAAAAAATTTCCGGCTCACGCCACGATCAGCAAAGATAATTTGGGCAATAAATTTACTGGCGTGCAGCGCACTACTTTTTCTTCTAGCTTCGATAATTTATTTTCGCTCAACGATAATTTAAACTTAAGCTATACCACAAATTTGCACGACGATAATCAAACCAAAGACATCAAATCTTTCTCTGGCGGTATTTCAATTCCCTTCAAATATAACACTTTTTCTTACGATTATTATCACAGTGAATTTAAAGGCCAAAATCCCGGAACCAATGGCCCAAGCACATTAACCGGTTTTTCTGAACAAAGAAAATTTACGATTGATCGGGTTTTATCCAATCAAACTAATTTACGACTCTCAACTAACGCTTCGCTAACCGCCAAAAATTCAGCGAGCTATTTGAATGGAGAAAAAATCACTACTTCCGAGCGCCGACTTACAATTTTAAACGCCGGATTTGCACTTTCTTCTTATCTTAACAACACGACTAGCATCTATTTAAATCCTTCTTATTCGCGTGGTATTAAAGCTCTAAACGCTAAACAAGATCAGCCTAATGTTTCTAATACCAACGCCAAAGCTCAGTTTGAAGTGTTCAAACTTTACGCCAATTTTTCTCATAAATTTACCCTGCCAAAAATTAACACGCCGATAACTTTTGTCAGCGAAATGAATGGTCAATATGCCAAACAAACTCTTTATGGTACTGAGCAATTTTCAGTTGGTGGATATTATTCGGTGCGGGGATTGCGAGAGAATTATATTAACGGAGATTCTGGCTATTATTTCAGAAATAAAATCAACGTTAACGCCGGATCTTTGGTGGCGCCATTCTTAAAAAATTCAAATAACAATCTGGCTCATTTAAATAAAATTTCCTTCGAGCCATTTTACGATTACGGCTATGTAAAAAATAAATATGCTGACAATGGCGCCGATGGCCGACTTGCTGGTGCGGGATTAAAAACGATTTTTAGCAGTAAATATTTCAATGCTGCGCTGACTTATTCTTGGGCGACGAATCATTCACGATTGATTACTTCAACCACCAAAGAAAATAAGATGGTTTACTTCGAAATCAGCGCTGCTTGTTGTTAGTCTAAATTTTTACTTAAAAACGCTTTTGCCAGAATCATGAGTATTTTTGCCTTTTTTAACTAGCTGTTCAAAGTCACTAGAATTGCTATCTAAATCCCTATTGGCGTAAGAACTTCTATCTCCAAAATTTGAAGTGAGTGGAAAATCACTAAAAGCACTAAAAGAAGGTAAGGTATCTATTATCGAGCTTATAGATTGTGTTGTCTTGATAGCGTAATTTTCAGTTTGAAGACAGGTTAAAACTTGTTGCCACTTTTCCAGCGTTAATCCCGCTTCTCCATTAATATCGCGTTTTCTTGAATTTTCTCTGTGGCTAAGAGGTGTAAGTAAACCAGTTATGGTTGTTATTTTTTCACTTCTGAATTGTTCAGCATCATCATCGAGATAAAGAACTCTGTTGTGCTCTATATTTTGAGCAATTGCATCTATAACAGCTGATTTTTCGATAAATCTTACACCAGAGCCGTGAATTTCAGTAAAATAATCCTTCAATTCATTTTCCTCTAAGATGCTTTCAACTATTTCCTGTCTTTGATTTGAAGCAATGTAAAATTTTATTCCGCTAGAAAATCCTTTCTGTAAAATTTTTTCTAAGATTGTTTTGTCAGCAAACCAATCACGCGAAGCATCTAAAACAGCACCTTCTCTTGCAGTATGAGATTTTGTTAAGGTGCCATCAAAATCAAAAATTACCGCGTTAAATCCTTTCTCATTAAGATTTTCAATTACTGCATTAGATACAATTTCATAATCTGGTATATCTAAAGGAGTAACACGAGAACGTGTTTTTGGGGATGGACTAGGGGAATTATATGATGCAGGCAAAACTGAATTTGAAGCTTCTTTGGCTTCCGAGATTTGATCTTCTAGTGGAGTAACACGGGCAGTCTCAATTCCAAATAGGTCTTGATAACTTGAAGAGGATTTCATGCGTGAAAGAATAATTTTTCGGAGATCTTATTTCGTAAGATCAGACGTTAAATTTTCTTTTCTTTTTTTTTCAACCTTTTGTTGAAAAAACATCAAAAGATATAGTCGTATAGGTTGAGTAATTTACCTATATAAGTTTAAAGATTTTTCTCGATCGCCGCTATAATTTCTTTTGCTTGGGGATCGGTAGATGAAGAAAACCACGTGACTAAATTGCCATTTTTATCAATTAAATATTTGTGAAAATTCCATTTTGGTGACGCAAAAAATCCAACCTGCGCATTGGCCCATAAATAGAATGGATGGGCATTTTCACCTTTTACTTGGTTAATTGAGGTTAAAGGAAAAGTGACGTGAAACTCTTTATTGGTAAAATCTTTCACTTGCTGAATTTGTTCAAATTCTTGACCACCAAAATCACTCGAAGGCACGCCAATTATTACTAAACCTTTGCTGCGATATTTTTCATAAAGACTTTGCAATCCTTTATATTGGGGAGTTAGGCCACATTTTGATGCAGTATTAACCACTAAAATCACTTTACCTTTGTAATCCGATAAATTGATCGGTTTGCCATCAATGCTATTAAAAGAAAATTGGTAAGCGTTCTTAACGCTGAGATCTGCAAAGGCCTGATTATTTAGAAAAAAAGAAAAAAGCAGACAGGAAAGAATTTTGTAAAATTTCATATTTGGGAAAGATTCTTACTTATTTGGTAGGAAAAAATTCAGATAAAACTGTATTGAGAGAAGTAAAAAGGGATTCCATATAAAATGGAGCGGGCGAAGGGATTCGAACCCTCGACATCCACCTTGGCAAGGTGGCACTCTACCACTGAGCTACGCCCGCACGGCGAAAATTTATTCCAAATGAATGGGATAAATTGCTCTTAAATTTTTTGTGAAAATTTGAAAAATCACGGAAGGGAAAAACGAGGTCGCGCAAGTTATGAATCGAAAAATAATTTGCAATGTTCAAATCTAAAAACTAATTTGACTTTGTATTCAGATATGCCTTCCTTCCTTTATTTCCAAGCCTTGTCAAAGATTTCTAAAATATGAAAATTTTCAAAAGCTTCCATTTTTTTGCGGCAATCATTCTTTTAACTTTTTCAACTTCTTGTGTTGAAACTGTGGTCGCAGGGTCGTTTATGACTGCTGCAGTATCGACTCGCGAGAAAAGTTTAAATAATACACGCCACGATATTCAAATTTACGCCATTCTTAACGCCGACTTCTTACAAAACGGTTTGAAAAATTTTGGCAATTCAATCGATGTCACGGTTAACGAAGGCCGCGTTTTATTAACTGGTATTGCTCGTGATGTACAAAAAGCTAAATTGGCTTCCGACCTTGCTTGGAAAGCTTATGGCGTAAAAGAAGTAATTGACGAAATTCAATTAAGAGATGGTGATGGCATGCATTTCAAAGATTATACCGGTGGTGCTTATGATTATTTCATCACTGCAAAAATCGAAGGTCGTTTATTCATCAGTAAAAAAGTTCCAACCTTCAATTACAAAATTACAACTGTAAACAAAACCGTTTACGTTATTGGTGTTGCACATGATGAAGCCGAACTTGCAAAAACAATAAGTTTAATCACCAGAATTGCTGGCGTGGAAAAAGTTGTAAGCCACGTTATTTTAATCAATGACAACAGAAGAAGATAATGGCTAGTGCGGGCGACAATCAAATTGTAACTTTCGGTTGTCGCTTAAATGCCTTTGAGTCTGAAGCAATCAAAGAAGCTCTTAAAAAATCCGATCAAAAAAATCTAATAGTTTTCAACTCTTGCGCTGTCACTTCCGAAGCAGAAAGAGAGTTGCGAGTTGCTTTGCGTAAAGCGCGCAAAAATAATCCTGATGCAAAAATTGTGGTGACAGGATGCGCGGCGCAGATTGATCCCGAAAAATATGCTAAAATGGCAGAAGTAGATTTGGTGCTGGGAAATGTTGAAAAATCTAATCCGGAGAGTTACGAAAAAAATTTCTCTAACTCAGCTAAACAAGAAAAAATTACTAATTCTGATTCCGACATTGCCCATAAAGATCGCATATTTTTCGATACTAAAAAAGCTGCCGCAAATTTTTTGACCCCAAATGAAACCAGCAAAATCAAGGTCAACGACATTATGTCAGTGCGCGATACTGCACCACAATTAGTTTCATATTTTGAAGATAAAACCCGCGCTTTTTTAGAAATTCAAAATGGCTGTAACCATCGTTGCACTTTTTGTATAATCCCATTTGGCCGCGGAAATAGCCGCTCGGTGGCATTTGGTGAAATTGTCACGCAGGTCAAAAAAATGGTTGCCGCAGGTCACAAAGAAGTGGTTTTTACTGGTGTTGATATTTCGGGTTATGGTGAAGATTTAGCAGTTCCGATCACTTTAACTTCGATGATTAAGCGTTTGCTCAAGCTGGTTCCCGAGCTTCCGCGTTTACGACTTTCTTCGATCGATGTTGCTGAAATTGATGAAGAATTTTTTGACATTCTAAAAAACGAACCGCGCTTCATGCCTTATTTGCATTTGAGTGTGCAATCGGGCGATGATGTAATTTTAAAAAGAATGAAGCGTCGTCACAATCGTCAGCAAGTTTTAGATTTTTGTGCGAGAGCGCGCCAAGTAAGGCCAGAAATTAGTTTCGGCTGCGATATTATCGCCGGATTTCCCACGGAAACTGACGAGATGTTTTTAAATTCTGTAAAATTAATTGAAGAAGCTGGAATCAGTTTTACTCACATTTTCCCTTATTCAAAACGTGAAGGAACCCCAGCTGCCAAGATGCCACAGCTTAACGGAAAAATTGTCAAAGCCCGCGCCAAAATTTTACGCGAAGCTGGAGCGAAGGAATTGCAAAAATTTTTACATGCACAAATAGGTAAAAATTTAAGTATTATCGTTGAAAAAGACGGAGTTGGAAAATCAGAAAACTTTTTAGATGTAAAAATTATCGGCGGCGAAGAATTAAAATCGGGCGATATTTTGACTGTAAAAATTGCGGAAGTGCAGGGAAATTTTTTAATCGCGAATTAAAAACCAGACCCCGTCATGCGACGGGGTGACAAGGTGGGAAAGACGCAGGTGACAAGGTGAGGAAGTTTGTTATAAACGTCTTCATTTGTTACCCCTTCTTCCCTAGTCTTCTCACCCCGCCTTCCTAGAATTCTTCCCAGCTTTCTAAACTTCTTCCCAGCTTTCTAAACTTCTTCCCAGACTTTTTATTCGCAGACTTTCTAGACTTCTTCTCTAGTCTTGTCACCCAATCTTCCTAGAATTCTTCCCAGCTTTGTCATCCCGTATTTCCAGACTGTTCACCTCTATCCTCCACACCTTGTCAACTCCATCTTTCCCATCTTTTCACTCCGTCTTTTCTACCTTGTCAACTCCATCTTTCCCATCTTTTCACTTCCATCTTTCCCACCTTGTCAACTCAGTCTTTCCAATCTTTTCACTCCGTCTTTCCCACCTTGTCACCCCGTCGCATGACGGGGTCTATTGATATTTCTTGATGTTGAGGGTTGACGGCAAAATTAAGCAAAGCGAATATGTTTCTATCGCTAAAGCGCATCAGCTTTGGATCAGTAAAAATTCAAAATCAAAAAATGACAACACAATCTCCCTTGGCGCAAAAATCTTATTTAGAATCGAAATCTTGGGCCTTTGAAGAAGCGCGCCGCATCTTGGAAAAAGTTGGTGGAAAAACGCCAGCTAAAGGTTATGTACTTTTTGAAACCGGCTATGGCCCGTCTGGTTTGCCGCATATTGGAACTTTTGGTGAAGTGGTTCGCACCGCTTTTGTTCGTCACGCTTTTTCTCTAATAGCGCCAGAAATTCCAACCAAAATGTTTTGCGTTTCTGATGATATTGATGGTCTGCGTAAAGTACCAGATAACGTGCCACAGCAAGAAATGGTGCGCGCCAATTTAGGTCGTCCGCTAACTTCAGTTCCCGATCCTTTTGGCACTCATGAATCTTACGGACATCACATGAATGCCCGTCTGCGTGGCTTTCTTGATGGTTTTGGCTTTCAGTATGAATTTATCAGCGCCACCGAAAAATATAAATCTGGCGCCTTTGATTCAACAATGTTGCGAGTTTTAGAAAAATATGAAGAGTTGATGGAATTGATGTTGCCAACTTTGGGTGAAGAACGCCAAGCAACTTACTCACCATTCATGCCGATTGATCCAGATTCTGGAATTGTGATCGACAAAGGTG
>JACCDX010021412.1_pt1 | contig 13216 bp, 11 predicted proteins | sample 7449681 | NCBI WGS metagenome assembly JACCDX01 (sample SAMN15323450, study PRJNA562643) | freshwater metagenome | isolation source: river surface water | place: USA:Blue River Watershed | collected 2017-08-18
CGTTTCTGATCACAGTCGTTGCAGACGTGATGATACTGGTTGCTGAGTCGTCTCCGATCTGTGCTACCTAGTTCTCTTTGAAAGGTTTGATTGCAAGCGTCACAGACAAGTACAGCAACCGTCTTTGATCTGCAATAGGTATGTGACCTCCCATTTTTGCTTAGACGGCTGTATTCAGATTTAAGTTTTTGTATTCCTACAAACACTTGTTATTTACATCCGGATTATAAAACCATATGCTAAATATGGTAAATTCCGGGAAATAAGCATGACCATATATTACGTTAACACAGGATCTAGCCCTAATGCAGGCGACGGCGATAGCCTACGAGTAGCATTTACTAAGATTAATCATAATTTTGGAGTCCTGGAGCCTCTTGTTAATCTAAGCACATCTACCGCAACAAATACCTCGCTTGGTTTAATTAAACTAGGTTCCGGACTTGTTGCCACTGCTGACGGAACTGTTTCCGTAACAAATATAGGAACAGGAACTGTAGTTGATTGGTTAAGTGTTCCTAGTAGTATATTACCTTCCGAAGATGCTACCTACGATCTAGGTAGTCCTGATAAACAATGGCGAAGTCTGTATGTTACAACTTCCACAATTTATATTAACAATGTTCCATTAACCATTGACAGTTCAAATAACCTTTTAGTGAATGGAAATCTTGTAGGAAACGGTGCTGATCAATCTTTAAACACAGCATCTAATGTAACATTTGCTAGTGTAACATTTCCGGATGGAACAACATTTAATACAGCACCGCAGGACGGAGCACAAGGTCCACAGGGCGATCCCGGACCACAGGGATCACAAGGAAATGAAGGACCACAAGGACCTCAAGGCCTCCCGGGCGCTAAAGGTGATACTGGCACGGCAGCAACATTAACAATTGGTACAGTTAGCGTATCGACTACAACTTCTACTGTGACTAATGTTGGAGATCAGTATTCTGCTGTACTTAACTTTGTATTACAACAAGGACCACAAGGAAATGAAGGTCCACAAGGCCTCAGAGGTGCCAAAGGAGACAAAGGTGATACTGGAGATCAAGGTCCAATTGGCGCTACTGGCCCACAAGGATTACAAGGCATACAAGGTATTCAGGGCGAGCCCGGCCCGCAAGGACTTATCGGAAGTACAGGAACACAAGGTATCCAAGGTATCCAAGGTATCCAAGGAGAACAAGGACCTATAGGAAGTACAGGAACACAGGGTATTCAGGGTGTACAAGGTATTCAAGGTGTACAGGGCCTACAAGGTGGCAGAGGCATTGGATTTGATCCTTTAACCAGTACCGATACACTTACAATTAGTACAGGTACAAAATCTTTAACGGTTAATGTTAGTTCTACGCAGAGTGCATATGTTCCGGGTACTATTGTTGGACTTGTAGCAATTGGTAGTCCAAGCAATTCTTACGCCATGGGAGGTGTTATCACTGCCTACACTGGCACTAGTATGACAGTTAATGCTGCCTACACAGTAGGAACAGGAACTTACTCAGAATGGAGAGTAACTGTATATGGCAGAGTAGGACCTACTGGAGTTAAGGGTGACAAAGGTGATACAGGTGCTCAGGGTGTTAGTTTAGTTCTAATTGGTAGTACAGATACTGTAACTACTTCTACAGTTGGATTAGGTACAGCAGGACAGGGCTGGATCAATACTACAGACGGTGATGTTTATTTCTGGAACACCCTAACAACAAACTGGGAAAATATTGGTCCTATTGTAGGACCACAAGGTGATCCTGGACCACAAGGACCTCAAGGCGATCCTGGACCTCAAGGCGATCCTGGACCACAAGGACCTGAAGGACCTCAGGGTGTACAAGGTTTTGAAGGTGTTCCTGGACCACAAGGTGATCCCGGACCACAAGGACCAGAAGGTCCGCAGGGACTACAGGGCGAACAAGGACTCACAGGTTCAGAGGGTCCTCCAGGACCACAAGGACCAGAAGGACCACAGGGTATCCAAGGTGAACAAGGAATTCAAGGAGAACCCGGTCCTCAAGGACCCCAAGGCATTCAGGGTGAACAAGGCATTCAGGGACCGCAAGGAGATCCCGGTCCTGCAGGCCCCGATCTATACACCCCAGAAAATATTCCAGACTGGATAGGATCACCTACAGTATCTACATTCAGTCAAGGCCTAGATGAACTTGCTAGTAGAACTATCACGTTAGAGGACAGTAAGGACAGATTAATCAGCGGAACTAGCGAATTAGTATTCTCAGATGCTGGATACTTACAATTCCCAGATGCCAGTAGAATAAGCACAAGTCCGGGCAATACTGCTACATTCCAAGCAATGAATGCATTTGCTGTTCAGACTGCTAAGTTTGGGCCAACTTGGACATTTGGTACAGATGGTACACTGACATTTCCAAATGGCAATTTAAGTATTGGTAACAATACTATTGTAGGAAGCACTGATACTATTGTAGGAGTTATCTCTCAAGGACAGGCCGGAGCAGTTGGCTTACAATGGATTGACAACATTGAAAATATAGGTTCAACAATCACACAAACACAGGTTGCGGGAATAGCAGTCAACGGCCCACTAGCGTCGACTACTGGCACCGTTCAAATAGTAACAGGATTCAGTACAGGTACTGCCGTTAGCAACACCTGGGAATTTGGTGTAGATGGTTCATTAACTGCTCCTGGACATTTACTACCCAACGCTGACCTAACCTACGACCTAGGATCTACATCAAGTCAGTGGCGTAGTATCTATGTTGGTACAGGCACTATCTACATCGGTGGTGTAGCACTGGGTGTTAACAGGTCAGAACAAGTTACTGTTAACGGCAATCCTATTATCACAGTCAACACCGCAGGTAATATCACAGTACAAGGTGATGTTGCGTTAGGAACTGTGATTATTTCAGACACGGCACCTGAACCAAGTAGCGGAGTACAATGGTTTAACACTGTTGAAGCAAGGACTTATGTTGCCTATGACGGTCAGTGGGTTGATGCTAGTCCCACAGTTCTAACACCGCCAGATACAAATCCTACACTAGAAAGTGTAACATTTAACGATAATACCACTCAAACCACAGCATGGCCGGGTACATTAAGTTACAATGATCTAACAGACAAGCCAGTGACGCCTGCTTTTGTGGGCGGAGGTGGTGCTTCAACATGGCTAACAGCGGACTAAGGTAAATACGACTATGACGATTACATTCCCAGAAAACCCCACGCTAGGGCAGGAATTCTTAGCAGATAATGGCGTAACCTATAACTGGATGGGCACCTACTGGTCTAATGCTGTTCCCACAGCATCGGGCACTGCATACTATACAGCAGTTGGCGGATTTGCCAACACAGAAACTTTTAATCGCACCCTAGATGGTGGTAACGGAGCACAATAAAAATGACAACAAGAATCAAACTACGCAGAGACTCAGCCGCTAACTGGCTTGAATATAATCCAATCTTAGCCGCAGGTGAGCCAGGTTTAGAAACAGACACTGGCAAAGTCAAATACGGTGACGGTGTTACAGCCTGGGCACTGCTACCACATGCTGGTAGTGATACCCTAGACGACCAAGGCAATGTCGTAATCACAGCAGGTAGCACAGAGCATTGGATTGCTACACAGCGTAGAGAAGATTATAACACTGAACCACGCGGTCAGCGTTATGACAGCCAGGGCAATCTATATGCGTTGACTAAATCAGAGACTGGTCAAGGATTTACAGTTGCAGTCATTACCAAATACACAGCCACTGGTTCGGTTGCTTGGCAAAAGTCCTTTACTGATGTTTATCCAACAGCATTGGCCGTAGACAGCAGTGACAGTGCTTATATTACTCTAGGAAGATCAGAAGCACCAGTAGTTGCAGTGGTCAAGTTCAGTACCGCAGGTGCTATACAGTGGCAAAAAAACTACGACATTGGTCCGGTTATGTCATTCGATGCCTACATAGAAGAAAAGAGTTCTAGTACAATAGCCCTAGCAGTTACAGGAGTAACCGGAGAAATCCCAGCACCAAATCTTGCTTTGGTAATGGAGATCAGTAGCACAGATGGATCGGTACAAATCAAGAAACAACTGGCACTTGCTGAAGAAGATCAGGTAGTAGCAGTTACAGGCATCGATGTTGACGGTGACCAAAATGTCTATGTCACTGGTTATTATTATGATGATGTTAATGACGGCAAGAACAAGATGTTCATTGAAAAACTAGATGAAGATCTAGATCGCGTATGGTCAAAGAGTCTGGAAACTGATAATAGTTATGATATGGCGGGCGGTGACTGTGCCAGTGACGCATTGGGCAATGTCTACGCTGTGGGCACATATAATGTTGATGTTGTCAATAGTGCCAACGGAACTACTAGTAGAACCGCAGCCGTATTAGTCAAATTAAACTCCAGCGGTGTTGTACAGTGGACTCGTAGAATAGTAGGACCCTGCGGCAGTGTTATAGCAGGCTTAACAGCCACTGATACAGGTGATGTTTATCTATCTTCTATAACATTTGCTAACAAGACCACTGGAAACTTTGCTCAAGAAAGTGAACTTGAACAAGAAGGATATGGCAGCAGAAAAATGGTCGTGGCTCGCTACAACACCCAAGGTGCTGTTGTTTGGCAACGCTATGTTGATGTAGCACAGATAGACGAAGAGGACTTTGACGGTGGCGATTATGGCATCGGGCAGGCTGTGGCAGTATTTGGTGACAAGTTTGCGGTCAGCGGTTATGGCCGTAGTACAAATAGTGGTCCAACAGCCTATGGTGGTACAGCAGACAACGAAGCAGATTATTTTGTAGTACAGTTGCCTACAGATGGAACAGAATTAACCATAGGTGATCTATCATTTACCGAAAGCCGTATTCCTGGACGCTTTGTTACACACGAAGCATCTAACAGTCCTTTGGTTATTGCCAACTACTCTGAAACAATTCTAGCAGAAGACGCTGAACTAACAGCAGACGCTAACTCTCGTGTGTCCAACCGTATTGTCAACAGCGAGTCTTATCAGTATAAGTTTGGTGCTGATGGCACATTGACTGTGCCCAACGACGGCGACATTAAGTTAACACAGTCGCAAGTAGGCTACTTCATGGCTGTGGGCAAGACCTACAACGATGACGACGACATCATGGCTCGTGCTACCGCAGTGGACTCGTTTGGTAACCTGTATCTTGCTGGTAGAGACAGTGGTCGCAGTCAACCATTTGTAATGAAGATCTCGCCGGAAGGTGACAGACTGTGGGGTATTACCATTGAGGAAGATAGCGGTGACGGTGGTTGGGCTTGGGCCGTTAGCCTACATCCTACCACTGGCAATGTCATGGTCTTGGCTGAAATGTATGGCGAATACACTTATAGTATTTTAGTCACCATGGATCAGGACACTGGTCGTATTTTAGATCACGAAAAATTCAGCGATTCTACTGCTGATGTTGTGCTACATGACATGGCCTGGACCAGTACTGGAACTTATGTGTTGGGAGGAGAAAAGTTAGGTGAGTTTGGAGATGAAATAACTGTAGTTCCACAAACTGGCAGCACCACAGGTACAATCTTTGTATTGAGAAGTGCCGTTGATGGTGTGCCAAGTACCAGTTGGCAGATTGGCGGTACAGGATTTAGTGTGTTTGAAAGTATTGATTACATAGAACGCTACACAGGATTGACTGGTACTACACAAGAAGGTAGTGGTGCTACATTTGACATCATTAACAACGGCAATGGAACTTATAGTGCTAGTGTTGTTAATGGCGGTACTAACTATCTACCAGGACACAAGATCAAGATTTTAGGTACAAGTTTAACAGGTGCTGAGAATACTAGTACATTTACTGCGGGTGCTGAATACACAGTTGGACAAGTAACTTTTGCCGGTACCGGCGGTATTTTTGCTCCTTGGTATGTAAACGTTAACTCCACACTTACAAGTATTACATCACTAATAACTACAGGAACAACGCTTACACTTACAGTCGGTGGTATGACTACATCAACTGGTGTAGTTGCTATTGCTGGTGAAGTTGATGGGGATACTGTGTATGAAGTTGGTGATCTTAGTTTCTTTGGAACTAGCGGTACAAGCCTCGACAGTATTACTGTAAGCCTAGGTACTTACGCTAGTGGAGCAACACCAGACAACGACATCATCCTCACAGTGGCTACTGCGGATGCGGGTGTTGTTACTCTTGTAACTAACAGCGGAACAGCCGCAGGAACTTTTGGTGCTACTGCTACTGCGGTAACAGGTACCAATTATGAAGTAGGCAGTGGATTTGTTCTGTCATATGAAAGTTCTAGAGACGGCAACAACAACTATTCCAACTATTGGAACTATGGTATATCTGTCAGCGGTTCAAACTATGTAGAAAACGATCTCATAGTGATCCCCGGTACTAGCCTAGGTGGTACGACACCTGCTAACGACCTAACTGTTAGAGTCAGTGTCAGCGGCGGACAGGTTCAATACCCACATGAATTCAGCGGAACAGCACAATCTACCACTTGGAAGTTTGAAACAACTACACAAGTTGATTTTGACAGCGAAGGTACCTGGAGTATTACCTATCCATTGAGCGAAGAATCTGTGTTGATTACTCCTTCATGGCAGCGTACTTTTGGTACAGTGGTCGACTACTCGGATAGAATTGGTTCTGTAGCATTAGACACCAGTAACAACATCATTGCTGTGGGCAAGGCTGCTGGAACCGTATCAACTAGTACTACTTCTATCCGAGATCTTGCCGTAGTCTATAAGTTTAACAGCGAAGGTACTCTGCTGTGGACTCGACAACTTAACGATCAAAACGATGATTGCTATGCTAGAAGTGTGGTAACCATCGGTACAGACATCTATGTCGCACACTATAGTGACGACGACGGCGACACAGTAGTTACTAAACTAGACGCCAGCGGTAACATCAAATGGCAGCGTATAACCAACAGCGATGACGACACCTGTATTGCTCGCACAGTCGATGGTGATCTAATAGTAATCTCTGAAGCCTACTACAATTTTGCCGACGATGATGGTATTAAAATAATCAGATTCAGTCCTAATGGCGAAGTTGTTTACAAGCGTTGGTTAACTGCCACTACCAATGACGACACTTACCTTGCTACACCTCGTGGATTGACTACGGATGCTCACAGTTTCTATATTGGTGCGTATTTTGACACTGACAACTATGAATCAGGATTAGCAGTTCGATTACCTTTAGACGGTTCGGGCACAGGAGAACACGGTTCATTCAGTTATGTTGATGTCAATAACGAAACCAGTAACTGGCTGTCAACTGGCATTGAAGACGAAAACTTTACTGTTGGGGAACTTGATCTAGAATCCGAAAACAACTATGCTGGTCCGTTGGCCGATAGCAACCATCCCTACATCAACACTGGAACCACTGTCACAGTGGGCACAGGTGATTTCTATGTCGACAGTTACTACCCACCGTTGACTGTTGAACCTGTTCGTGATACAGATGGTGGCAGTATTGTGTTTGCCGATGGATCAAAGCAGAGCACCAGTGCTACAGACATTCCGCAACGCATTTATACTGGACAGCGTTATACATTGAGTATGAAAGATCGCGGACATCACATCTTATGCGACAGATCCGATGACAGTATTGTAATCCCTTACAACGCTCGTGTTCCGTTTCCTATAGGCACCGTGATTACCATTGTTAACAGAAGCAGTAATATTATCGACATTGACAAAGAAGGCGGTAGTATTGAAGTAATGTTGGCTGGTGATGGTTTCTATAGTTATTTTGACCTAGCACCATACGGTGTTGCTACACTGCTAAAGATTGGCATTGAGTCTTGGATGATTTCTGGCAATGTCCAAGTAGACTAAGGAGACACCATGCCTATATCACAGATATTAATGACAGCAGGCTCCGCCGGTGGCGGAGGAGGCGGTGGCGGTGGCTATACTGACTCTGGCCCCTCACCGGGCGGTGGCGACTATCTCAACAGTTGGCCAAATTCGGCAGGTTGGAGTACTCAGGGCAGTGCCTTTGTTGTAGACGGGAGTGTGGAGAGTATAGACAATCTTTCTGCTGGTTGGAGTAGAAAGATCTACACAGGTATATGGTCTGTACAGGGCGTCAACGGCAACGATGTTCCTGGCATATTTGACGGAGTTCCAAATTTCACTGTAGCAGATGCTTATGGCGGTTTTGGCACAGATATGACAGGTGACAACTACTGTATGGAATGGAAAGGCTACATTCAGATAAGCACCACCGGCAACTACAATTTCTTATTAGACAGCGACGATGTGGCTATGTTCTGGATTGGGTCTGCGGCAGTGACTCCTAACTTTGACAATAAACTATTATGGACCAACAACGGCAGTCAACTGAATGCCAACAGCCCGAACTTATACAGTGGATTATACTATCCTATTAGAATGCGATTCCAAGAGTGGTCGGGTGCTGAACGCTGTCAACTCTATATGGGACAAGTAGGATCAGGATTGCCCCTACAGGCTATGGGCACTTGGGCATTGAGTCACAATGGTAATACTCAAGGATATTAATCTAGTCCGTGAACAGATACTGGAACAGCGTAGACTAAATCCCCGTGATAGAGGAACGAGAGGCTGGCAGAGTATAGCATACACTGGCCAGCCTTTTCCGTGGTTCGAATCAGTGTATCAAGCAGTGGTAGCACAAGAAGGTAGTATAGATTCATGGTGGATGAATGTTAATACTACAGGCGAATATACAGGTTGGCATACGCACAGTCGTTGGCATAAAGTTGGTGTGCTGTATGTACAGGTTCCTGCGGGTCTTATAGAGTTTAAGCAGGGTGGAGCATATTGGACTGAAACTCCTCAAGCGGGCGATTTGTTAGTATTTTCTGGCTCTTTAGAACACAGGGTACTGTCCAACACTAGCGAACAGGTTAGGATTAGCATAGCGTTCAACTTTAAACGGTAAATATAACATTATGAGAGCAACAGAAATTATTCGTGGCGTACTAGATCTTATTGATCAAGTTGAATGTGCCCAAGAAGAACCCAAACAAGCAGATCCAATCGGCGGTGCTTTTGCACAACTATTTGCACAACTTTCTGCAGAACCTGTAGAAGTTAAGTCTGCAAGTATATATGACAATAGTCCAGATGTACACGTACACGGAATTGACAGTGTAACCACAGCCGCAGGGCTAGGTGGTCTAAACGGTCCTAAAAATCCCAGTGATATTAGATCTGACTCTGTATCAATGTATCCAAATTATCAAGCCAAATAAGGAGATATAATGACTATTCTAGTTCAAAGTTTCCTTAATAGTGCTACTCGACTATCTACAACAGCGACAACGGCAACTACAGTAGCAGAACTAAAAACGATAGTAAATGCCATAGAAGGTGTTAGCACATCTGTTATGGAATTTTACATTAAACATCCTTCGACTACAGCCACAGTTTTAGTCAGCGGCACACTAGGATCCTACGGTATAACCACTGCTACTACAATTTACAGTAGTAACACTATATCAACTTCCACCAGCAAAGTAGACAGACAATTAGCCAAGTTAGAACTAGCACAACTACGTAGACAAGCAGGCGGCGATACTTCTGCTAGTTATTATAGAACATTCAATGTCTATGATGAAGACCTACTAGCAGACAAATATACCAGTAATACAACCACAGTGGGAACCGCTAACACTTTAACAGAACACAGGCCCTGGACTACATAATGCCAGTTGATCGTTATCAAAATACTACTAACTATGAACATCCTCAGGAGAGTAATCTTCTAAACGTTCATAAGACTATGGAGTACAATGCTCTAGGTCAGCCTGTTCTTCGTACTACACTTAAAGTAGGACAGACCGATGCGTTTGGTCGTATTCGTATGTCTAGTCCTTTTACTCTAGGCGACTATAAACATCTTTATGGCTTAGATCCTATGTTTATCGATAAGATATTCAATGGTGGATCTGTAACTTTTCAAGATAATAAAGCCTGTGCAAGATTAACTACTACAAATAACCCTGCTAGTCGTGTAGTACATCAAACCAAATTCTATCATCATTACATGCCAGGAAAGAGTCAACAGATTCTAAGCAGTATTAATTTTTATGCGGCTGTGCCCAATGTAACTAAACGTACAGGCTACTATGATGACAACAATGGCATATTCTTTGAGCAAGCAGGTGATGGCACACTATCGTGGGTCATACGCAGTTATGTATCGGGCGCCCCTGTAGAGAATCGTAAGACACAGGCAGAATGGAATATTGATCAATGTAATGGAACAGGTGGAAGTCAGTTTACTTTAGATATTACCAAGACTCAACTAGTGTTCATGGAGTTTCAGTGGCTAGGTGTAGGATCAGTTACGGTGGGATTTGTACACGAGGGATCTTTTATTCCTTGTCACCAGTTTCATCATTCAAATGACCTAACAACAGTTTATATGAGCACGCCTAATTTGCCTGTACGCTGTGAAATCTTAAATACAGGCACAACTACTGGCACCTTTATGGATCAAATCTGTTCAACTGTAGTCAGTGAAGGTGGCTATGTTGAAGCAGGGCAAGATTGGTCTGTGAGCAGCCCCGCAGCCAGAGTTATGGACGACGGTACCACAGTTCCTGTACTGGCTATTAGATTAAAGAATACCTTTAGAGGCTATCTCAATCGCATGATTGTGCGTATGGGTAATGTTAACGTGTTTGGCACACAGGAAAATATGGAATGGAAGTTGATAAAACTGCCTAACATCAGCCAACTAACTACTACTACTAACTGGGTGTCTGTTAACGACGGCAGTGGTGTTGAGTACAACGCAGGTGCTACTGCTTTTACAGACGGTGAACAAATCGATGGTGGTTACATATCTGCCACCACACAAGGAAGCCAGAAGTCAGCAGGTGCTCCTCCTAGTAACATCTCCAGTAGTGCTAAGAAGAACTATATTGTACAGAATTACGACAGCACGGACAGCGAAATATATGTCTTAGTGGTTACTAATATTGGCTCTGCAGACGGAACTGCTCGAGTTAACCTACAATGGCGAGAAATTTATTAAAAAGGTTTAAAATGAAAAAATTATTATTAGCAGTATTAATGGCAGTGAGTTTACCTGCCCTAGCACAAAAGACACCCCAGGGGGTAACCTATGACGCTAAGATTATCCGTGTAAACGACGGTGACACAGTAGTCATAGCCGCACCCTTTCTACCTGCTCCGCTCAAGCCAGAATTGGCTGTCCGAGTCTTTGGAGTTGACACACCCGAAAAAGGATTCCGCGCCCAATGCCCTAGCGAAGATCAGCGAGGACAGGCCGCAACAGCCTTTACTAAGAATGCAGTTGCAACTACACAAAAACATCAGGTCATTCTCTATGGATGGGATAAGTTCGGTGGCCGTGTATTGGGAGACCTCATTCTAAATGGCGTAAGTCTACGTGCTGAATTAATTCGCAACGGTTTTGCTCGTGAATACTTTGGTGACGCAAAACAAAGTTGGTGCAATTAATTTAACTACACACAAGTTTTCTATTAAATAGATGCATGAAATACGTGCATGATAATAGTAGGCATTTGAATTTTGCCCTTAACGTAGTTTGTTACATAGCGTTAATTTCGGCCATCGCATTAGGAAGTCTTAGTGATTTCTTAATTGTGTTGGCCGTATACTTTTTTATAGGTATGAACGAACAGGCATTTTTCCATAGGTTGTTTAGCCATAAAAGTTGGGATTGCCCAAAGTGGTTAAAAGCCGTTGGCCTACATATAGGAAGTCTTTCGCTTCTAGGATCTATTGTGCCTTGGGTGGCAGTACATAGAGAACATCATAGATTTACTGATACTCCTAAAGATCCGCACAGTCCACTATACAAATCTCGATTATACATACAGTTCAGGTCACCTTATTTTGATTTTAAACCTCAGTATGCAGTTGATATACTGAGAGATAACGTCACAAGATTCTATACACTACATTATTTTAAAGTAATATTGTTAACGTGGATTGTACTAGGTGTGCTATTTGGACCCTACTTTTTAATGCTCTGGCTAGCAGGTACCGCACTGGTAATCTTAAGTGCTAACGGAATTAATGCTTGGCATCATGGACATCAGATATGGAAAGGCCAGTATCAGTTACATCGAGTTGAAGATACTGCAAAAAATGACATTGTTCTAGGATATCTACACTTTGACGGCTGGCACAACAATCACCATGCTAGCGCCAATAAATACTATTATGGAGAGCGTTGGTGGGAAATCGACCTATGCGGAATATACATATGGTTATTAGCCACACTAACAGGATACAAACATTCTCTAGTAAAATAACACACCCTTAGGACCGTTAATCTTTACGGGTGTCTGGGCGGCTGCTGCCTGGTAACTTAACGCCATTCGTTACCGAAGTGAGCACTAAATACTACCATGAGAGCAAAAGAATTTTCATCTGCAAGGGAATCTAAACAACGTTTTGTAGAAATGTTTCAAAAATTTCTACCACTATGCATGGAGATTCTTAAACTAGATAGTTTACCAGAAATGGTATTTGAGCCCAGCATAGGTGATACTGATCAACCTACCTTTGGCAAGTATGATAATGAAACAGAAACTCTACATGTTGCTCTAGCCAACAGGCATCCTAATGATATTCTAAGAACCATTGCTCACGAATTAACACACTATAAACAAGGCAAAGAACACAAGTTAGGGCCTGACTCGGGAGAAACTGGTAGCCCTGTCGAAAACGAAGCAAACGCTATGGCTGGCATAGTTATGCGTAACTTCAACAAGCAGTATCCGGAATACTTAGGAGATCGTCCTATAATAGCAGAACGCTGGAGTCAGAAATACAAGAAAAGCATCAACTGTAGTAACCCCAAAGGGTTCAGTCAACGTGCTCATTGTCAAGGTCGTAAAAAGAACGAAGAAATCGAAGAAAACTTCGCTGACGGGCGTAACCCACAAGACAAAGGTGATAGTAAACGTCACGGAGTTCCTACTAAGGCTAGTGTAAGTACACTACGCAAGGTCGCCAAGCAGGGCGGACGTAAAGGACAACTTGCACACTGGATGGCTAATATGAAAGCCGGACGTGCAAAGAAGAAATGAGTGTCAAGTGCCGATTTATCCTTTCGCCACATTGGCTGTGCCTAGCAAAAACTGGAAAAGTTCTAGACGCAGAATCCTCGGATGTCCAGTTGACCACTTGACCTAATATTTACCC
>JACCDX010756835.1_pt1 | contig 13216 bp, 11 predicted proteins | sample 7449681 | NCBI WGS metagenome assembly JACCDX01 (sample SAMN15323450, study PRJNA562643) | freshwater metagenome | isolation source: river surface water | place: USA:Blue River Watershed | collected 2017-08-18
ACATATGTCTTATCTCTTTGCTTGTATAAGGTAGAGCCCGGGCCATCTGTTTTTAGTCTATATGTTTGTTCGCGCATACTGATAAATCGAGCGCCTAGGAATAATTTAGTGCTTTCTGATAAATGGATTTTGTTATGTCCAAATAATCCTAATTGCTTATGGTCAAGAATTTTGTGTGGAGATCCAGGTGATCCTGCAGCAGGACCATTGACATTCGAAGAATTGAGATTGTAAATATTATCAATCCAGTAACCTCGACTTACTACATTCCCAACATCGTCATAGACTGTGCTGTCATTGTAAACAGAGCTTCCTTTATAAATGGAACGATTGAAATAACTTACCCCTGCAATCCACTCATTACGCATGCCATCGATATCAATTTTTCCAGTAAGTCCTGTTTGTGCCTGATGATTTCGTCTTATGTCGTTCAATCGATAGTCATAAACGTTAAAGTCCCCGGGTTGGGTCGTTAAACCATTATTTGTGCCATTTCCTAGGCAAAAAACTGCTGATGCTTCTCCAGCGCAACCATATGGATAAGCGCTTCGATCATTTATTTTGGAATTGCTATAGCTCAAATGCGTAAAGCTTCTCAGATCATTATTGATTTCATGATCTATTTTTAGGGTTGTATTCAAGCTATTGATTGTTGTAGGTTCCGTCCAGCTATAACGGTTAAGCATGATGTCTGCTGGGATTTGTGGAATTACTGAATTACCGAGTAGCGTTACTCCATAAACGGGTTTTTGGGATTTCTTTTGGTGTTCAATATCAAATTGAACAAGTGTTTTGCTTGATACTTTTAAATCTGCTGCAATGCTAAAAAACTCTCTTTTGCCTTCAGCACCTTTTACGAATGGTTTGATGTTTTCATGTGCTGCATTGATTCGAATGCCTAAAGATTTTTCTTTATTTAAAAAAGTGCCATAGTCTGCCACTATGTATTGTGTTCCTCTTTCACCCGTTCCAATGGTGGCTGACGATACATCTTTAGGTCTTTTTGTGACAAAGTTAATGATGCCGCCAGGAGAAGATGCACCAATTTGAAGTGCGCCAATACCTTTTAAAATTTCTACTCGATCTTTATTTTCTAAAGCAAAGTTCTGTTCACCAGATACATTTAAGCCATTGATTCTGTAGCTGGTTGCATGATCAAGTTGAAAACCGCGAATAAAAAGATTTTCATAGTAACCAATAGTGGCGTAGTAATCTCCCGCCGATGCATCTGTTTGAACAGCTTCAGATACGCCTCGCACTTGCCTATCATCCAACATGTCCTTGGTAATCACGTTAATTGATAAAGGTACGTCTTTTAATTCCACTTCTTCAGTGCCACCAGGGCCGCCAATCATGGCGCGCTTGGCTACATAACCTGTGCCTTTTTCCCCAGTCACCACCACTGGCGACAATTGGGTCTCAGTCTGAGCTGAGGTCTGTGAGCTAATGAATAGAAGCAGGGCGCATGCGCCTGCAATGTGATTCTTTTTTGGCCTATAAGCCATCGTCAGTACTCCTTATATAAACGATGGCGAGTGGGGGATGCGGTTTTGGACGCTTCCCTGCGCTCGCATTATCGAGATCAGGTTCAACGGGTATTTCTCACCCACATCAATTGATGGAGGACCCCGAGCTAATATCTAAAACTTCTAGATGAGGTAATTATAAGGATTTTTGAGTTTTTAGCTTTTCAAGTAAAGACCGGACAGTATTTTGGGTTTTTGTCAGTCGTACAGAGGGTGATCCCGATACGTTGAAATAGGGGATATTTAATTCATCTAGGCGTGTTTTCACACGAAAATGCACCTTGGTCTGTGCCACCGGACCGTCTCTTTGCAAGCCATCTTCTTGCCACGGAAAATCAATCTGAGTAAACAAAGTTAAATCGTAATCGTGAGCTTTGGCCAACTGACTCAATTCTGGATGACTGCCACCAAACACTACTTCGCTGTAAATACAGGTCATGAGTGGGGTGGTGTCACAAAACAACAGCACAAATTCAGGATCAGGGTGTTGGTCCATTAATTCTTTTGCAATGGTTTGTTCCAAAGACTGCTGTTTTTGGGCAATACTCAATTGCTCTTCGGCACGTGGTGTGCGGTTTTCAAGATCTACAAACATCCGTAAATATTCGGGCACATAAGCGCTTGGCATTTCGGGTGCAAAAACCTTGGCCAAATCATTGGCTAAGCTGGTTTTGCCACTGCACTCGGCCCCCACAATGGCCACGCGAATGATTTGGCTCATACAGTTTCCTTATGAGCAGTTATTTTCTTGGACCATTCTTTCCAGCCCAAAACGCACAAGGCTATCAACAAGGCATACAGAAGCGCTGTCAAATGCAGATCTTTATAGATGTACAAACCAATATAAATCACATTCACGAAAGCCCAAACGAGCCAATTTTCTAACCACTTTTGCGCACTCATATATGTGGCCATCAAGCTGCCTGCTGTTAAAAAGGCGTCGATGAACGGCACATCCGAACTTGTGAATGTTTTTAAAACAAAATAAATCGCTAAAAATAATGCAAGCCAAGACAATCCGCCCTTGATCATCCAATCATGGGGCATGCGTGCAAACACTTTGACAAACTGCCTGCTGTCTAAATCCTTTTGAAGCCAAGTGCGCCAAGCGTAGACCGCCAACACGATAAATACTCCTTGAAGCCATGCATCACCAAATAATTTGGCCTCATAAAAAACCCAGGCATAAGCAGCAGAACTCAAAATTGAAAATAGCCAGGTCAATATGTGCCCACGTGCATTGAGCGTAATGCAGATTAATGACAATATGAAGGCAATGATCTCCATGGATCAGGACCCGTAATTAGGCTTTACGCAGAAGAAAATCAGCGGTAACGGCCGCTGCATCGGGTGTGAGCTCACCATCCAAAATCAATTCAGCAGCCAAAGACCAGGGTACTTTGATGAAATCCGCCACTTCACCATCCTGGTTCTTTGGAGAAAAGTCCTCTGGCAAAAGCAAGTCGTAGGTGTACAGACTTTCATCATGCAGACCTTTGGGGCTCACCACGCGTCTGACGTGGATGTGTCCTACGGGTTCTACCAGGTTAGACAACTCTTTTGGAACACCGGCTTCTTCCCAAAGTTCTCGGATCACGCACTGTTGCAGGGTTTCATCGGCGCTGATTCCTCCAGCGGCAATGTTGTCCAACATATTGGGGTCAGTTGCTTTGGTGGCACTGCGTTTGCCCAAAATGAGTTCACGACCCTGGGTATAGCCATTGATATGACAGGCCCGACTATGAAGCCCTAGTACTCTAAAAGCCGCACGTTCCATTCTGAAGCGTTCATGACCCCATGGGTCTAACCATGAATATGCCTCATCGCGCCAGCCAGATATCAGACCTTGCTTTTTCAAATATAAAGCCAGCTCTTGAAGTTCATGGCTTAAAAGGTAAGGGCTTAATTTTTCAATCTGCAAGTGATCGCCAAAGCGGACCAAAACAGGTGTTTCCACAGTTCCTAAATAAGATTCAATGGCGCTCACATAATCTGGTTGGACGTAACCAATGGTCTCACTGCCCATGCGAATGGACAACCAATCAGTGGGAGCTGACCTGAGAGATGTCTCTAAGAGTTCTTCTAAAGCAGCGCGGGTGGTGGCAGAAATTGATGACATGTCTACAATATTTCTTAAGATTGTCAGATTATCAGCTAAATATGAATGAAAGCGGATGAACTGGCTGAAATTAACCCTTCTTGATTAAAGTAAGTCTATGTCGACCACTGATTCAACTCAATTACCGGATGATGATTTTGAACCTCTAATCCAAGCGGGTCATCCGATTTGCTCGGCTGAACGCGTCACTGATCTGGGCACCGGTTTTCGCTTCATGGTCAGAACTTCAGAGATTGCTTCCTTGGTTGGGTCTGTGGATCACCGCATCGATGAAACCCTGCCAGCTTTTGTGATTCGTTTCGATGGTCAAGTCCATGCCTATCTCAATCGTTGTGCTCATGTGGCCATGGAAATGGATTGGCAACCCGGTGAATTCTTCACCAACGACAAAACAGCCATCATTTGTGCATCGCACGATGCACAATATTTACCCGACACAGGTGAATGTATTTCAGGACCTTGTCCAAGTGGTGCGCGCTTGATTAAATTAAATATTGAAGAGAAGGACGGCAAGATTTTTCTCTGTCAAGCCGTTTCATAAAAATATTTTTAATGATTATTTTTTTGTTTAATGGTCATGCACCAATTTGAATTTGCATTTGCCTATTTTTTAAGCAGGCCAGCTCAAGCATTGTTGAATAAGGATTTTTTTAATTTATCGTCTGAGTAGTCCACACAAACTGTGGATAAGTTGGAAAGATTCAAAGCGCATTTTTTTACAAATTAATATTTTTTCCCTATTGACATCAAGAAAGAAACTTATTTTTCATGACTTTTGTTGACGCCATTGGTGCGATTGCTGCCATCCTTACCACAATTTCTTTTTTGCCTCAGGCGATACGCATTCATCGAACTAAAAATACCAGTGCCATATCTTTTTGGATGTACTTAATCTTTAGTCTGGGTGTATTGTTATGGTTAATATATGGGGTATTGATACAGGCTTGGCCTGTGGTGGCAGCCAATGCGATCACTTTACTTTTATCGCTTTGGATTTTATGGATGAAAATCAATGAATAAACTTGTTAAAACACTCTTTGGCATTTTCTTTGTGGCTAGCTTGGTGGCCTGCTCAAGCACACCGATTGTCAGCGCGGATGGTGAGACGGTTCAAGATATTCAATCGAAATTATTGGGTGACATGCCCATGCCAGGTGGTGCGCGCATCAATAATGAGAACTCATTGATTTTGGGCAGTGGAGATGGCTGGGCAGGGCGTGTGGCGATTATTTCTGCACAAAATGCCAATGAAACATTCACATTCTTCCGCGATCAATTCCAAAAAGCGGGTTGGACCCTGGTTTCATCGACAAAATCTAAAAATAGCATCTTGGTGTTTATTAAAAAAGACAGAACCGCCACCATTGAAATTGAAGAAGGTGGTTTTGGGGGTAAAGCCAATGTGATGTTGACAGTGGCCCCTCGGAGTACAGTCATTCCTCCAGTAACTAAATAAGAAATTCAACTCTTGTAGAGCATGTCTTAGAGCGCATCAAAAGATCATCCTGGAAGATGTACAAACTGAGTATATGTTTGCAGATGGTCAGAGTTGGATTGTTACAAGAACATTGATGGTCCCGCCAACAGGAATCGAACCTGTGTCTACCGCTTAGGAGGCAGTTGTACTATCCACTGTACTATGGCGAGCCTGATGCAAAACAGGGCGCTAGCTTACCACCCACACAAGGTCAGGAGGGTGTTTGCCATATCGATCATCATTTCGGGTCTTAGATAAGCACTGAACACCAGGGCCAGCAAAAGCAATATCAGGCCATTGATGAGGAGTGATCGCTTGGACATTTTCATCATGACTTAAGCCGTTTGTGGAACTCGGGCGATTTCTTTTTCCTTGATTGGCCAATTCGCCAGAGCAGCCACTAGGCTCAAGCCAATGGCAATCATCCACACAATTTTGTATGAGCCTGTGACATCAAAAAGATAGCCACCTAAATAGGCTCCCATGAAGCCACCAATTTGATGTGAGAAGAAAGCAAAGCCTGAGAGCATGGAAAGATATTTCACGCCAAAAATATGCGCCACGATGCCGTTGGTCAGTGGCACGGTTGATAACCACAAGAAGCCCATGAATGCCGCGAACAAATAAGCAGTCCATGGACTGGGGGGCATCAAAATAAATGCACCAATCACCAGCGCACGTGAGCCATAAATGCCCGTCAAAATTAAGTGCTTAGGAAATTTCTGTCCTAGCTTACCCGCAAAGTAAGTGCCAAAGATATTAAATAGGCCAACCAGTGCCAAAGAGATGGTGGCCACTTCTGGGCGGCCCACTTCGGGATAGAGGGTCGACATGTCTTTTAGATAAGGTGCTAGATGAGCGCCAATGAAAACAACCTGAAAACCGCACACGAAATAACCCGCAATCAATAGTTGAAAGCTACGTTGCTTAAAGGCTTCTTGGATGGCCTGAACAATGGTTTGATCCTGCGTGGCAAGGGCTGGCGCGTAATTTTTTTCTTGCAAAAGAGAGCTTAAGGGAATGATGCAGCAAGTCAAAGCGGCCAAAATCAACAAGGCATTCTGAATACCAAACATCGTGAGCAATTCTTGTTCGACTGGAATCATCAAAAACTGCCCAAATGAGCCCATGGCAGCTGCAATGCCCATCGCCCATACCCGTTTTTCAGGGGGGCAATTTCGTCCAATCACACCATAGACGACGCTGTAGGTGGTGCATGAGAGAGCCAAGCCTAACATCACGCCTGTGGTCATGATGAAGCCCAAGCTAGAGCTCGACAACGCCGAACCCAATAATCCCAAAGCGTACAACACGCCGCCCAGAATCATAATTTTGTATGCGCCAAAGCGATCCGCTAAGCCACCAAACACAGGTTGAGTCATGCCCCACACCAAATTTTGTAAGGCGATGGTCAGGGCAAAAGTTTCTCGACCCCATCCATTGGCTTGAGTCACAGGTAAATTGAAGAGGCCAAAACCGTGACGAATGCCCAGAGCAATGGTGATCACCATGCCTCCCGCCAACAGAACCTTATTTAGGTTAAGAGCTGTTCGCGAGTGGCTCATATGATTCCTTTGTTTTGTAATTGTGCAATCTCAGTATCACTCAAATGCAAACGCTCTTTCAGAATTTCTTGGGTGTGCTCACCCAGTAAAGGTGGCGGACGTTTTTCCACCACGGGTGTTTCGCTCAAGTTCATGGGGCTGCGCACCAAATTCACAAGACCTGCGCTGGGGTGGGGCATTTGCATCTGTATGCCTCTGGCCACCACTTGTTCATTGGCAAAAACTTCTTGAAAGTTATTGATCGGTCCACAAGGCACACCGGCTTGCTCTAAAGCATCAATCCATTCTTTCTTGGTTTTCTTGGCCACCATGGCTTGTAACAATGGCACCAACACTTCACGATGTCTGACTCGTTCTGGGTTGGTGGCAAAGCGTGCATCATTGGCCAAATGTTCTTCCAGACCCGCTTCTACAAAATGACGGTACTGACCATCGTTACCGCAAGCCACGATGATCCAACCGTCTGAGGCTTTAAAGGTTTGATAGGGAACAATGTTGGGGCTGGCATTCCCCCAGCTCTTGGGTGGTACGCCGCTGGCCAAATAATTACTCGCCACATTCGCCATCGTGGCAATTTGGACATCCAGAAGTGCCAAATCAATGTATTGACCCACTCCAGTTCTGTCACGATGGACTACGGCCGCCAAAATTGCTGAGGTGGCATACATGCCCGTGAAAATATCTGCAATGGCCACGCCTGCTTTTTGTGGTCCACCACCGGGTAAATCTTCTTTTTCTCCGGTGACACTCATAAAACCACCCATGCCTTGCACGATGAAGTCATAACCAGCGCGGTGAGCATAGGGTCCAGTTTGACCAAAACCCGTGATGGAACAATAGATTAGATCCTTTTTAAGGGCTTTGAGGCTCTCATAATCCAAGCCATATTTCTTTAATTGGCCCACTTTGTAGTTTTCAATCACCACATCGGTCTCTAAAACCATCTTTTTGATGATTTCTTGACCTTCTAGAGTTGAAATATCCAAAGTCATGGACCTTTTATTGCGATTAATCGCCAAATAATAGGCCGCTTCCGTGGTGTCTTTTCCCTCTGAATCTTTCAAAAAAGGAGGGCCCCATTGACGGGTGTCGTCCCCTGATTTGGGTCTTTCAACCTTGATAACATCGGCTCCGAGGTCTGCCAGGTTCTGCCCACACCATGGGCCTGCCAGGACTCTACTGAGGTCTAAAACGCGAAGGTGATTAAGTGCTCCCATGGATGTCATTTTCGCATGTGGATACAATTCTTCGCCATGGCAACGAAAAAAACAGATCAATACAGCGAATCGTCGATCAAAGTCCTGAAGGGACTTGAACCCGTTAAACAGCGTCCCGGTATGTACACCCGGACCGATAATCCCTTGCACATGATCCAAGAGGTCATTGATAACGCATCGGACGAAGCCTTGGGCGGCCATGGTCAGCACATTGTGGTGACTTTGCACACCGATGGCAGTGTCAGCGTTGAAGATGATGGTCGAGGAATTCCTGTGGGCATGCACCCAGAAGAAAAACGTCCTGTGGTGGAATTGGTGTTCACACAATTGCATGCGGGTGGTAAGTTTGAAAAAGGCTCTGGCGGTGCTTACGCTTTCTCAGGTGGCTTGCACGGTGTGGGTGTGTCCGTCACCAACGCATTGTCTAAGCGCATGGAAGTCACCGTTTGGCGTGATAAACAAATTTCCACCTTGGCTTTTGAGGCTGGCTTTGTGGTTGAGCCTCTTAAAACAAAGATTGCTCCGATGGGCGACCGTCCCAACGGCACGCGCGTTCGAGCTTGGCCCGATGCCAAGTATTTTGACAGCGCCCAAATACCTTTGGCCGAGTTACAACGCTTGTTGCGTTCAAAGGCAGTTCTCTTGCCAGGTGTCAAAGTCACCCTCATTCAAGAGAAGGGTGGCGAACCTCAGTCTTGGTTGTATACCCAAGGTTTAAGAGGGTATCTCGATGAGGCGATGGCTCAAACCGGCCACAGTCCAGTCGTGATTCCAGCATTTGATGGAGAACATTTTGCCGACCTCAACCGTCCTGGCGAAGATTCTTTTGCAGAAGGTGAAGGGGCCAGTTGGGTGGTGGCCTGGACCGAAGAGGGTGCTCCCGTGCGCGAGAGTTATGTGAACTTGATTCCAACTCCTGCTGGCGGTACTCACGAAAGCGGTTTGCGTGATGGCTTATTTAATGCTGTGAAGAGCTTCATTGATATTCATGCCTTGCAACCGAAGGGCGTCAAACTGATGCCAGAAGACGTGTTTGCCAGAGCCTCCTTTGTCTTATCAGCCAAAGTATTGGATCCTCAATTCCAAGGCCAGATCAAAGAGCGTTTGAACTCACGGGATGCAGTGCGTTTGGTCTCAGGTTTTGTCAAATCTGCCTTAGACCTTTGGCTCAATCAGCACGTGGATTTCGGCAAAAAATTGGCTGAGTTGGTGATTAAGCAAGCGCAAGCCAGAACGCGTGCAGGTCAAAAAGTAGAAAAGAAAAAATCATCGGGTGTAGCAGTTTTGCCTGGCAAGTTAACTGACTGTGAGAGTGAAGACATTGCCATGAACGAATTGTTCTTGGTCGAAGGTGACTCTGCGGGTGGTTCAGCCAAGATGGGTCGCAACAAAGAATATCAGGCAATCTTGCCTTTGCGCGGTAAGGTTCTCAATACTTGGGAAGCAGAACGAGATCGTTTGTTTGCCAACAATGAGGTCCATGACATTGCGGTGGCCATTGGTGTAGATCCACATGGCGCCAATGATGAACCTGATTTGAGCAATTTACGTTACGGCAAGATTTGCATCTTGTCTGATGCTGACGTCGATGGCGCACACATTCAAGTCTTGTTGTTGACCTTGTTCTATAAGCACTTCCCTAAATTGATGGAGCGCGGACATGTGTACATTGCACGCCCACCATTGTTCCGAGTAGATGCGCCTGCGCGCGGTAAAAAGCCTGCGCAAAAACTATATGCCTTGGACGAAGGTGAGTTACGAGCCATTGAAGATAAATTGCGCAAAGATGGTCTACGCGAGGGCAGTTGGCAAATTAGTCGCTTTAAAGGTTTGGGTGAGATGAATGCCGAACAATTGTGGGATACCACTTTGAATCCTGATACGCGTCGCTTATTACCCGTCACGGAGGGCGCTTTGGGTGAAATCGAAACAGTCAAAACCATGGATATGTTGATGGGTAAATCTGAGTCTGGTGCACGCAAGACATGGCTTGAAGAGCGTGGCAACGAAGTAGAAGCAGATATTTAACGAACCCACTCGTAGAAAAAGACATCATGAGTAAGAAAAAAACACCTCCTTCACAAGAACCTGATTTATTTGCCGATATGTCGGATGATTCATCAGAAGAGCTTGTCAGTGCTGCTCCTCGAGTGGTGCCCAATACAGCCGATGTTGACTCATTGACGCTGGCCACTTATGCAGAGCGCGCTTATCTTGATTACGCCATCAGCGTGGTCAAAGGTCGTGCGCTACCTGAAGTGGCCGATGGCCAAAAGCCCGTTCAGCGTCGCATCTTGTTTGCGATGAATGAAATGAACTTGCGCGCTGATGCCAAGCCTGTGAAAAGTGCTCGTGTGGTTGGTGATGTCTTGGGTAAGTTTCACCCGCATGGTGACCAGTCTGCTTATGACGCATTGGTGCGTTTGGCACAAGATTTTTCATTGCGTTATCCCTTGATTGATGGTCAGGGTAACTTTGGCTCACGCGATGGTGATGGTGCTGCGGCGATGCGTTACACCGAGGCACGATTGACCAAAATTGCCAGTTTGCTTTTAGATGAGATTGATGAGGGAACCGTTGATTTCATTCCCAACTATGACGGTTCTATGCAAGAGCCCAAACTCTTGCCAGCTCGCTTGCCTTTTGTTTTATTGAATGGTGCTTCGGGTATTGCCGTGGGTATGGCCACTGAAGTGCCATCACATAATTTGAAAGAGGTTGCAAGTGCCACGATTGCACTCATGAAAAATCCAAAGATTTCTCATGATGAACTGATGACTCATGTGCCAGGCCCTGATTTCCCGGGGGGTGCACAAATCATTTCATCAGCATCAGAGATTTCACAAATCTATCAAACCGGTCGTGGTAGCTTAAAAGTCAGAGCGCGTTGGGTCGTAGAGGACATGGCGCGTGGTCAGTGGAAGTTGGTTGTGACAGAAATGCCACCGGGCACATCCACACAAAAAGTTCTTCAAGAAATTGAAGAATTGACCAATCCAAAAGTCAAAGTGGGCAAAAAAACTTTGACGGCTGAACAAAATAATTTAAAGCAAACCATCTTGGCTTTATTGGATTCAGTTCGTGACGAATCCAGCAAGGATGCACCGGTGCGTTTGGTGTTTGAACCCAAAACGAAAAACATTGATGTCAATGAATTTGTCACCACTTTATTGGCGCACACTTCATTAGAGTCCAATGCCCCCATCAATTTGGTGATGATTGGCAATGATGGTCGTCCTCGTCAAAAAGGTTTGACAGAAATTTTGCGTGAGTGGATTGAGTTCCGTGTCTCAACTGTGACGCGTCGGACTCAGCATCGCTTGGCCAAAGTGAATGACAGAATTCATATTCTTGAAGGCCGTCAATTGGTCCTTCTGAATATCGACAAAGTCATCAAAATCATTCGTGGTAGCGATGAGCCCAAGGCAGACTTGATGACCGCGTTCAAATTATCTGAGCGCCAAGCAGAAGACATTCTAGAAATTCGTTTGCGTCAATTGGCTCGTTTAGAAGCCATCAAGATTGAGCAAGAACTCAAAGAACTCAAAACTGAAAAAGACGACTTAGAAGGTCTTTTGGGCAGTGATGCCAATATGCGTAAGCGCATCATCAAAGAGATTGAAGCCGATATGAAGGCTTTTGGTGATGAGCGTCGCACCATGATTCAGGAAGAGAAAAAAGCCGTGGCGGAAGCCAAGGTCATCGATGAGCCTGTGACGGTGGTGATTTCTCAGCGTGGTTGGGTGCGTGCGCGTCAGGGTCATGATCACGATCCTCAGCAATTCAGTTTCAAAGCTGGCGATGGCATGTATGGCACGTTTGAGTGCCGAACCACCGATGTGGTTCTCGGCTTCGGTAGCAATGGTCGTGTTTACACCGTGCCAGTGGCTGAGTTACCCGGTGCCAGGGGTGATGGTTCACCACTCACTGGTTTTGTGAATTTGGCAGCAGGCACTCAGATGGTGGCCTATTACGCCGGCCACAATGATGATTTGCTCTTGTTATCCATGAGATCGGGCAATGGTTTCTTGGCCAATGTGGCAGATATGACCACGCGTAACAAAGCAGGTAAATCATTTGTGGGTGTGGATGCCAAGTTTGCACCTGGTGATGCACCATTGGCACCTGCCAAAGTCCATGAAGGCATGAAGCAAGTGGCTTGCTTATCAGAGAACGGTCGCCTATTGGTCTTCTCATTGGATGACCTCAAGCGTTTACCAACCGGTGGTAAGGGTGTCATCTTGATGGATTTAGATAAGAATGAACGTTTGCAATCAGCGATTGCAGTGGGTTCTGGTGGTGCGGTGATTGCTGGTTTGGGTCGAGCAGGTAAGCCCACTGAAGCCAGTTTGGATGCCAAAACACTCAAAGCTTTTACAGCCAACCGTGCTCGCAAAGGTCATGCATTGGAGCCCAAGCTGAAAGATGCCAAGCTCACACCAGTGCTTGAAGTTTAAATCTTAGAACTTAAAACTTAAAACCCCTGCATGCAGGGGTTTTTTTAATTGTTGTTTTTCATAAGGTTGGTCTATTTCCAATTATTTTCCTTGAATTATTGTAGTTATATTTAATTGTTGACTGGATGAATAAATGTAGCTACAATAATTCAAATGAAATATCTTTTTGATCCAGTAAAAGACAAAATTAATCAGGAAAAACATGGTGTCTCTCTGGCGGATGCTAAATTTTTAGAGTGGAATGAAGCGCTAATTGGATTGATAATAGAAAAGACTACAAAGAGGTGCGATGGGTTTCTTTAGTGCCAATGAAGCAGCGTTTGTATTGTGTTGTATATGTAGATATGAAAATTATTAGAAGGGTTATTAGTCTCAGAAAAGCGAACATCCGTGAGGTAGAAAGATATGAAAAAGAAATTAATTAGACCAAGCTTGAGCGAAGATAGAGCAATTACTAAAGCAGCAAAGTCTGATCCTGATAGCTATCTAGTATCTGATAAGGAGTGGCAAGCCTTACGAGCCCGAGTGGTCAAGGGCAGGGGGCGGCCTTTGGGGAGTGGAACAAAAACTCAAGTAACTTTGAGAATTGATCGGGATACTCTAGATTTTTATAAATCCAAAGGAACTGGATGGCAAACCTTCATTAATCAATTATTAGGGGAAATCAAAAGAGAATCAAAATCTCTAAAAGTGTTGGAAACTCGATTAACAAGAGGAACTCTAACGGTCAGCAAATCAAAAAATTAGTTTTAATTTGCTGAGTGATGGGTTAGGTTCATTCACTCCACTTCAGCAATCAGTTCAATTTCAACGCAAGCACCTAGCGGGATTTGTGCCACACCGAAGGCGCTGCGT
>JACCDX010632807.1_pt1 | contig 13215 bp, 19 predicted proteins | sample 7449681 | NCBI WGS metagenome assembly JACCDX01 (sample SAMN15323450, study PRJNA562643) | freshwater metagenome | isolation source: river surface water | place: USA:Blue River Watershed | collected 2017-08-18
GCTGCGAGCGCTCGTTCTGCTTTTTTCGCAAATCCGATAATTTGTTCTGATGGAAAACGCGGGACTGCCTTAGCGCTGCTGCCACTGAAACTGGTGGCGTGGCCAGTCCAATAGATGGACCAGAGCAGCAGGCCAAAGAAAATTCTTGTGATGAAAATCTTCATAGAAAGCCTTGGAATAAAGAGCTTCTGAATCGGTGCTAGCGAGGCGTTGTTTGGGGGCGCTGCCTGAGCGCCTCAGTGGGCGGCATGACCGTAATTGTTTCGTCAGTGATGGGTAAGGGCCCGTTTTCTGGCAAGCTGCCGGTCGCTGCCGAACTTTTACCCGCTGCCGTACTCGCTGCGCCGATTGCGCTACTCACCGCACCGGCAGACAGCAGAGGAACTGCCGACACGCCGAGTGTCACCTGACCTGACGCAGCAATGCCCATCGTGACGGCTTTACTCGCATGCGTGCTCGCACCGCTGGCATTTTGTGCGCTGTCTGCTGCATTTGTGTTTGAGTTACTAATAAGGATGAGCCAAGCGGTAAGAGTCACAACTGATATTCGACATTGCATAGATGTTTTCCTATGAGTGATCTAAAGGCGAGCACGTGTCAGTAACCGATCGCATAAGCTCATGCTGTAAAGAGAAGTGCTGAGGGTTGCAGTTTTGCCTGAGCGATGTTTTCAGAAGCTCTAAGCTACTTGCAAAATTAATTCTATCGTGTCGTCAATCCGATTGATTGAGAGTGTGGTGAATTGGACATGAAAACACTCTTGCAACTCTTCGGCCACAAAAGCGTAGCGACGTTTGAGTGAGGAATCTTCGTTTTTTCCATGGGAGACGCTGAATGCATCCCCATGTTGTGGCGAGCCAGCGCAGCTGGGTGAAGCGAGGTGCTGGAAAATAAAGTCGCTTTTACTGCAACTTAGCGTGATTTATTTCGCTATAAAGATGTGAGATTTTATTTGTTTAGCGCCTCCCTGGTCGCTTGAATGCAAGACTTATCCCGGCTCGGGGCGGGATCGAACCGGGCTGAGGACGCCTAATCCAGCTGCAAGTCATTTCCAATTAAGATTTAATTTTCTGTGTGAGGTAGCACAGTCACGCAAATACAAGTTGATCAGGGTGTGATAGGGAATTCCGATTTCTTCAGAAATGGCTTTGAAATAACTGACAGAATCCTCATCAAGCCGAATGGTGACAGATTTTTTCAGCTGAGTTGCATAGGGATTCTTGCGAGCCTTTGAAAAATCATACTCGTCGCGCATGGCAATCACCTTTCTTTATAAGATTTCGTCTCGTGAGGCGTGGCTTTCCTTGCAGAGATGATGCGAACAACATCGCCTGCACCCCGGTAGCAGTGACATACCACGACCAGTCGCAAGGAAAAACTGAGCCCCAATAGTATGAATCGCTCTTCATCGGCTGAATGGTCGGGGTCATCAATCAGCTTGGCTTGCTCGTCATAGAAGGCTGACTTGGCTTCCTCAAATGAAATCCCGTGCTTCTTGAGATTGGCTGAAGCCTTTCGGGCATCCCATTCGAACCGAAGTGAATTCATATGTACATTGTAAGTACATCCTGAGAGGGGTGCAAGCTGTGCTTTGGAATGCGCCCCAATGGCTATTCCAGAAGCAAAAAGCCCCCGTTACTACTAACGAGGGCTTTGCTTTCCTGGTGGCCCGGGGCGGAATCGAACCTGGCTGAGGATGGCTGATCCGGTGTTAGATTTTATTCGTAGTGATATCGACAAGCGATCACAACAATCTGGTCTTTCTCAATCGCATAGACCAATCGATGGGTGTCATCAATGCGCCTAGACCAAAACCCTGAGAGGTTTTCTCGTAAAGGCTCGGGCTTACCTATGCCGACCTCGGGATCACGCATCATTTCTTTCACCAGCAGGTTAATTCGCTTGAGCGTTTTTTTATCCTGACTTTGCCAGTAAACATAGTCTTCCCACGCTGCGTTGGTCCAGACCAGCTTACTCCGCATCGACCAATCCTTTGTTTTTGGTCTGGCCTTTGCGGTATTGGGCGATGGATTTTTCCAGGCGCTTGGCGTTGGCGGGGCTCTTCATCAGATGGAGTGTTTCCATCAAACTGTTGAAGGTATCCAGAGACATCACGACTGCATCTTGCGCATCGCGTCTGGAGATCACCGTGAAGTCTGCGTCATCCACGACTTGATCGATGACTTGCTTGAGTTGATTTCTTGCATCAGAAAAGTTGATTACTCGCATAGAGCCTCCGTAGAACTTGTTCAATAAGTAGTACAAGTATACGGATTGCGAAGCAAGCTCACAAGGGACAAATGAAAAAACCACCCGAAGGTGGTTTTGGTACATCTTGGTGGCCCGGGGCAGAACCGAACCGGGCTGGGGATGCCGAATCCGGCAGTCAAAGTTGCTTGGGCCAAGCTCTGGCGGTATGAAATACCCGCAGGATCTCGACGCTGCCGTTTTTGATTCGATATGGAACGATGTAGGGGTAGTGGGTGATGACCAGTTCTCGTGTGCCGGTGACCCTTCCCGCTCTACCTAAATGTGGGTGTTCTTTCAGCTGCTCCACGCTGGTGAGGACATGCGTGAAGAAGGCTTTGGCGCTGGCGGGACTTTCTTTCGCAATGTAATCGGCTTCGTCCGTCAAGTTGGCCAGCGCTTTTGCCAGCCACTTAACTTGCATACTTCTTTATGACTTTGGCTAGATCTTTATCCGATACAAATTCCCCAGCATCAGCCTCTTTTAATGCTTGCTTGATTTCCTTGATTTGCCAAGCCTCAAGCTCGAGATAACGTTCGAGCGCTTCTGCGGCCAGGAAAGACTTGGAGCGGTTGGTGGCGGCGGCAAGTTTTTCCAACTGACTTTTGGTCTTGGCGCTGACTCGCAAGGTGAGAACTGAGGATTCCATGAGAACCTCCAAAAATACAATGTATACATTGTATGCCGGAGGCTCTAAACAAAAAAGCCCCAGCACGCATGCTGAGGCTTTCAGGAACTTCTTGGTGGCCCGGGGCGGAATCGAACCACCGACACAAGGATTTTCAATCCTCTGCTCTACCGACTGAGCTACCAGGCCAAGAGGCGGGAGTATAGCAAAACATTCCGTACCTGAAAAGCGAAGTCCTCACGCCGCTATATAATGAGCCCTGTTTCAACGCGGCGAACTGCACCCAAACCTCCATGAAAACCTCCTGCGACATCTGCGTGATCGGCAACGGCGCGATCGGCAAGGCCAGTGCGCTGGCGTTTGCTCAGGCGGGGCTGAAGGTGGTGCTGGTCGCGCCCTCGCGGCCTGTGGGGTCTGCGCAAGCTGACAAGCCGACAGCCAAACTAGCGGACCAACCAACGCAGGATGATCTCTGGGATCACCGGGTCTACGCGCTAAACCATGTCGCCCGCTCGTTGTTGGCCTCGTTGAAGGTCTGGGATGCCATGGATACGGCGCGTATTGCGCCGGTCGATGCGATGTCGGTTCAGGGTGATGCCCCCGATCAGTCCGGTCTGCTGAATTTTGACGCTTATGGCGCACGAGTGGGGGCGCTGGCCTGGATTGTGGAGGACAGCAATCTCAATCGCGCGCTGGATGCCGCTTTGCGCTTCGCCTCGGGACTGAGCATAGTATCGGGCGCTGCCAGAGCGCTGGATCGTTCGCCTGATGTGGCCGAGATCACGCTAGACAGCGGTGAGATCATCGCGGCAAGGCTGGTGATCGGTGCTGATGGCGCGCATTCCTGGGTGCGTACGCAGGCGGATATCGGCATGGATTATCGCTCTTATCACGAGCAAGCCGTAGTTGCGAACTTTGCGACAGAACATCCGCATCAAGGAGTTGCGCATCAGTGGTTTCTGGGTGCCGAGGGCATCGTCGCGCTGCTGCCACTGGCAGGTCACCGCGTGTCGCTGGTCTGGTCCGCGCCCGAGCCGCTCGCGCAAAAGCTTATGAGCGAACCCGCAGAGCAGCTGGCGCAGCGGTTAATGGACCTGCCCGGGCAAGCCCTTGGCCAGCTGAGTCCGCTGCCGCCGGCCACGCCCAAAGCGTTTCCGCTGCGGCTGATCCGCTCCCGCTCATTGATTGCTGACCGCATCGCGCTGGTCGGTGATGCGGCCCTCGTCGTGCATCCGCTTGCGGGGCAGGGCATGAATCTGGGTTTTGCGGATATTCAGGCGCTGCTCGACGCGATCGCAAAAACCGACCCATCGGCCGATTGCGGCGACGCCCGCACGCTGGGTCGTTATGCACGCGCACGCAAGGAGGAGGTGCTGCTGATGCAAATCACCACCGATGGTCTGCAGCGCCTGTTTGCTTCCGATCTCGCGCCAGTCAAAGTTCTGCGCAATGCCGGCATGAATCTGGTTAACAAACTCCCGTTCCTCAAGCGCCGTCTGATTACTCACGCGCTGGGGTCTTCTCTTTCCATCCCTACGGATTCCTCCCGATGAAGAAAACCTCACTGCCGGCTTTACTGTCCGGTGCCTTGTTAAGCCTAACCCTGAGCCTGAGTTTAAGTCTGACCGCCTGCGCCGATTCGGTCGAGGCGAATATCAAAAAAACTTTGCAAAAGCAGCTGGGTGCCGGTGCACCGATTGAGACGATTGCAAAAACACCGTACAGCGGTTTGTACGAAGTAAAAATCGGTTCCGAAATCATCTACACCGACGCCGAAGCAAAATATATTTTTATCGGCCGCATCGTCGAGGCAGAAACATCCAAGGATATGACCGAAGCCCGGCTTGAAGAGGTCAACAAAATAAAATTTGCCGACCTGCCGCTGGACCTCGCCGCCAAGACGGTGAAGGGGAATGGCAAACGCGTGATTGCGGTGTTTGAAGATCCGAACTGCGGTTACTGCAAACGTTTCCGCAAGACGCTGGCCGAGATGAACGACATCACCGTCTACACCTTTATGTACCCGATCCTTGGTGAGGATTCGAAAACCAAAGTGAAGAACATCTGGTGTTCTGCCGACCGCGCCAAAGCCTGGGACGACTGGATGCTGAACGCAAAGGCACCGGCGGCTGCGCCAGCTTCGTGCACGGCTGCAGCCAATGACAAAGTGGTCGAAATCGGTCGCAAGTTGGGCGTAACCGGCACCCCTACGGTATTTTTTACTGACGGCACTCGCGTGCCCGGCGCGCTGGATGCTAAAAAGCTCGAGGCCAGGTTAGCCGCATTGAAGTAATCACCGGGGCTCGCTGGCGAGATGCTTGGAACTGACGAGCGTATCCACCGCCAGTGCTGCCTGAAGAATAAGAATCCTAATCAAAAATTCCAGTCAAGGAGAGATGATGTTCAAAGCCATTCTGCTCAATAAAAACGAAGACGGCAGCACCAAAGCAGAAATCACTCAGCTCGATGATGCGCAATTACCTGAAGACGGTGACGTCACGGTCGCTGTTGATTACTCCACCATCAATTACAAAGACGGGCTGGCCATCACCGGCAAATCACCGGTGGTGCGCAAATGGCCGATGGTGCCGGGCACTGATGGCGCGGGCACTGTGGTCGCTTCATCACACCCTTCATGGAAGGCGGGTGATGCTTTCATTCTGAATGGCTGGGGCGTGGGCGAAGCTCACATGGGTTGTTTGTCCGAACGCGCAAAACTCAAAGGTGACTGGCTGATCCCTCTGCCCAAGGGCATGTCATCGCGCACCGCGATGGCGATTGGCACTGCCGGTTATACCGCCATGCTGTGCGTAATGGCGCTGGCCGAGCAGGGCGTCAAACCTGGCGATGGTGAAGTGCTGGTGACCGGTGCTTCCGGTGGCGTGGGTAGTGTTGCGATTGCGATTCTGGCTGCACGTGGTTACAAGGTAGTTGCGTCCACCGGCAAGCTGGCTGAGTCGGGCTATCTGACGTCGCTGGGCGCAGCGGAAGTCATCGACCGCGCTGCCTTGTCTGCGCCCGGCAAGCCTTTGCAAAAAGAACGCTGGGCAGGTGTGGTGGATTCGGTCGGTTCGCACACACTAGCCAATGCGGTAGCGCAAACGCGTTACAGCGGCGCGGTCGCTGCGTGTGGTTTGGCACAGGGGATGGATTTCCCCGGGTCAGTCGCGCCGTTTATTTTGCGTGGCGTGAAGCTGATCGGTGTCGATAGCGTGATGGCGCCGCAGGCCCGTCGCATTGCTGCCTGGTCGGCTCTCGCGACCGAACTCAAGGACGACATGCTTGCAAAGATCACCCAGGAGATTTCACTGGCCGAAGCGCTGGCCTGGGCACCGAAAATTCTGGCCGGCGAAGTCCGCGGTCGTCTGGTTGTGAACGTCAAGGGCTGAGATGGCATCGCGCCGGGAAGCGGTTTACTACCGCATCGTGCCGGTTGATCCGGCACTGCATTTGTTCGAGGTCACGCTCACCATTGCCTCACCTGCAGCGGAGGGTCAGGTCGTATCACTTCCCGCTTGGATTCCGGGCAGTTACATGGTGCGGGAATTCGCACGCAACATAACGTCGATACGTGCTGAAGCCTCCGGTCGCAAGCTGCGACTTACCAAAATCGACAAACACAGCTGGCGCGCGGCCCGCTGCGAGGGACCGCTGACCCTTACGTATCAGATCTATGCGTGGGATTTGTCGGTGCGTGCTGCGCATCTGGATCAGACGCATGGTTTTTTTAATGGCACCAGCGTCTTCCTGCAAGTGCATGGCAAAGAAAATTTGCGGCATATCGTGGATATACAGCCGCCGGAAGGCGAGGCCTTTGATCAATGGCGTGTGGCGACCTCGCTGCCCGAGCTGAAGGCGCGCCGACATCGATTTGGCACTTACGTTGCTAAGGACTATGACGAGCTGATTGATCATCCGGTCGAAATGGGCGATTTCGAACTGATTCGTTTCGAAGCGCATGGCGTCCCGCATGAAATGGCTGTAACCGGTCGTGTGCCGAACCTCGACAAGGCAAGACTCGCTGCCGACCTGAAAAAAATCTGTGAGCATCAGATCGCGCTGTTCGAACCTTCCAGCCGAAAAGCGCCGATGGATCGCTATGTTTTTCTGACGCTTGCGGTCGGTGATGGTTATGGCGGGCTCGAACATCGCGCATCCACTGCGCTGATCTGCTCACGCGCCGATTTGCCTGTGCTCGGTCAGTCAGCGATGAGCGATGGTTATCGCACCTTCCTTGGCTTGTGCAGTCATGAGTATTTCCATACCTGGAATGTCAAACGCATCAAGCCTGCGGTGTTTGCGCCCTATGATCTGCGGCAGGAAAATTACACGCCCTTGCTGTGGCTGTTCGAGGGCTTCACCAGTTACTACGACGATCTAACGCTGCTGCGCATCGGGCTGATTGATGCGCCCGCTTATCTGGGTCTGCTGGCTAAAACCATCAATGGCGTGCTGCGCGGTAGTGGCCGGCTGAAGCAAAGCGTGGCGGAATCGAGTTTTGATGCATGGACCAAATACTACCGGCAGGATGAAAATGCGCCGAATGCGATTGTCAGTTACTACACCAAGGGATCGCTGGTGGCCTTGCTGTTTGATCTGACAATACGCCGCGAGACGCATGGCCGCAAATCGCTGGATGATGTGATGCGTGTGCTGTGGCGTCGCTATGGCCGGCAGTTTTATAGCGAAGGCGGTGGTCGTGGGGTGACCGAGGCAGATGTTGAGGCCTTGTTCGACGAAGTGACGGGATTGCGCCTGAAGCCGTTGTTTGATCTTGCAGTGCGCGGCACGCGCGATTTGCCGCTGCAGGAAATACTGGCTGCCTTTGCGGTAGAGATGGCAGACAAAGCCAAAAGCGGTAAGCTGTCACTGGATGTGCGCACGAAAAAAGCCGGCAATGATTGTCAGCTGGCGAATGTGTACGAGGGCGGTACGGCGCATGCGTCCGGACTTTCTGCCGGAGATACGCTGGTGGCCATGGATGGTTTGCGGGTGACTGCTGCTAATCTCGACACTTTGTTGCAGCGTTACCGTGCGGGCGACAAGGTGACAGTGCATGCGTTCCGGCGCGATGAGCTGATGACGTTTGATCTCACGCTGCGTGCCGAGTCTGCGCCGCAGTTTGGGATCATGCTGAAAGAGAAGCCGGTGGCAGCGCTGAAATTGCAGCGTGGGTGGCTTAGAGGACGGTAAGACGCTGGATCCCGGCTTGCGCCGGGATGACCTATCGATGGCCGGATAGCCTCTCAAACGTCATCACCTGCATGTGATGACTGCTGCGTGGGTGGACCGCATTCGATCCGAATTCCCCACTCGCTCCCGGCGAATGCCGGGATCCAGTGGCGTAAAAGACTCTTAATGTCTGAACGAGCGAATGCGCCTAAGGTGCATTCAAAAAAATAAAACTAACTAAAGGGGGAGATTCATGTATTCATTCCAGAAGACCCGCATCATCGCCGCGCTGGCACTTGCGCTGAGCCTGCCCGTCATGGCCGGTGATTTGCCAACGGCCTCCCCGCAATCGCAAGGCTTGTCGCCGACACGTCTCGCTCGACTGCGCGACGTCATTCAAACCGAAGTCAATGCCGATCGCATGCCAGGCGCGGTGGTGTTGGTAGCGCGCAAAGGCGCGATCGTGCATTCCGAGGTCGTGGGTTTTCAGGATAAAGGCGCTGGCAAGCCGCTGAAACGCGATGCGATTTTCCGCGCCTATTCGATGACCAAGCCCATGGCTTCGGTGCTGGCGATGATGCTGATCGAAGAAGGGCGTCTGCAACTGAATGACCCGGTGTCGAAATTTTTCCCCTCCATGGCAAAGATGGAAGTACTGGCCACGCCAACAGACGCCAACAGTGCGCGCGTGCCAGCGGCACGACCGATCACGGTGCATGATTTGCTGCGCCATACCTCGGGCCTGACCTATGCCGAGTTCACCCGCTTCCCGGCGATGAAGGCGGCTTATCAGGACGCGGGATTGTTCTCCACCGAGGTGCAGTCCAAATGGATCACGCTCACGCCCCAGCAGCAGGTTGATGCGTTTTCCAAAGCCCCGCTGCTCTGGCAACCCGGAAGCACCTGGGAGTACAGCTTGTCAACCGACCTGCTCGGTCGCGTGCTGGAAGCAGTGACCAACAAGCCCCTCAATGTGTTGATGGATGAGCGGCTGATACAGCCGCTGGGCATGAAAGACACGCACTTTGTGGTACCTGCATCGAAAGTGGCGCGTCTTGCCGAGCCACTGAAAATCGATCCGACCACGGGTGGGCCGATGATGGTGATGCTGGATGTCACGCGCGCGACCGGTAATGATTCCGGTGGCGCGGGACTCTCAACCACAGCCGACGATTACCTGCGGTTTTGTCAGATGCTGCTGAACGGCGGCACGCTGGACGGCAAGCGCTACCTGTCGCGCACGACGGTGGCGCTGATGACCTCCGACCATCTCGGACCTAAAGTCGCAACACCGGTGCAGCCCGGCGAAGTGCTGATGGGCGTGCAGGGTTATACCTTCGGGCTGGGTTTCATGGTGCGTCAGGGCCCCGGCATCGCGGGTGTGCATGGTTCCGAGGGCGACTACGCCTGGGGTGGTCTGGGCGGTACCTTTTTCTGGATTGATCCGAAAGAGCAGCTGATCGGCATTCTGATGGCCCAGACGCCGGGCGCGGTGCGCCAGCAATACCGGCGCATGATCAAGACGATGGTGTATCAGGCGCTGGACTGAAGGTTTTAGGTGGCTTCCTATTTTTCATTTTCAAAATCATCTGGTGCACGATGAACGACGCTGGATCCCGGCGCAGGGTGAGGCAGGGAATTAGCAACGCATGCGTTGCACCTGCCAAAGCGGTTTGGCTTGCAAGCCAAGCCGTGGCCCGTAGGGGGATCCAGCGTCTTTGCTTTACTGATCCCAAGAGGTGGCGGCAGAGTTTCCATGCGCGCCTCACAATCAAATTTGTTCAGGCACTTAACTCAGCAAATGCTTCACCAGCCTGTCAAAGGCTGCCGCATCAAATACCGCATTATCAAATCGCTGAAGCGCCGGATGTTCGGGCGGATCGACCCGGCGCTTCAGGTAGCTGTCCCAGTTCGCCAGCTTCCAGGCGTCGCGCGGGTCGGCGCGGCGTTCGATCCGGCGGCGTGCTTCGTCACTGGACAGGTCGATCCACGCGATGCGGCAGACGGTATCGGCTGGCAGGCCCAGCTCCTGCGGCCTGAAAAATTTGCCGGCGATGATCTCGCGGGTGAAGGGCCCGACCAGCATCACTTGCAGCCCCAGCGCGAGGTTTTCGCGGGTGATGTCGAGTAATCCAGCGTACTCGCGGTCGCGCAGCTGCTGCAGATAGGTTGGGCTGTCGCGGTCGGCCGGGTCCCCGGTCAGCAGGCCCATGATGTGCGAGCTGAAAGCGCCGTAGGCGGTGTCCTTGTCCAGAAAAAAGAAGTCTCGTCCGCTACCCTCGGCAAGCCGGGGTAGCGCCTGTTTGGCCAGCGTCGTTTTGCCAGTACCAGCGTGACCGGCAAAAAGGAGGAGTCGGGGCGGGGTCATGAGTCGAATGTTTTCAAATTTATAGCGTAGGTTACGAGCAGAAAAACTTGTATGATGGCAATGTTGTAGGCAACTGTTCAGTACAGTGCAGTTTTCGTCAACCTCAACAGAGACACAAAAACGATATGGCCGATACAAACACGCCGGGTTCCCTGCTGGTAGGTGAAGGTGTTTTCATGAAAGGTTCGATGCGCGTGCCGGGTCTGGCCAGCATCGACGGCAAGCTTGAAGGCGAACTCACTGCCGACACCGTCCACATTCAATCCAACGGGTCCATGAATGGTCTCACGACGGCCAGTCATGTGAAAGTGGCGGGTGCGGCAACTGACACAACCATTGCCAACAAAACCCTGGTGATTGAATCTACCGGTCTCATTGCTGGCTCCATTACCTATGCGGAGCTGGAGATCAAGAAGGGTGGTTCATTGCAGGGTTCGATTAACAAGGTGGGTCAGAAGCCGCCTGGCTTTGCAGCTGCCAGTCCTGCCGCACCAGTAGCGTCTGCCCCTGCTCCCTCTGAAGAGGTAACGGCTGAAAACAAGGCAGACGCTCCCGGAGACACGGCACCGCCGCCGGGCAACTGATACCGATTATTCCCGCTGCACTGCCGATGCAGCAGGCGTCTGTCGCTGGCAATCAACAGCACGCATCGTTCCGTCAGCCCGCCCAGCGTTTGAATGCTGAGCGGGCGGATAGGTTGTTCTCTGTGCATTGATTCCCTTACAAGGCGGCAGCGTCGGTTTTGGTATTTCTTATCGTCCAAATCATTTCGCAGGCAATGAAAGACGCTGAGTCTCTCGCCGGGCCACCGTTTGGCTTACATGCGGCACGGCCGCGCAATGGCACTGCCGTGCACGCCAGTGCGCGCCGGTGGTTTGGGCGAGTTGCCTTGAATATCAGCAAAATTTGATCTGCTTACAAGAATCCTGCCGGATATGGCGTGAAGATGAGGTCTATCTCAAACGTCAAATCAAAACGGAGGCAATCATGAAAATCATTCTCAAGATGGCAACAGCGTTAATGGTGTTGTCACTGGCTTCAGCGGCTCACGCGCAGATGAAAGCAGCCGATATTGCCGCCGCTCAGGCAGCATTTTCTGCCAACGGTTGCAATAACTGCCATGATGCGTCTTCGCGCATTGTGGGGCCGGCACTGAAGGAAATTGCAGATCGTTATAAAGGCAAGAAAGTGACCGCCGAAGTAGCCAAACGCATCATTGAGGGCAGCGAGGGTCGCTGGGGCGATATGGCCCATCCATCGAATGCTGCGCTGGCGCCCGCAGACGCCAAATTACTCGCGCGCTGGATTTTGACCGGCGCACCCTGATTCCTTGAATACACGTACGGAGAAGTGCCCATGAAGTCTGCCTTGTTGTTCGCAATAACGCTGTTATGCGCCGCCCAGCAGGCGCAGGCCGAACTGGTGAAAGTCTTTGAAAATATCCGTGGTACCGAGGTGTATATCGACACGGATACGATGGCAGGCGGCGGTCGCTATCGCAAAGTCTGGGAGCTACAGACATTTCGTGAGCCATCCCCGCAGGGCATGCTATCCATGAGAATTCACAAGGAATACGACTGCAAGGACGAAGCCGCGCGCATGCTGTCCTATGTGGTTTTCAAAGGCAAAATGGGCACCGGCGAAAAAATGGGCACGGTCGCTACGCCCGGAGAATGGCAGTCGGTGTCGAAGAATCCCGGCGCAAAGGGCGGATTCAGAATGGTGTGTGGAAAGTAAAATTTATTGCGCGCACGTGGTCTCGGCCATAATCTTCCGGCGTTCCGCCGGATCAGTTTCCTTCTGCAGCCGCTCCATCAGCGCTGCCAGCCGTTTGGCTTCCTCTTTCATGAACGGCATGTCCGCCATCGCCGGCGGTTTGCCAGCCGGTGCGGCCTGAACTGGCTGCGCGGATTCGGTTTTGTCGTCGCTGGAGGATTGCCTGTCACCCGCCTGCGCCGCAATTGGCAAGGCAAGCGCGTACACGGTAGCGGCGATTATCTGGCAGGTTTTGTTCATCGCGTTTCCCCCTCCGGTTCTGAGTGACAAAACCATTATAGACCCGGTCGCACCCGTCCCGGTTAATCACATCAGTGGTGCTTGCCTGGGTTATTCTCTCGGCTTTCCAAACCTGCTTAGTTGAATAAGGATAGTCATGCCACTCGTCAGAATAGATATCGGTCCCGGCCATGCGCCCGGTTTTGGTCGTGCAGTCGGTGAGGTGGTTTACCGCGCGATGCTGAGCGAAATATCTGTGCCCACCGATGATAAATTCCAGATCATCAGCCAGCATCAGGCGGATGAAATCAATATACCTGCCAGTTATCTGGGTATCGATTATTCCGACCGTATCGTGTTCATTCAGATCACCCTGAACCAGGGTCGCACCACCGAGCTGAAGAAAAAATTCTATCAGCGCATCGCCGATGATCTCGCCGCTGAACTGAATGTGCGCAAGCAGGATGTATTCATCAGCTTAATCGAAGTCAATAAAGAGAACTGGTCTTTCGGTAACGGCGAGATGCAATACGGTCCGGCTGCTACTTGAGATTGGGTATACGGCACTCTGGCGGCTTGCCATAGCCGGTCGATCGCACCGTATCTTCACTGGTGAATTCAATCTGAAACCAGAAGCAATGCGGTGTAGCGTAGCGATAGTTCCAGACGTAGCCGCGGTCACGCGCCAGACCGAATGTGTCGCGTGCTTCGCCGATGACGGCAATCACCTCATCCCTGTGCATGCCGGGTTGGATCTGTGCAAAATTTTTCTCGTTCAGCACCTGGGTCCATCGGGTCACTGAA
>JACCDX010198688.1_pt1 | contig 13213 bp, 4 predicted proteins | sample 7449681 | NCBI WGS metagenome assembly JACCDX01 (sample SAMN15323450, study PRJNA562643) | freshwater metagenome | isolation source: river surface water | place: USA:Blue River Watershed | collected 2017-08-18
CAATTTGTGAATCTGCCTAATCTTGGCGTCGTCACCACCAACATCACTGCGGTCCTCACCCAATCCGCCCCAACCCTCGCGATCTATCTCAATACATCGCTTACCAATGGCGGCTTAACGAGCGGGTATGGGACCACTCCGGCGCTCACCACCCTTTTGACCAACAATACGATCCTCAACAACATCGTCTCGACCAACTACATCGACAACATTTACTATATCAATTTATACAACAATACAGATTTGGTCACCTTGATTAACCAGAGTACTTCCCTTCTTCAGTACATCTATACGAATCCCAATATTATTAACTTCTTGGCAACCAATCCACTCTTGATCACCTATATGCTCTCCAATAGCGCATTTGTGACGGCGTTTAACGCCATCCCGGATGTGGGGATCAACTCGACAAACTTGGTATATCAAGAGGTGCTCTATCAGATTTTGCTGAGGACCTATCCTCTTTTGGCCGAGTGCGTCAATCAGATCTACAACTTGCTGCCGAGCAAGCCTTTCATCTACAAGCTAACCCTTAATCAGATCAACATCTTAGAGTTTATCTATTACGCGATTCAGAATGTCCCAACCAAGAATATCGTGACAGAGGTGATTTATGGCAATCCGAATTTCATCAATTTCCTTTATGACAATCCCAACTTGGTTGCCTACTTTACGCAAAATTTGGCCGTTTTCCAGAACTATATGACCCTCTCCGGTCTCAACTCGCCAATTGTCGACCTCTATCAGCTTACCCTCTACTTTGGAACACGCACTGGAAACACCGGAATCTCCGCACAGCTCAACCAGAAGCCCCTCATTGTTGGCATCAATAGCGGCATCGGGACAAGCGCACCTCTTACCACCCTAATCGAGACAAATGATTCACTCAAGTCGCTGATCAATCAAAACTACAACTTCAACATCTATTACACCTACTTGATTACCTATCCCAAGGTGGTGACCTTGCTGACGGAGAACTTTAGTCTTCTCTATGCGGTTTACCAAAACCCGAACATCATCACCTTCCTTGGAAACAACCCCAAGCTGGTTGACTACTTCCTCTCCAATGAGTACGCCATTGAGCTCTTCCTCTCCATTCCCAATGTGACCAATCCGATGTATGATTTGTATGCGCTTATCTCGGCGTATGATACAACGACGACGAATGATGCAGCGGTATTCCAATCGCTCCTCAATCGTTCGATGTATGTCTTACTCGGCTCGTATCCGGGTCTGGAGAATATTGTCTTGCAGTTCACTCAAGGAATCGATATCACCAATCCGGTCTTTAGCACGCTCAACTACCAGATGAATAACACCTACTTCTACACAATGAGCACCAATCAAAGCTTGGTTGACTTCATATATATTAACTTGAGCAATCCCGGATTACCGAATATCATTAACAAGATTCTGAAAAATCCAAACATCATCAACTACTTGGGAACAAGCGATTTGACCGTCTTCAACACCTATATTGACACGTACTATAAGAACGTGATTAGCAACCCACTGATTGAGGATCCCGCCAATGACATCAATGAGATCAACATCCCTCTCTTCAATCCCAATCCTACCTACTTTGAGCGGGCCTTTTACAACAAGTCTCTCTTCACGGTTGCATCGGAAAATGCCTATTACCATAATATGTGCGTTAACTATATCAATGTTCGTAAGATTATTCAACAAAAGTATTGCCGAAAGATGTATGAGTATAACTTGACATACTCGAGTCAGAGCATCTCAGCAAATCAGCAAGTTCTCTATTTGGCGAATGTGGGTACTTTCCCATATCTCTCGTACTTGGCAACCTTGATCCCCAGCAATCCCAACGTGATCAATTTCCTGGTCAACAACCCGCAACTTGTTCAAGCTTTCATCACAACACCCAGCAACTTTACCCTCTTCTCTTCGCTCCTCAATAATGATCTCACTTACTCCGATATGGAAGCCGACGTCAACACCAATCGCCCCACGCTCGCTCCCTATTTATCCATCAATACGGTCTATCCACTCTTGAACCCTGGGATTCAAAGCTTGATCGATCAGAAGTACAACAATGCGATCTATCGAAATGTTTTATACAGTAATTTGACAGTCGGTGGCCTGGTCCTGGCCAATGGATCATTCGCCTCCGCCATCTTGGTCAATCCCAATCTCCTCCCCTTCCTTCACCGCAATCCAGCACTTGCTGAGTTCTTTAAGCTGAACGATGCGGCATTGACGAGCTTTTTGGCAGATCCAAACGTCACCAACCCATTAACCGACTTGTGGACATATGTTGTCACCCTTCCAGCATACTCACCATATATTAATCTCTATCAGCCGCTCGCGATCACGTATACCAATGCGGGTATTGCGGCGGTGACGGGGACATATCCGGGGATGGCGGCGCTTTTAGGACAGAGGTATATTGGCAATTCCGAGACGAATCTATACTATGATGCGATCTATTACAATGCGAACTTGGCGGCTCTCTTGGTCGCTTATCCGGCGATTGAGGCGGCGGCGGAGGTAAATCCAAACTTAATCAACTTCTTGGCGAAGAATTGCGCCAATCCACTCTCTTCGGGAGTGACGTCGTTGGTCGATTACTTGATCGCTAATCCGGGAGATGTGGCGACATTCTTGGGGGTGGCGGGGACGGACCCGAGCGCAGACTTGTATACACTCTTTAACGGATCGCCGCTCTTCGCACCGCTCTTGACAAATAACAACATCCCACTCTTGTACTCGTCACCGCTCTTTGCGAATCTTCTCGCACTGGTAAATCAGGATTACAACAACGATATCTACTTCAACGCGTTTAATGAGAATAATGGCATCTATGATTTCATCAACTATGTCTACAACATCTTTATCACATCCCCATCCCCCACTCCTTTCCGCAATATCTTTATATTGCTCAACAACAATCCGAATATCTTGCTCTATCTGAGGGAGAATCCAGGAGTTGCTCTATACTTGACCAATCCGGCACCTGCCAACTACGCGGATTGCCTAACATTTATGAACATTCCGGCGATCGACAAGCTCTTTACCAACATTGAGGATGCGATCCAGATCAATAACTATCTCAATCCATCGCCGCTCCCCATTCCCGCGTATACAACAGCAGATCTTACATTGCTTCTTAATAACAACCCGAACTTAAAGAAAATAGTCTATCAGAACTACAACTACAATCACTATTATGACACGCTCTATAAGAATCCGGGAGTGGTATCCCTTTTGTTGATCAATACATTCGAGTATGCAACATTGATTCCACTGGTCGTCTCCAATCCGACGATTATCAACTTCTTTGCGATGTATCCGGATTTGGTGGTAGCTCTCTCCACAAATGTGAACAACTATCTTATCTTCTCCAACATCATTGGTATCAATATTGCATCGAACAATTTGGTCCAACTTGTCAAATCGACGTCGCTCAATCTCTTTATGAACACGGAGTATGATTTGGTCTTGCTCAATAGCACGGTGATGCAGAATTTGATGGCACAGCCGTACAACGAGTTCCTCTATTACAAGTCGATGAATCAACGGATTCGAATCTCGTACGTGATTCGGAAATATGAGAACTTGGGAGTCTCTCCATCGCTCGTCAATGATGTCATTCAGCTCAATCCCAATATGATTAACTTCTTAGCCAAAAATCCTCTGCTGACTGAAGAGCTTTATAACAACAGTGCCCTTTACATCGGCACCTTTATCCCGCTCTTTGGAACATTCGCCTCCCCTCTCCCGACCAACTATCCATACACAGATCTTTACGCGCTGATTGCAGGAGTTCCAGCACTCGCTCCATTCCTCTCTCCACCGGAGCCAACCCCCCCTTATGGCAATATCACATTGACCAACTTCTTAGATGCGAACCCAACACTCAGATCCATTGTTCTCCAAAACTACAATGAGTACATCTATTACAAGAACTTGTACAATGTTCCCCGGCTCGTTGATCTCCTCGCATCTCCCGCGGGCGCTCCCCTCATCCCATTGCTCTCCTTCAATCCCAACATTATTACCCTCCTCAGCTACTCTCAGTTTATGATTGAGAAGTTGATTGCGGACCCCGCTCTCGTCACCGAGTTCGTTGCCTACAGTACCGGCAAAAACCCCACCTACCCAGTGGGAAGTGCAAGCGGTCCCAACAACTATCTCTTTAGTATGAATAGCCTATATGCGGATACGGGGGTGACAGGAGGATCGTTGTGGAAGTATGTCAATACGGCATACTTAGGATATGGTACATTGGGGAGCACAGAGTTCGAAATTCAGCCGCTCTTCTACTCGTTCAATATCATCAACAATATTGCGACATTGCCGTACAATGAGTCACTCTTCTATCGTGCGGTCTATCAAAACGTTGCGGTCTCTTCCGCCGTTCCACCCACCTATGATTTGACGACGGATTATTTGATCAATTTATTGGGATATATCAATAAGAATTACAGTGCGGCGAGTTTCATCACGGCGATCTCCTACAATCCGCATATTATGACCTTCTTGGCAAATACACCCAATCTTGTCTATCAGATGAAACGGAACACGGATATCTTGGAGCTCTTTATCTTCAACCCGACTGTGGGACTCTGTGTAAGTGATCTCTATAAATTCTATTACAATACAATCCCAAGCGGCTTACTCTTAAGCGGTGCCCTTCTTCCCGAGACCGGGACGTTGTATACGCTCTTCAATAAGAGCCAGAAGATGCGATATCTCTTGTTGCAGATCTACAACTATGCGATCTATTACAGCTCGTTGATGGGATCGCTCGCCGTTGACAAGTCCCTCCTCTTGATTCAGTTCATTCTTTACTGTATTGAAGGCGCTGGAGGCGCTTATACGCTCTTTGTGGATCAGATGTGCAGCAATCCCAACATCATCCTCTTCTTGGTCAATAACATCTATATGGTCCAAAAGATGTTAGAGAACCCGGCGGGCCTCATTCCCATCTTTACCACCAATCCCCAGATTCTTGATATGGGATATAACTTGCTGGATGCAGTGATCGCTACACCTCTGGAGGCCTACTTAGATCCTAATGTCCAATCGATCTTAACCACACCGGGAAGCGAGAACAACCAGGGGGTCAACACAGTCCTCGAGCTGATCGATGTGCAGTACAACAACAACATTGTGATTCCGGCGAATCGCGGATCGCTCGCCCCAGCGAATCCTCAGCGTGATTACTATATGGTCCAGCTCTATTACGATGCGATGATCAAGTGGCCTCAGATCACCCAGTTGATCGTCTATGCCCTCTCGGAATATGCCACATACGTGAACGACTTGACGTTCAATATGATTGACTATCCACAGATGATCAATGAGGTGATCAATGAGAATCCCAATGTGATGGGCTTCCTGCAACATAATCCGGCTTTGGTAGCTTACTTGCTGACACCGATCGATGTGGTCCCGGGGATTACCCAAACACCTCTCTATCGCTTCCTCAAGATCCCGACTATCAAACAGCCCCAAAAGGATATTACCAATTATATCTTGTCAACGCCCTCGTATGCGGACTTTGTGCCGTATCTGAGCCAAGTGATCTATGTGCCATCAGAGTTAGCGTATCTAAACAGCCAGACGGTGATCAACTCGAATCCGGACTTCTATGAACTGGTCAATCAGAACTACAACTCGGGAATTTATGCAGTCAATCTTTTCAATTACTCAAATCAAGTGATTACGCTCTACATAGCGAATACGGGATCCCTTCTCTTTGACTTGACCTATACCAATCCGAATGTGATCAACTTCTTTGTCTACTATCAGCAACTGACCCGATACTTGAACAACAACCCGAGCAAGATTCCCGTCTTTATCAACATTCCGGGTATCACGGATGTGATGAAGAATATCTACGAGACGATCTTAGCGTTTGGCTCCTCATCGCTTCTCTCCAACTACTTCACGACCTTCTTGGAGGACAATTCCAATCCTATCTCTTACCACTTGAACGAGCTGCTCTATGCCTATCCGGAGCTCTATATCCTCTTCAACGCAGGAAATCGGTACAACAATATTGTCTATGATTCGATGATCAACACGATCCTCTTCCAGAACGAGTATGTGGAGTTCGCGTACAGATACCCGTATATAATGGAACAGTCACTCAAGTATCCTGCCTTGATCCAGTACTTGTCAGCGAATAGCTATGGCGATGACTCCTTGATCCGGATTATGGAGGCGACCGTTTGGAGACAGATCTATGACATTGAGAAGCTGACGGGGAACTTGCTCTATGTGCGTAATATGAATACGTTGATGAATGAGAACTACAACACAAATTTATACGAGAAGGTTTTCTATTACAACACGATCTATGGATCGATCTCGCGATTCATTACGGATACGGGGATCTTTGGACCGCTCTTAACCAATATGAATATCTTGCTCTTCCTCTACAATAATCCGCGACTCTTGGAGTTCTATTACGGACCGAGTGGACAGACCAACGTCTTGGCGACCAACCAGCGATTCCGTCTGCTCTTTAATCAGTGCACCTCCCCAACAACGGATATCACTACGGTTTTCCAGACAGATCCGATCTTGTCGCTCTACCTCAATACATCGCTCACGCCCGGTGGCTTGGGAAGCGGAGTTCCACCCAATCCGAACAATCCCAATCTCTTGCCATTGATTAACGGGAATCCACAGCTAAACGCGCTCATCTCGCAAAACTACATCTTCAACTTGTACTACTTGGAGTTAAACAACAGCCCGATTTTGACAAACCTCTTGTACTTGAATCCGGCGCTTTTGGCAAGATGTTATGAGAATCCGCTGATCATCAACTTCTTGTATGAGAACCCGGCATTGGTCATCTTCTTGTACAACAGCAAGGTGTGTAATCGGGACTATGTCGATCTAATTACGACGAACCCAACGGCGGGACAGATCTACACAGATCTCTTTGCGAAGTATGAGAAGAGCTCGCTTCAGCCCTACTTGGATGCGACGAAGTTTGTCCCGAACCTCGCGATGAAGACGTTCCTCGACCTGCCGGAGCACGAGACGATCAAGGCGATTGTTTATCAGCAGTACAATGCAAACATCTACTATAACTCGATGGCGAAGAGTTGCCAATGGGGTGCGGGGATGCTTTCGCTCATTACGAAGTATCCAAACATCATTGATTACATTAACTTGAATCCGAACATTATCAACTTCTTGGGGCAAAATCCGAAGATGGTCGATTTCTTCAAGTACTATTACGGAGACAACATCAGCAATATGATCTTCTTCTATCAGCTCACCTCAACGGTCAACCCCAATTCCATTACTTCGTACGGCGTGATTGATTCAACGACAATTCAGAGCGCGGCGAACCCGATCATTGATCTCTACAAGTTCTATTATCAGAAGTTGCCACAGTATTTGAATAGCAACCCGAACAACTTGGGCTTCACCAACGGATTTGGGTCGACGGCGGCGGTCAACTTGCTCCTTTCGCGAAACGCGCCTCTTCTCGCCTTATGCAACCAGAACTACAACTACAATGTCTATAAGCTCTTCTTGCTCTTCAATCCGACGCTGACGAACACCTTGCTCAAGTATCCAGAGATCCTCTTCTATTTTGTGTATAAAAACCCGAATATGATCAACTTCTTGTACTTCAATACAGCGTTGGATCAGTACTTCTTGGATACCCCGGCAGCGGTTGCCTTCTTTGTGACGCTTACCTTCTGCCAGAATCCGGTGCTCAATCTCTTTGATGCGATCTATCAGTATGACGTGAATCATCCTGCGAATCCAATCAAGTTGTCGACCTACTTAGAGAAGACGATGTATCTCGACCTGCTTGGATACATTGGTCCGGATTCTCTTTTGGTGGGATAACCGACAATAAATATATAATCGAAGTGAAAGGTAGGTGATAAAACTACAAACCAAAGATGGCATTTATACGAGGATTTGGAGGTGCAATGATGGTGTTACGAATGATTCGCAAAGGGACCATTGCAGGAAAAGGTCGTGCAAGTTGGATCAAGAACATCAAGTATGCTTTGAAGACGAAGACCAATCCGCTTAAGCTGACGGCAGAGGAGAGAAAGAAGCTCAAGGCGGAGATCAAAGCGCTCTCTGGAAAGCGAATTGCGAAGAAAGGTCCTCGTCCCAGTCCTACAGTATCGGCTACCAAGAATTGCGGCAAGAAGATGCGTGGCAATGATGGCAATATGTATGTTTCCAAGCCCAACAAGAATGGCGTTTGCCGTTGGGTGAAAGTGACAAAGAAATAAGATTGCATCCAACTGTCTTACCATAATATAACCATACAATCATACTATCGATATGATACTATGATCGAAATATAAAAAATCACGATTTTGCAAACTTCGCCTTATAGTACCCTTGACTCAATTGCAAAAGTTGAGAAAGTCATAAAATGACCGTTTTTATGCATAAAAAGTATTACCATATATAGTAATGCACCAGGAGTCAGAGAAGGCCTGAAAAACGGTCTTATCCCATCTTTTTTGAAAAGTTCAAGTGGATGGATCAAAAGAGGTTATACAATGATCTCCTTCGAGGAGCTTGGGGAGGCGGATGGATCAAGATGGAGCATTGATAACATTGTTTCAACCTTCTGAGGATCGACATCATTGTATTGGACCTTTTCGCTAAGGTAGGCGGAGTAGAAGATGTTCTTCTCAGCGGTAAGAGTGCCATAGATCTGGATCATCTTGGTTGCCATAAACATCACGTTGGTCACATAGGTAGAGGTTGTCTGGTTGCCAGCACCATAGTCATAGACAATGAGCCCACTTAGAATCGTATTAAGGATAAAGAGAAGGAAGGCGACGCGTCCGAAGAGTTTGTAGAGGCGATTGATCATATGAATGCGGTGGAAGCGGACAGGGGAGAGTTGCTTAAGGGCTTCTCCGACGCTCTCATTGTCGGAGGGCTTGCTCTTGGAGACGTCGAGATAGTTGATTAGCATATTTTCGCGCTGAATCTCGATGAGGTAGAGGGTGAAGAAGGCACCGAGGGTGATAAAGTTGACGACGAGACCGGTAGAGTAGAGATGATGGGGAGATTCCATATTTTCGGAATAGGTACAGATGTGATCGCCGCACTGCTGGGGGACAAAGAGGATGAGGAGAGAGGAGACGAGGACGCGGTATAGCTCAACGAGGAAGGAGGCAATGGCGATGAGCTTTTGCTGGGTATCTTGTTGGCGAAGAAATACCATTAACTCATCAAAGAATCCTTCTTTCGGCTTGAGATACTTGGTATGATCAACCGCGACTTGCTCAGCGGGGTGATCCGAAGAGACTTGGAGAGAGTCGCCGGAATCAGATCGGGCCTTGGATTGAGGTTCAGTGGTTACAATGGTTGTACTGTCTGAAGAGAGAGAAAGAGATTCGTTAAGTTCGACGAGTTCCAGGTGCTTCTCTAAGTGGTCCATTTGGGACTCGATCTTCTCTAACTCGGTTAACTGGTCTACCTTAGAATCCATTGTAAGTATGTAAGTGCACAAGTATAGTAATCTACTATCATATGATATAATATAGTAATGATTACTATATTATGGTAACAGTTAAAGTAAGTATACTTACTCATTTTCCTCTTCATCAGCATCTGTTTTCATAAAGGTTAAGGTAGACTTTCTACAATAAGGGCACTTTCGATGCTTCATATTACGAAGTTTATGCCAACATTTGATGCATAATGGATGATTACACAATGTATGAGTCTTGGTAGTAGCAAAACATACAGTACATTCTGTAGTATAGCCCTCGATAAAGCATTTCATCGCTGCATACTCATTGTGACTATCAAACTCTTCGGGTGGTACTAACATACCATCGTATTGACACACCTTGTATGTCCTAACTTTACTGAGAACATCCCATATTTTTAACATAGTACGATTAAAGAAGTATACCATAAACGATACTTTATCTGTGATCATTATATATTCATCATCATCATATTGAGGGTTATACTCGAGTGGTACAAACGAGCAATCTACCTCAATGCTACTATACTTGTACAATCGGCCATATCGCTTGTGAGCTTTACTTGGTATATCAGCAATGATAGATATCGGTACACTACTACACTCATCATCATTAAACACAATCATACTATCATCATGGTATATCGTCATACTAAAAATGCACGAGTATAGATAGTCTGTTTGGTACACTATCTTAACTACGACACTTAGCCCATCAATAACCATATTGAACTCCATAATCGGACGATGAAAGATAATACGTCCTTCTCCTTGAATCTGTGAAGAGGTAAACACGGTCTTATTCTTATCTGAGTGAATATGCCTTACCATTCCAATGATGATATTCTTGAATGAGGTATAACGTGGATCTTCCACTTCTTCATCATCTTGTTCTTCATCTTTACCTTTACCTTCACCTTCGCTATGGGATAATGATAAAGAACTATTCTCTGAAACGTTAGAGGGTACTTCAGGTAATGGAAGATCACTCAATACGGACTCATTATACTCTTCCGGGACTAAGATCGTTGATGCTTCGTGTGTAACAGGATCCATTATAGAAAGTAATCATTCAGTTGTTACTGGATAAGATGAAAGTAGTCCGTTTTAAACGAACTCATACCTCCATACAAAGTAGGATTCATATAAACTATATACTATCCTATTACTGATATCGGTAATAAAATAAAGTAGATATCATATAACTTATAGATATTAAATTATCTCCTCCAAATCTCCTACTTACTCAGTTTACCCAGTTTACCTAAAAAGGAAATCTCCACTTACTCAGTTTACCCAGTTTACCCAAAGTGGAAATCTCCTATTTTACTACGAATACTACTTTTATGGGATAAAATATTGTGGTATATGAAATCTTATTACCATACTCAGTAATACTCTTATATCAATTTGTGAAAATATGAAAATCTCCTACTTACTAAGTTTACCCAGTTTACCCAAATTAGGAGATCCTCGTTTTTCGTTTTGGAAAGTCTTCGAAATAAAAAGTTTCAAACGAAATCGTTTTGAGTCGTCTTTTTTTGAGGACTTGCAAAAGTGAAAAACGAGAATCTCCTAATTTGGGTAAACTGGGTAAACTTAGTAAGTAGGAGATTTTTGGATTTCAGACAAATGTTGTAATCTTATGACTGAGTATGGTAATATGAGTACGTTGTATGTCATAGTTTATCCCATAAAACCTATGTTATACGAAAAATAGGAGATTTCCACTTTGGGTAAACTGGGTAAACTGGGTAAGTGGAGATTTCCTTTTTTAGGTAAGATCTCTTAGGGTCTCTATATGTAGTCATTACCATTACTCTAATATATCTATAGCTATTGTATAATATATCACCATATATGGTAGTATACTTCGTTTGGTATGAAAGATTTTTATCTTTATATGTGTAGTATAACACGAAAAGAGAGAATGTTCTCATCTAAAGAAGGACCTTCTTGGGATCTTGAAGAGATCCAGAATATTGCAGCGTCCTTTGGAAGCCGTCAACCTTCTTTGGATCTCGAAGGTCACGAGAAGGTTACAGGGAGTCATCAACCGTATGGACTTGGCGATGATGGTAGATTTAACTTGTTAGCACTTGATAAGCAGAATGATGCATTAAAGACCCTGATATGTAGTATTCTTGCTACCAAGAATATGACCGTTGATCATCTTTCTGAATGGTTTCAACAGCAAAAGGAGAAGTGTGATGCCTTAAAGTTACCAGAAGAGAATGAAGCTCGTAAAGACGATGAGTGCGAAGATAGTGATGAAGGTAAAGACGACGAAGGAAATAAAGATGACGAAGAAGATGTTGAAGAGGACGACTTCAGTGATCAATGCGCTTTGCTTAGAAGAGCTAAGATTGAAAGCCGTGAACGGTCCAATACAGCATCACAATGCATTGTGCGCGACCCATCGAAAGAGTACTATATATGTCATCGATGTGCTACCTATAAAACCCACTACAAGAAAGATATGATCAAGCACTTGGGGCGAACGAACAAATGTCCTAATAATGATAATTATGATGCAGACGAAGCCTATAACTACTCCATATCGAAGAGGTTTCTCTTAACTATCCCTATAAGAAATCTATCATTGAATGACTATATCTATATTACGAAAAACTACAGTAAGAGCTACAATGTAATCAATGCAGATTACCGGAATGATGCAGTAGATCATAGTGCGTTAGCAATGCAGAGTTTGGTAGTATATAAGAAGGGGAATCAGGGGAACAGTGTAAAGAATGGACATAAACCGAAACCAGTCTCTAAGAAAGATGATATGTTTAATAAGATGTTCTATGATGCAGAAACGAATGAGTATGTATGTAATATGTGTAGTAAGCGCTACAAGAAGAAGCAGAACTTAAACAACCATCTTGAATCAAAAACTCAATGTGAACGATATCAGAAAGAACAAGAGTATCTTAAAATGAATGCTGAAGCAGTTGATAAGATACGGACTCAAAGGATGGCTCACGTAGCTCAGTATAACACATATATCACCAATAACACATTGAACAACAACAACAACATCTCGAATACCCAGAACAACTCACAGAGCCTTAAGGTAGAAGTTCGTGACTTTTTACACGATCGGTATGATGTAAGCCATATCAACAAGAAGTACTGTGAGGAGAACAAAGACTTCTTTATCTATGACAAGTTTCTCGATATCGTAATGATGAACAACCATAATCATAACATCTTCTTTACAGATGATCATAAGTTTGCTCTTGTCTATACAGGTAAAGAGTTTATTATGATGAAGTCAGACAAAGCGGGGTACTTCGTATTAGGTAAGCTAAAAGATTGTATCGGTGAGGTAGTCTGTGTACAGAAAGAAGAGATCAAGTCCAAACAATCTAAAATTGAACGATACTACCATTTAGCTGAAAAGCAATATAAGCACGATACAACTCTCAAGAGGTACAATCTTGATACACTCGACTTTTATAGTGATAGTATGTGTATCAACTTCAGAAATCGCGACGATAAGCTACGTGGTATTGTGAGCAAATTGTCGAAACATAGCAGAGCGATTCGTGATACATTAGAGGCTGATGGTGTTGATCTATCACAAGTCCCTTTGTTTGATCCAAACATCCCATTCTATGAGTCTTCCCGGAATCGTAATAAGGAGCTAAAAGAGTGATCAAAGCATCGTTACCCATCCCCGCTTGATACACATAACTTATTTATATTCTATAGATAGTACATTCTATAGAATAC
>JACCDX010248525.1_pt1 | contig 13211 bp, 10 predicted proteins | sample 7449681 | NCBI WGS metagenome assembly JACCDX01 (sample SAMN15323450, study PRJNA562643) | freshwater metagenome | isolation source: river surface water | place: USA:Blue River Watershed | collected 2017-08-18
GATTCATAAAATGCATACCTATAATTCGTTCTGGATAGGGGATTCCTTGCCCTAAGGTAGAAATTGAAATAGATGAAGTATTCGAAGCTAAAATGGTTTCTGCTGGAAAAAGTTTTCCTAAAAGCTGAAAAATCTTTCCTTTGGCTTCTTCGTTTTCAAAAATAGCTTCAATGACAAGCTGAATGGACTCTTTGGCTAATTGTTCCAAGGTCATTCCAAAATGTAGATGTTGAATGGTTGACATGGCATTCTCTTCACTACAAATTCCTTTTGAGACAAATTTTTTTAAAGAGGCACTAATATTGTCAAACGCCTTATTTCGCTGCTGTTCGCTTTGTTCTACAATATATACTCTATGATTAAACATAGCTAAATTCTGAGCAATTCCTTGACCCATAGTTCCCGCACCTATAACAATGATATTCATATTTTTTTGGCAAAGTTATTTATTTTTTTAATATCAGAACTGAAAATTCAACTTAATTTTATAAATATCTTTATTTTAAGAATTTTTAGGACTAAATAAATTTCAAAATAAAATTAAATAAAATAACTTTATATATTGATTATTAAGTTTTTAGGTATTTAAATTAAAGGTTTTATCAACCCAAAAATAATCTGTTTTAACTATATTGTTAAAAAAAAAGTTGCCAAAATTTATAAAAAATCGTATCTTTGCCATAAATTATTTAACTATGGGAAAAGGAGACAAAAAATCATTTCGAGGTAAACTTTTTATGGGGAGTTTTGGTAAATCAAGACCTAAATCAAATAGTTCTAATAAAAGTCCTAAAAAATAAATATAAAATTACAAGAATATTTTTATTATTAATTAAATTAATTTTTTTTTAAAAATTTCTTTTGATAATTTTATGTTTTGACATTAAATTGAAATATGATTACAATAAAACCATTTGAAGCATTAAGACCTCAACCCCAATTAGCAAAGTTAATTGCATCTAAGCCTTACGACGTTCTTTCTTATGATGAAGTTAAAAATGAAGTTGTGGGCAACCCCAATTCTTTTTTATACGTAACCAGGAGTGAAGTAGCTTTAGATAAAAATACCGATATTTATTCTGAAGAAGTATATAAAAAAGCCCTCGAAAATTTACAAGCTTTTATCAAAAGGGATATTATTTTTAAAGAATCTAAACCTTGTTATTATATTTATAGTCTAACTATGGGAAACCATACTCAAACAGGGTTGGTATGTCTTTCTAGTATTGCAGATTATAAAAATAACTTAATAAAAAAACACGAACATACCCGCCCTATTAAAGAAAATGACCGTTTACAACACATTAAATTTACCAAAGCACATACCGGAAACGTGTTTTTAACTTATAAAAATAGCACCCCCATTGATGATATAATTCAAAAATGGAAAACCAATAAAACGCCTATTTACGATTTTATTTCTGACGACCAAGTTAAACACACCATTTGGAATATCAACGAAGAAAAAGTAGTACAAATGATAACTCAATTGTTTAAAGATAATGTTCCTGTAAGTTATATTGCTGATGGACATCATCGTGCTGCTTCTGCATTTAAATATTACGAAATGGCTGAAAAAGAACAGCTTCCTAATTCAGCATTTTTTCTAACCACTTTATTTCCAGCTAATCAATTAAAAATTTTACCCTATAACCGATTGGTATTAACGTTGAACAACTTAACAGTTTCCGAATTTATAAAAAAAATTGAAAAAGATTTTTTGATTGAAAAAATGCCCAAACCTGTGATTCCCGAAGCCAAAGGTATTTTTGGTTTGTATATAAAAAATAATTGGTACCGTTTAATTATCGAAACTTCCATTTTTGACCAATCAAATTTAGTTGACCAATTAGATGCCTCCATTTTACAAAATTTAATTTTAGATAAAATATTGGATATTAAAGACCCTCGTTCCGATAAGAATATTGATTTTGTTGGTGGAATTAGACCCATTGAAGACCTCATCAATCCTGTTAATAACGGTGTTGCAAAAATGGCTTTTACCTTATTTCCTACGAGCATTCAAGATATGATGGAACTGGCAGATAACGACCAAATTATGCCTCCAAAAAGTACTTGGTTTGAACCCAAATTACGCGATGGTTTATTAACTCATTGTTTTTAGTATTTTGTATGAAAAAAATAATTTTTTTTTTAATGATGATAAGTTTCATGAACTTATATTCTCAACCTGAATTGCATTGCCAAAAAACCACTCATTTTTGGCAAAAAGGTCGTTATGTTATCAAAGGAAACCTTACCATCAACGAGCTAAAAAATAATCCTGAAACCAATTTTTGGTTCAATCCTAATTACGATTCCGCTTCTTCCAACCCCGAACTCGTTCAATTACTTCAAAAAAATAAAGACCTAAAATGGATTATCTTTATTGGAACTTGGTGTGGAGATACCAGAGCAATTTTTCCCGAATTTGCCAAAAATTTTGATGAAGCAAAACTCCCATGGGATCAAGTTCAAATAATCGGTGTTGATAGAAATAAAAAAACCTGTAAAAAACTTCATACTACCTATAAAATAGCAAAAGTACCTACTTTTATTCTGTATCGGAATAATCAAGAAGTGAGTCGTATTGAAGAGTATGGAAAAGAAGAGCAGTTTGCTTCATCTCTGATTTCAATTTTAAAACATTGATTATAAAAATTAATGACACCGTTAGAAATAGAACCTGTTATTGGCTTAGAAATACACGTTCAACTAGCATCAGAACAAAAACTTTTTTGTAGCGACTTAAATAGTTTTGAAGGAACTCCTAATACCCGTGTTAGCCCCTTAACCTTAGGGCATCCAGGTACGCTACCTTTTATTAATAAAAAAGCGGTTGAATTAGCCCTCCGATTTGGAATTATTTGCCATAGTGAACTGGCTTCAGAAATTCAATTTGACCGTAAAAACTATGTATACCCAGACCTGCCTAAAGGTTATCAAATTAGCCAATATTATAAACCCATCTGTCGCGGCGGATATATAAAAATTGATTATAAAAACCAACCTTTTGAAGTTACATTACACCAAATTCATATCGAAGAAGACGCTGGAAAAAATAACCACGAACTGTTTGATGATTTTTCGGGTATAGATTTGAATCGGGCTGGAACGCCGCTTATTGAAATTGTTACCAACCCTTGTATTCCTAACCCCGAAATTGCCTTTTTATTAGTACAGCATGTTCGTAAAATAGTAAGATGGTTAAGCATTTCAAAAGGAAATATGGAAGAAGGTTGCATTCGTTGCGATGCCAATGTTTCGGTACGTTTTAAAGGACAACAAACCTTAGGCACTAAAATAGAAATTAAAAATATTAACTCATTACGAAATATTAAAAAAGCTTTGGAAGTAGAGATTGAGCGGTTATCGGCAAAATTATTAGCTGAAGAAGAAATTCTTCAAGAAACCCGTGGTTTCAATGCCCAAAGCGATACCACTTATTTGTTAAGGGAAAAAGAAAATATTCAAGATTATCGTTATTTTAACGACCCCGATTTACCACCCATTTTAGTAATGGACGAGTTTTTAACTGCCGTTAAAATGCAATTACCTAAATTGCCAGATAATTTTAAAAATGAATGGAAAATTCTAGGTTTATCCGATTATCATTGCCAGCAATTGAGTGAAGATTATAATACCGCTCAACTATTTGATAACCTCATCCAAAATAAAAGCACAGAATTTGTAAAAACTGCCGCCAATATTATTTTAGGACCTTGGAAAGAATTAGAAAACAATCAAGAATTAGATTATCAATTAGCCCACAAGAATCTAGATTTATTAATCGTATTAGTAGACTTAGTTTTAGCCCAAAAAATTCATTTATCCCAAATATCCGAAGATTTTATTAAAGCTATAATTTACGAAGCTCAAAACCCACAAGAATATGCCCAGAACAAAAAGCTTTTTAAAATTCAAGACCACGGTTTGTTGCAAGAATGGTGTCAATTAGTACTGAATAATAACCCTCAAAAATTGGCAGAATATCGTAAGGGTAAAAAAGCTTTATTAGGATTTTTCATAGGAGAACTAAAAAAAATTAGTAAAGGACAAGCAGACCCTCATCAAGGTTCGGTTATTTTTGAACAATTAATAAATAACAGCTAGTTCGAATTTTAATTGCTATCTGTTGATAGAACTTACCGAATTAAATTCCTTGTTTTTATGTTAAATTATTAATTATTGTTTAACCTCTAAAATTAAATACGTAATTTTGCTAAAAGTTTATTTATGTATGCTCCAATTAAATGTAATTTAGAAGCTGAAAAAACCTATGCTTGGTGTACTTGCGGTGCCAGTGAAAACCAGCCTTTCTGTGATGGTTCGCACAAAAAAATTCCAGGACAAAATGCACCCTTGCTTTTTAAAGTGGACCAAGACAGCGTAAAAGGACTGTGCACTTGCAAATTTACCAAAAACCCGCCCTATTGCGATGGTGCTCATAAAGCAGTTCCATAATAGATTAAGCTAATGTATAATAAGTGCATTAAAAATTATTTTTATTTTTTTGTAATTTTTGGTTTTACTTTTTCCATTTTTTTTGCTTGTAAACCGACTAGAAAAATGCAATCTATTGACCGTATTCTTACACCTCAACCAAATTCAGATAGCCTAAACATTATTCAAAAAAAAATAGAAGATAGTCTTAGAAAAATTCAATTACTCAATGAACAATATATTAAAGATTCCTTAAAAAAAGTAGATAGTTTAATAAAAGAAATTAACGACTCTTATCTCGTGTTTAATACCTTGAATGCTAAAATGAAAATAGAGTTGAATAACGCAGATGGCTCGCAGAACTATGCAGTAAATTTAAGTATTATTAAAGATAGTATTATGTTTTTTACGATTAGAGCCAATATTTTAGGAATCAGTGCCGTCGGGGCTCAAATCATTGTTAAACAAGATTCTTTCATTGTAATAAACAAAGTAGCTAAAAAAATTGAATATTATTCTATACAACATATTTCAAACATTACTAAAATGGAATTAGATTTTAATTTATTACAAGACCTTCTACTAGCACATTTAAAGATAGACACGTCGAATTTAGTTTCTTTAAATGATAAAAAAGAAAATATCAGTTGTAATTTGAAACTATCTAGTTTTAACCTTTTATTGAGTTTTCTAATAAATAAAAAATTACTTACAGATATCCGATTAGAAAAAAACAACCCGAACGAAAATTATCCTGGTACTTTATCCATAAATTATACCGATTTTATTAAAGTTCAAAATCATTATTTTCCTCAAAAACAATTGTTTTATATAAGTGGCCAAAATAGTATTTCAGCAACCATAGAATATAAAGAAATATTATTCAATCAGCCTATTAAATATAGCTTTGACATTCCTAAAAATACCAAAAATATTCATAAGAATTCTAAATTTAATCGAAATGTTAACTAAATTATTAAAAAAGACATTTTTATTGATTTTATGTTGTGTTTTCTGTTGGGGTTATGTTGCCTATTCACAACAATCAAAAGAAGATTTACAGAAACAAGAAGATAAATTACGTAAAGAAATTCAAGATTTGAATCGTCAGCTTAAAGAGGCTTCCAATTCTAAAAAAAATTCTCTGGCTAAAATTAGGTTATTGCAGCAAAAAATTTTAACAAGACAAAAATTGAGTGATAAAATCAATCAACAAATTAAAAATATAGATAAAGAAATTTTTAAAAATACGACTAAAATTTCTGAATTAAATTCCAATCTTTTTAATTTAAAAAGAGAGTATGCCAATATCATGGTTTTTAATTATCAACATCGTCAAACCTTAAGCCTGCTCAATTTTTTAGCTTCTACAGCGAGTTTTAATACGGCTTATAAAGAATTATTCTATTTAAAAAAATACCATGATTATCAGTTTGCCTTACAAAAAAATATCGAAAACAATACTGAAAAAATTTTTGTAAATATGGAAAATTTAAAAGACATCAAGAAAAAACGCGAAATAAAAATGAATGCCAGTGCCAAAGAAATTGAATTACTGAAAAACGATAAAAAAGAAGAAGATAATTTATTAAAATCTTATGAATCACAAGTTCAAACCCTCGAAACCCAATTAGCCCAAAAAGAAAAATTACGAATTAAAACCCAGCAATTAATTAAAGATATCATTCGTAAAGAAGTGTTAGAAGCTGCCAAACGAGATAAAGAAAAAAACAAATCTAAATCATCTTCCAATTCCAATAATGCTTCTGTATTGCCTTCCAACGACGATGAGCTCGTTGCCCTCAAAGATAAAAGACCTTATTCGGCTTTAGAAAATTCTATTGATGATATTGAACAATCTATTAACTTTGAAAACAATAAAGGGAAACTTCCGTGGCCGGTGGACAAAGGTAATGTTGATGTTTCTTTTGGCGTGAGTTCTATTCCGAATACCAAACTTACCCGAAAAAGTGATGGGATAGAAATTGCCGTACCTCCCAATTCAAACATTAAATGCGTTGCCGATGGTGTGGTTATTAAAATTTCTGAATTAGATGGCTCGAATATTATTATGATTTTACACGGAAAATATGTTTCTGTTTATAGTCAATTGTCCACCGTTTCGGTAAAAACTGGACAACAACTTAAAGCCCGCTCAGTCATTGGAAAATCGGGTTTAGATTTAAACGGCGAAGGCGTATTAATTTTTATGATAACCAATGAAAAAGGAAACTTTTTAAACCCTGAACAATGGTTAAAACCCAGATCTCAATAAAAAACTTATGGAGCATAGAATAACCTTAGTTGTTGGGGTATCATTAAAGCCTGAAAGATATAGCTATAAAGCTGTTCAAATGCTTCATCAACATCATTTTCCGGTCATTGCTATGGGCTTGGTTGAAGGAGAAATTGATGGTATTTCTATTCGAAAACAGATACCGCTTAATACCCCCATTCATACCATAACATTATACCTAAATGCCGAGCGTCAACAAGAAATTGAACAAACACTCATAAATTTAAAACCAGCTCGAATTATTTTTAATCCTGGTGCCGAAAATGATCGTTTATTTCAATTAGCCCACCTATCAAATATACAGGTCATAAATGCTTGCACCTTAGTTTTATTAGCCACCCATCAATATTTTTAATATATATGAAATCTTTAATGTCTAAACTTTTTCAAAAGCTTTTAAATTATTTTTTACAAGGAATCTTTATTCTAACACCCTTAGGAATTACGATTGGCGTGTTGGTTTGGGTTTTTAACGTAGCAGATAATATTTTACCAAATTTTGTACATGCAATTGTGCCTAATTTAATTCAAACCAATAGCAATGGTCAGTTAAAATTTATTCCAGGATTAGGCATTGTAGTTACCTTGATTTTAATCATTATTTTTGGATTTATTTCTTCCTTTTTCATTGTTGATAAATTCATGCACGTTTTAGATTCGCTTTTAGAAAGAACACCCGGAATCAAAGTGGTATATACTACCGTTAAAGATATAATTACGGCTTTTAAAGGCGGAAACAATCGTTTTAATAAGCCCGTTTTAGTTGCCATTGAAAATGAACATATTTATAGAATTGGATTTATAACCCACAAATCCAATGAAATATTTGATTTACCCAATCACGTTACGGTTTATGTACCGCATTCTTATGCTATTTCCGGAATAACTTATTTTGTACCCAAAGAGCGAATAAAAATCATTCCAGATAATATCAGTAGCGCCGAAGCCATGAAGTTTGCGGTTTCTGGAGGATTAGCCGATGTTGATTAAAAACCTATTTCAAATTTGTTTTTAAAGAGTAGGTTTTAGGTTTTTCATTATTAATTAAAAATACAAAAATATCTTTAGTAGATGTTTTTACGCATTGCAAGTCGTTCACTTGTCCAATAATATGAAGCCCCGATTGAATGTCTGAAACCACAGTGAAACTATCTTTCTTATCGTTTAAAACAAGGTTTCCAAAACTGGCGTCTAATCTGCCAAATTGAGGAATGAAATGAATTTGATTGCCTCCCATAATCAAGTCGGGAAAATGGTCGTTATTCACATCTTTAATGGTAACCGCATTAACACAAGAAAATTGAATTTCTGGTGGAAGCTTTTTCAAGATAAAATTTCCTTGTCCTTTATTAATAGCAATAATGGATGGGTCGTAATTAAAGATTTTTTGTTGGGCACTTTTAAGCTGTTCGGCATTAAATAATTCTTGGATAGGTTTTTTAGCAAATTGTTCAAACTTTAAATTCTTCTTTTTTAACATGGGTAATTGCTCATCCATATCGCGCTTTAAAAATACCGTAAAGTCTTTACCATTGTCGGTTCGGGTAATAATTTTTTCTTTCATTTGATTTTGGTCATAGTCGTTTATCCACATTTTAATAGGATGTTCTGTATCCGGTCTTAAATAACTATTTTCACCGATATTTCCCAAAAATAAATCTAACTGTCCATCCTGATTCCAATCTACCAATTGAAGGCATTGCCACCAGCCATAGTAATTATTAAGGTTAGATTTTTGTTCGCTAAATTTTCCATTTTTATACATAAAAAATCGAGGAGACATCCATTCTCCAACGATGACTAAGCTTGGGTTTGAGCCAAATAATTGATTCGTCCATAGAGCATCGGTAACCAATCCCAGTTCAAGAATATCGGGAGCAATGTCGGCACACACATCGGTAAAATGACCGCTACCATCATTTTTATAAATAGCATTTTGTGGATTAAGTCCATATAAAAAAGGACGACTACGAGCCCCCACAAACAAATCTAAGTCCCCGTCATTATCGTAATCGTAGGCTTTGGCAACAGCAATATTATAATTATTTTTAGGGAAAGAATTTGGTTGAATTTTAAAATGACCTTTCTTATCGTTAATAAAAAGTCGGTGTTCTAAAAATCCACTTTGAGGCAGTTGGGCATTGCCACCGGCTCCAATAAACAAGTCGGGGTAACCATCTTTATTCGCATCAAAAAAACTTAGAGCAACGTCTTCAAATCCAGCAAATTTATGGATGTCGGCTTGTTCAGATACCATAAATTCTCCTGCTTTATTTTGCAAATATAATGTACCACTATGAAGAGCGGTACCTCCGATAAACACGTCTTCTAAACCATCTTTATTAATATCGGCAACCGCCATTTTGGGTCCTTCGTACGATAACATTTTTGGAATTCCCCTTTCAATATAAAAATCAACATGGTCGTTTTCTTCGTGTTTTTTAAAGGGATTATTAATTTCGCTCAGAAATTCATTTTTATAATTCGTTGAAATTATTTTTTCTTGGTTGAGTTTTTCTTTGTTGAAGATATAAAAACTATCTGTAGTTGGTTTAAATATGGTTGTTTGGGTTAAGTCGGGCCAAGAAATGATTAAAGAATCAATGGTTGAATTTTCTCCCAAACCTAATACCAGATTATAATCCATAGAAGATTGAAAACCTCGAGCTGGATACACTTCTTTAGAAATTATTTTATTATTTGAATAAATGCGAACCTTGGAACCGATAGCAAAAGTATTATTATTTTGTTGGGATAATCGGCATTTAAAAAAATGGGACTTGTTTTTTTGTTGGGTATTATTTCTAAAAACGAAAGCGGGTTGGTTGAGGTTATTAACCACCAAATCTAAATCGCCATCATTATCTAAATCGCCATAAGCCGCACCGTTAGAGAAGCTGGAAGTTCCTAAGCCCCAAGCGCTGGCGCGGTCTTCAAAACGATAATGGTGGCTATTATGAAACATTTTATTTTGAACAGGTATTGAAGGCATTTTTTCGACAATATTCTTCACCTCTTCTTTTTTGCCGTTGATGATTAAATCTTTTATAACATCGTTGGAAAGATAATCTAAAAAATCTTGATTAGTTAAGTCGTGTTTGATTCCGTTGCAAACATAAATATCATTAAACCCGTCGTTATCGGCGTCAAAAAATAAAGCTCCCCAGCTCCAATCGCTGGCTTCAACACCGGCATATTGGGCTATTTCTTTGAAGTTTCCTGCACCGTCATTGAGTTGTAAAGCATTTTGCATAAACTGATGATAGAAGCCATTTTCTAATTTCAAACGATATACGTCATAATTATCAAAAGCAGTGGTGGTTTTTAAACGATAGTTATCTTGCGGCAGCATGTCGGTGGTAAAAATATCAACAAATCCATCATTATTAATATCGGCGATATCGGCGCCCATAGAGGCTAAGCTAAGGTGTTGAAAATGCTGTTCAAATTCGTCTTTAAAGGTACCGTTTTTTTGATTTATGTATAAATAATCGCGTTCAAAAAAATCATTAGAAACATAAATATCGGGATAACCGTCGTTATTAATATCGGATACCGTTGCTCCTAAACCCAAGCTGATTAAGCTTCCGTGAATACCTGCTTGGGCTGATACTTCTACAAAACGACCTTGTTCATTTTTAAAAAGGTGGTCGCCTCCATAACGTAAAATATTACCTACATCGGCATTTTCAGCACGAATATTGCGCGAGTTTTTATTATTGATGGTATTGACTGGAATAGGAGAATTATCAACAAAAAAACAATCTAAATCTCCGTCTAAATCGTAATCAAAAAAACTGGCATGGGTGGTATAATAAGGGTGTTCTAAACCATATTCAGCAGCTTTATCGGTAAAGGTTAAATCGTGGTTATTAATGTATAAATTATGTTTTCTTAAACTACTATCTAACATGTTTCCGGCATTACAAACATAAATGTCTAACCAGCCATCATGATTAACGTCTGCCATTACCACGCCGGTACTCCACACGTTCTTTTTTTTATTCAGCCCTGCCGTTTGGGTAATATTTTCAAATTGTAAATTTCCTTTATTCAAATAGAGGGCATTATCTACTTGATTGGCGGTAAAAAAAACGTCTGGTAATTGGTCGTTATTAATATCACCAATAGCTACCCCACCTCCATTATAATAGTTTCGATAATTAAAAACGTTATAGTCTTGACGAAATTCATTGATATTGTTGAAATTTATACCAGTATTGGTTATTAAGCTAAATTGGGTTTCTGGAACATCATTACATTGGTTAAAAAAAACAATAATGAAAACAACATATCTTAATGAAATTTTTCGCTTATATGATAAATATTTTAGCATTTTATTTAAAACTTGGGGATAATATTTTATTGATACAATAGACATTGATTAGAAAATTAGAAATCGTTTTTAATACCATTATTTATTGAGCCAGCGTTCAAAAAATTCGTATGTACGCAGCATTTGGTCAATACGTTGGCGGTTATCACCACTACGGGTAATTTCGTGGGTAGCGCCCCAATGCACAACATATTCAACAGGGCGGTTTAATATTTTTAAACTTCGGAACATCATTTCGCTTTGGGTTACACCGGTACGGCGGTCGTTGGCACCATGAAAAATAATATAGGGCGTGGTAATTTGTTCCACATAAGTAATCGGTGATTCTCTTTGCAAAACGGCTTTCACTTTGGCTTCCCAAGGGTAGCCGCCAAAATACATAGGTACTAAACGCCAAGCATTTCCTTCGCCAAAAAAAGTAGCCAAATCGTACACCCCGCGTTGCGAACAAGCCGCTTTAAAACGTTTGTCGTGGGCAATTATCCACGCGGTTAAATAACCTGCATAAGACCCACCAGTAACAAATAAATTATTTTTATCTGCCCACGAAAAACTATTCAGGGCTTTGTCTAAATAAGTTAAAACGTCTTTGCTTGGACCAGCACCCCAATCCATTATATTGGCTCGTACAAAGTCGTTGCCATAGCCGCTCGAGCCGCGAGGGTTGCCGTAAACCACGCCATAACCTTTGCTGCAAAAATATTGAAACTCGTGCCACATCGAAGCTTCACCAGGTCCCCACATGGCTGTAGGTCCGCCATGAATTTCTAAAATAACAGGAAATTTTTTATTAGGAAAAGAATCTAGGTTGGTTGGAGGCATGACCCAGTATTCAACTTCTAAGCCTTTCTCGTTAACAAAACTAAATTTTTTAGGAATAGATAATTTCTTGCTAAGAATCCAATCATTTAAGGTAGTTCGTTGGGTTTCTTGTTGTAGGTTCAAATCGGCTTGATATACATCCCAAACATTACTAACTTGGGTTTTAGCGTAATAAATGGCGGTGTTTCCGACTTCAAAATTATATATTCCAGCATCGGGATTTCCTAATTTTTCTATTTTTTTAGACGATATATCAATTTTATACAAAGGCGTACCACCATTGCTTTGAGCCGTTACCAGTAAATATTTTCCGTCTTTACTCCAGCGTACTAAAGACTTACTACGGTCTAACAAAAAAATTGTTTTGTCGTTAAAATTTTTATGTAAAGGCATAATGGCTAAGGTATCTACGCCCACTTGCAGGGGGGTGTTATACGTAAAGGCTAAAAAATTGCCATCGGGTGAAACCCTTGCCGAGCCAAAGTTTCGATAAGGGTCTGATAAAACTTTGGTGAGGTTGCTACCGTTTAAATCGGTTATAATAATTTGATTAGGAAGCACGCGGTCGGGATGTTGGCTATTATCGAAATAGTCGGCTGAAAATAAAATATGGTTGCCATCGGGCAGAATTTCTATACTATTATAATTATAGAACAGCGGCAGTTGTAGGGCTTGAGGGTCTTTTTTATCTTTTATATCTATCCAAAAGAACACGGGAAAATCTAATTCTGAACTCACTTGGGATTCGCTTTGAAAATTGAGGAGGTCTAACACTTCGGCTTTATGATCTTCGGCGTTTTTATGGAGGTAGGCACGGATTTGGCTCAAAGTGCCGTCGGCATTGGCTTTGACGTCTTTTGAAGAACGCAGAAAATTATTATTATCAAAGCCGGGTTTTTCAAAGGGCCAAGCCGGAACTTGGTGTTGGGGGTTTAAGGTGCTATCGTCAATTAATTCATACAAATCAATATCCGAACGATAGAGAATTTTGGTTCCATCGGCCGACCATAGTGGGTTTGAGGCGCCGTATTTAGACGAAGTAAGTTGTTGGGCTTCGCCGCCGTTCATAGAAAGTAAGAATATTTGCGATTTATTATCTACGCGGCGGACAAAGGCTAAGGTAGAGCCATCTGGACTCCAAACGGGTTGCGAAGCCCCTTCTTTTTGAAAGGTAAGTTGTTGGGCTGGTAGCTGTTGTTGGGTTTGGAGATAATGAATTTGGGTTTGGTAAGAATAGTCTCCTTTCATTTTTTCGTTGGGGATGATAGAGGTAACTGTAAAAGCTAATTTTGTACCATCGTTAGAAAGGTTCAA
>JACCDX011737506.1_pt1 | contig 13209 bp, 10 predicted proteins | sample 7449681 | NCBI WGS metagenome assembly JACCDX01 (sample SAMN15323450, study PRJNA562643) | freshwater metagenome | isolation source: river surface water | place: USA:Blue River Watershed | collected 2017-08-18
ACCAGTATTCCGCAGGCCAATTCTTTCTCTGACGTCTAATAACCTTTGAAGCGCTGGGGAGATGACATTAAGAGGGCAAAAGATCGGTAGATTCAATGCCAGGAGGGCGCCAAATTCATCTTTGGTCTTGAGAATTGGCCAGCCAAGGGACTTAAAAATTTCATAGCTCGTTACCCTGGTTTCATCTTTTTCGACCCCCTGAACAAGCACTACAAAGCCATAACTTGAGAGCATGCCAGCAAGAAGTGGCGTTAAGTTTGCTTGTTTCCTAGCCCCGTTATAGCTTGGTAAGATTATGGTTGGGCGTGTGCCTAGATTCAGTAAATTCAGATGCGGTTGAAGGGCATCCATAAAGCCCATGAGCTCAGATACGGACTCACCCTTGATGCGCATAGCAATACAAAATGCACCCAGCTCAAGATCGCTGACATTACCATCCAGTATTGCCGTGAAGACATCTTTTGCCTGGGTGCGATCAAGATCGCCGGCACCTTTACTGCCTCGGCCAATGACTTTTAAGAATGATGTAATGCTCATTGAATGATTATGCTGCGACTTCTAATGTCTTAATAAAGCCAGCAATAATTTGCTTAACTTCGGGTTTGCAGGAGCCGCAATTAGTTCCACATTGCGTTTCAGATTGAAGTGAGGTCATGGCATCGTCAGGAGAGGTTCCGGCTGGCATTTTTCTTAAGCATTCCTTCATTGTGTCCACCGAAACATTGAAGCAGTTACAAATTGCTTTACCTTTAGGCTTTAGTTCTACAGGGGGTTTACTGACGGCCATCAATAAGGATCGACCGAGCTTTTTGGCATCTAAGCCGCTTTCTAGGTACTCCCTTAACCAGGTAGTACTTGCCAGGCTTTCAATGGAGCCAGTGAGCATGGCAGACAGGACCTGCTCTCGAGCACGCACGAGCCGTACCACGCCTTTGCGCTTATCGCTATAGCGCATCACAGGCTCTCCAGATTCCTCATCAAGCTTAAATTTGCGTATCACTTGCTTTAAAGCTTGCTCGGCAAGAGAGTCTAATTCTTCAAGAGGGTCTTCGTGGTGAGCAGCCTTGAATGAAACTCCAATGAGGTCACCATCCTGCTCTCTCCCAAATAGAACGCATTGGGCGGAATCGAAATGAGGCAAGATGCTGCGCAAACTGTTTTGAACAAAAAATACTTCTTCTTTTGGAAATAGGCCGAAAGCCACTAAATGCCAGGGAAGGTTTGCTGGCAAAATCTTGACGGCTGAATGTTTCAGTTCAGGCTGACCGGATACTGGGTCGATCTTATTGCAAGTAAGGCCGTTGACTCCGCGACCCGGTGTTTTACCAGCAGCGCCTGAAATAAATTCAGAACCCCAGTGCATGGCAATAAAGGCTTGCGAGGAGGCGATATCGTCTGAGACTTTGATTGGGAAGATCTCACTACCTCTGCGACTAGTGATATGAACTAAATCACCATTTTCTAAATTCATCCTGCCAGCATCTTTGGGTGAAATTTCTACGCAAGGTTCGGGCGAGTGGCCATACAGAGTCGCAATCGTTCCTGTTCTGCTCATCCCATGCCATTGATCTCTGAGGCGCCCAGTATTTAAGGCAAATGGGTAGCGAGCATCTACAGATTCTGCGGTTGCTTTATAAGGCGCCGCTATAAAGTGCGCTTTTTTATCTTTGGTAGGAAAGACCCCATTTTCATAAAGACGTTTTTTACCAAAGAAATCCCCTTTGGGCATGGGCCATTGCTGCGGTCCACGCTCCTCAAGGATTTTGTAGCTTAAACCAGTAATGTCAAGATCGCGACCCGCTGTACTTTCGCGATGTTCATTCCAAATATCTTCTGGTCCGTTGTAAGAAAATAGAGTGGATGTTCCTTCTTTTCTATTGCCTGGTAATAGCGCTTCTAGAGCTAGCCCAATTTCAAGAGCGATCTGCCAATCATGTTTAGCAGACTCATAGGGGTCAATTGCGGGATTTACTTTAGAAATTCTTCGCTCTGAATTAGTAACTGTTCCCACTTTTTCTGCCCAGGTAGTGGCGGGCAACAATACATCTGCATATAGGGTAGTGGCTGTGTGTGCATAAGCTTCTTGCACTACAACAAATTCTGCCTTGCTTAATCCCTCGTGAACTGCATTGAGATCAGGCATTGATTGTGCGGGGTTTGTGCAGACAATCCATATAGCTTTTAATTTTTCAGTACGCAATGCCTCGAACATCGGTATTGCACTAAGCCCTGGTTTTTCAGGAACGGAGTGAACTCCCCATAGGTTGGCTACCTCTGCGCGGTGTTCTGGATTAGCAAGATCGCGGTGTGCAGATAACAGGTTGGCCAAGCCTCCAACCTCCCGGCCACCCATCGCATTGGGTTGTCCAGTCAAGGAGAATGGTCCAGCACCAGCTTTCCCTATTTGACCGGTGGCTAAATGTAGGTTAACTAAGGCAGCGTTCTTCGCGGTACCTGAAGCAGATTGATTCAGTCCCTGGCAGTACATCGATAGGGTTGCAGGTGAAGTAGCAAACCATTGCGCCGCTTGGAACAAGTCTTTTTCGTTAATTCCGCAGATCTGGCTAACTGCCTTGGGCGTGAAATCTCTAACCAAATCACGCAGCGCATCAAAATCCGCCGTATATGAGTTGATATAAGGCTCATCAATCCATTTCTCCCAGAGCATGATGTAAAGCATCCCGTGGTAGAGGGCTACATCAGTACCAGGCTGTATCTGTAGGTAGAGATCAGCTTCTTTGGCGGTATCGGTTTTTCTTGGGTCAACAACAATAACTTTGAGACTCGGATTATTTTTGCGTGCATCCTCAAGACGTCTATAGAGAATTGGGTGAGCAAAAGCAGTATTAGATCCGGTAATAAAGATCGTGGATGCTGAATCTATATCTTCATAGCAGCAGGGTGGGGCATCCATTCCCAAAGTTTGCTTGTAGCCAGCTACTGCGCTAGACATGCATAGGCGTGAATTAGTGTCAATATTATTCGATCCAATTAAGCCCTTCATTAACTTATTGAAGATGTAATAGTCTTCAGTCAGCAATTGACCAGAGACATAAATGCCAACGGATTCTGGGCCATGCTCTTGAATGATATCGGCAAATTTTTGTGCAACAGTCTGAATTGCTTCAGGCCAAGAAATATCTTTGGCCTCTTCACCCCTTGTGTTGCGGATAGCTGGTGATCCCAGTCGAGCCTGCATCTGAAGGCTTGGGTTTGCAGTGAGATGAAGGGTTGAGCCTTTACTGCATAGTCTGCCAAAGTTTGCAGGGTGATCGGGGTCGCCGCGAACGCCGGTTACCTCGATCTTCCCATTGCTTTCAGCGGTTTCAATAATGACGCCACAGCCAACACCGCAATAGCAGCAGGTGCTTTTAACTTCAGCCATGAGTAACTTGCAATTCCCCGCGGCTTAGCCAAACCACACCAGACTCTACTTTGACTGCAAAGGATTTAGCACAGCCTTCATCTGGGGCAAGGGCACAGCCGGTGGAGAGATCTATATTCCAGGAATGCAGTGGACAGGTTACGGATTTTCCATGAACGATGCCCTGAGAAAGGGGGCCACCCTTGTGAGGGCACTTATCCAATACGGCAAATACTTCGTCCTCTGAATTTCTGAAAATAGCTATTTGACCAGCTGGCGCTTGAATAACTCGAGATCCAAGAATGGGAATCTCATCAACCGTTGTGATTTTTTGCCACTGATCAAGTTGGGCGGTATTAGACATTTCCAACCTCGACAATAGGAATAGTTTTAAATTGACGAACATCTACACCAGCACGTTCAAAGTCTTTCCAAGGATCTGGAGCATCTTTTAGATCAAACAGCAGTCTTTCATAAAGAGCCTTACGACTTTCGGCATCGTCGACCACCTTTTGCTTAATATATTCCATGCCAACTCTTGCTAAGTAATGGACAGTTCGATCCAAATACCAAGCTTCTTCGCGGTACAGCTGTAAGAAGGCCCCAGAATATTCACGAACTTCCTCATCAGTTTTAACTTTACAAAGAAATTCCGCTACTTCTGTTTTAATGCCGCCGTTACCACCAATATAGAGCTCCCAGCCAGATTCAACGCCAATGATGCCAACATCTTTGATGCCGGCTTCTGCGCAGTTTCGCGGGCAGCCAGACACTGCAAGCTTCACTTTGTGAGGTGCATACATACCGAAGAGCATTCTCTCTAGATCTACGCCCATTTTCATGGAGGATTGGGTGCCAAAACGACAGTGTTCATCACCAACACAAGTTTTCACTGTGCGAATTGATTTGCCATAGGCATGACCTGATGGCATATCCAACTCTTTCCAAACTGCCGGAAGATCATCCTTCTTGATGCCAAGTAAGTCAATTCGTTGGCCGCCAGTTACTTTAACTGTTGGCACTTGGTATTTTTCGGCAACGTCAGCAATTCTGCGTAACTCAGAAGGAGTAGTTAATCCACCAAACATCCGCGGAATAACTGAGTAGGTACCATCTTTCTGAATATTGGCATGAGCACGTTCATTAATGAAGCGGGATTGTGGATCATCTTTTGCTTCATGTGGCCATGTAGAGATCAAATAATAATTTAAGGCAGGGCGACAAGTCGCACAACCGTTAGGTGTTCTCCAGTTCAGTTCGGAACGAACTTGCTCTTGAGAAATTAGGTGGCCGGAGCGTATGGCTTGACGAATTTCATCATGAGAAAGATCGGAGCATCCGCAAATCGATTTCTTTCTGGGGGTTGCTGAATAATCTGTGCCAAGAACATTCATCAGTACTTGCTCAACTAGGCCTGTACATGAACCACAGGAGCTGCTGGCTTTAGTGCATTTCTTGACTTCATCAAGTGTGAATAGACCCTGTTCCCGAATAGCCTTAACAATCGTACCTTTGGTAACCCCATTACATCCGCAAATTTCATCTGCATCAGTCATTCCAGCGGCTTTATTGTGACCTTGATGTCCAACATCGCCAATATTAGATTCACCAAACATCAATGTGTCACGAATTTCTGCAATGCTTTGTTCGTCACGCATGAGCTTGAAATACCAAGTGCTGTCTGCTGTGTCGCCAAACATGCAAGCGCCAATTAAACGATCATCTTTGAGAACTAATTTTTTATATACGCCACCAATAGGGTCGGCTAGAGTAATCTCTTCAGTACCTTCGCCTCCCATAAAGTTTCCAGCGGAGAAGAGATCAACACCTGTCACTTTCAATTTTGTTGACGTTACGGAGCCCTCATAGCGACCGATACCGTGTTCGGCAAGGTGATTTGCACAAACCTTAGCCTGCTCAAATAAAGGCGCAACTAAACCATAGGCAGTTCCACGATGGCTTGCGCACTCACCAACTGCATAGACTCTTGGGTCAAACGTTTGCAAAGTGTCATTAACAACGATGCCTCTTTGGCAATGCAAACCTGCAGATTCAGCTAAAGCTGTATTAGGCTTAATACCCGCCGCCATAACAACTAAGTCAGCCGGTATTTCTAATCCACCTTTAAAGCGGATATGGCCGACACGATCGCCTGCTTCATTGGGAGTAATTGCCTCAGTAGAAGTTTTCAGTAAAAACTTAAGACCTTTTTCTTCCAGCGATTTTTGGAGTAAATCAGCCGCCGTTTTATCTAACTGCCTTTCCATCAACCACTCGGCAAGATGGACCACGGTCACACTCATACCCCTAAGAGCTAGACCATTTGCAGCTTCTAGACCAAGTAAGCCGCCACCAATAACAACGGCATTTTTGTAACGCGTCGCCACATCAATCATCTCATTGGTATCTTTAATGTCGCGATACGCAATTACGCCAGGCAAATCATTTCCCGGAACAGGTAAGATGAATGGTAAAGAGCCGGTAGCTAGCAACAAGCGATCGTAGCTTTCAACGGTACCATCGTCGGCAATTACAGTACGCTCTTTGCGATCAATCTTGGTTATGGTCTTGCCAAGATGAAGATGAATGCCATTGCTCTTGTACCAATCGAGGTCATTTAGAACAATTTGCTCAAGAGTCTGTTCGCCTGCCAATACTGGGGACAGCAAAATACGGTTGTAGTTGGGATGAGGTTCAGCACCAAAGATGGTGATGTCATAAAGTTCTGGATCGAGCTTTAATAGTTCTTCGATGGTCCGAACGCCGGCCATCCCGTTGCCAATCATGACGAGTTTTTGTTTTTTCATGCTTTGATCTTGAAGCTATCTGCATAAGCAGCAGGGTTGGAACCATTCCATACAACACCATCAAATAATTTGCTGGAGCGCATATCACTTTTTGGTAATGGGGTTTTGGAGGCCGTAGCCGCATCTTTATAGATGGCGATATTGTTAACCTTCTTCGCCACTGCCAAGTAATCTGGATGTTCCTTGAGTAATCCCCAGCGCTTGTGTTGAGTCATAAACCACATGCCATCGGATAGGTATGGGAAAGTCGCTAAACCATCGTTATAAAACTTCATCGCATGAGGATCATCCCAAGTCTTACCGATACCATTGTTGTAGCGGCCCATCATTCGATCTTGAATTACAGCAACGTCAGTATTCACAAATGAAGGTGCAGCTACAACTTCTGCAGTTGCATGCTTATTTGAAGTCGATGCATCAATGTATTTTCCAGCCTCTAAGATTGCTGCCGTAACTGCGCGACAAGTATTGGGGTACTTCTTAGCGAAATCAGAAGTTGTTCCTAAAGCTTTTTCTGGGTGATCTTGCCAAATCGCTTGTGTGGTAATGGCTGTAAAGCCAATGCCGTCAATAATTGCGCGGGCATTCCATGGTTCACCTACACAATAGCCATCCATATTTCCGCTGCGCATATTTGCCACCATTTGTGGGGGCGGAACAGTGATAATTTTCGCGTCTTTAAATGGATTGATGCCGTAATTCGCTAACCAGTAGTAGAGCCACATAGCGTGTGTACCAGTTGGAAAGGTTTGCGCAAAAGTGTAGTCACGTTTTTCTTTATCCATGACAGCTTTAAGGCTTGCCCCATCTGTAACGCCCTTTTGGTAAAGCGCTTTAGACAAAGTAATTGCTTGGCCGTTATTGTTCAAGGACATCAAGAGAGACATATCTTTTTGTTGCCCACCGATGCCCATTTGTAGTCCGTACATCAAGCCATAGAGAATATGCGACATGTCGTTTTCGCCATTCACTAGCTTGTCACGGATTGCAGCCCATGATGCTTCTTTGGTGGGGATGATCTTGACACCGTATTTCTTATCTAGACCAAGATGGTTGGCCATGACAACAGAAGAGCAGTCTGTAAGGGCAATGAAACTGACCTTTACATCCGTTTTCTCAGGGGCATCGGAGCCTGCTGCCCATGCGCCTGCCTTAACCATTGGGTCTATTAAGGACAGAATGCTTGCAGAACCAATGCCTTGAATAAGTTTGCGACGCGTAGGATTGGCACCAGTAACAGTGGGGGTGGTGGCTTCTGGTGATAAGCCGCTAATGCTAGTTTTCTCTTTCATGCTGAGCTCCTTTAGTCGATAACTAACGATAAAGAAGTTGCGTTTGCCTCAATTGAGGTGATTGCTTGGTATTGGTGCACCAAATAATTACATGTGCCATTTTGGTTCACATAAGCAATTTGAAGATATTGCTGACTGTTAAAAATGAGGCATGAAACAAATTGCACCATTAACAGTCATTACCAATACAGCCCACTGCATTGAGCCGGGCGTGTACCTTATTGGTGCTGGTCCCGGCGCCTCTGATCTTATTACTGTACGCGGTGCCAGGATTTTAGGTAATGCGGACATTGTTTTTTATGATGCACTCATTGATATTTCTATGCTGGAGTGGTGTCCTAGCACTAAGTTGGTGCAGGTGGGGAAAAGATGTGGATCGCATTCAAGCTCTCAGCACTTCATTAACAAGCAATTGGTGGATGCTGCAGGCAAGTACTCAGTAGTTGTGCGCCTGAAAGGCGGGGATCCGATGATCTTTGGTCGTGCACAGGAGGAAATTGACGCTCTTGAGAAAGCAAACGTGCCCTATGAGATTGTTCCAGGCATCACTACTGCCTTAGCAGCCTCGGCAGAGCTTAAGCAGCCCCCAACCACCAGGGAGTTAAGTAGAACTCTGACGCTGACTACTCTTCCTGGCCGTTGCGCGCATGAAGATCATAAAACCACTATTTACTATATGGCGCGTGATCAGCTATCTGAGGTTGCGACAACATTGATTGCTCAGGGTTACTCGATAGATACCCCAGTTTGCTTGATGGAATCGGTCAGCCTGCCATCGCAACGTAGTTTCGCCTGCACATTAGATGAATTACGCTTTGGTGATGTTCATCATCATTTTTTAGATAAGCAACCTGTTGTAGTGATGATCGGAGAGGTTTATAGAAAAAAACTGCATACGCTTATCCCATTGGTTGAGTCAAAAAACCATTTCAACGAATTGCAAGCCGCATCTTAATTACTTACTAGGAGCTATAAATGAATTCATATCGTCCATTTGATCCAGATAGACCTCTGTTTAGCAACCGCTGTAGCTGTGGACAGCATGCATCCGAGCTGGATCATGCAAACTCACTTTCAGCAATGATGGATGCCGAGCAGCAAAGCGCAGATTTTGTTGAGGCCAGCTTAGTTAAGGCTCTTTTTCCTCAAGAAGATCGTAGACGCGCGTTTTTAAAGGCTGTTGGAGTAGGCGGAGCAATGAGCGCTCTCTCAGGCTTCTTGCCAGTAGGGTCCTTGCAGGCAATGGCACAAGAAAAAGCGCCATTAGAAAAACCAGACCTAAAAATTGGCTTTATCGCAATTACTTGTGCGACTCCACTCATCATGGCTGACCCGCTGGGTTTTTATAAAAAACAAGGCCTGAACGTTACGCTTAATAAGACCGCAGGTTGGGCTTTAATTCGTGACAAGATGCTCAATAAAGAGCATGATGCCTCACACTTTTTATCACCAATGCCAATCTCAATGTCAATGGGCTTAGGTTCTGATCCTTCTCAGATGCGTGTGGCCACAATTCAGAACGTGAATGGTCAGGCTATTACGCTAGCTAACAAGCACAAAGATAATCGCGATCCGAAAAATTGGAAGGGTATGAAGTTTGCCGTCCCATTTGAATATTCCATGCATAACTTCTTGCTACGTTATTACGTGGCTCAAGCTGGCTTAGATCCCGATAAAGATATTCAGATTCGCGTTACACCTCCACCAGAGATGGTTGCAAACTTACGTGCCGGCAATATTGATGGCTTTTTAGGGCCTGATCCATTTAATCAGCGCGCAGTGTATGACGAGGTCGGATTTATTCATATTCTGACTAAGCAGATTTGGGATGGTCACCCTTGCTGTGCTTTTGGAACTTCTGAAGAATTTATCCGTAAGAATCCAAATACTTTTGCAGCCCTCTATCGCGCAGTGCTCAATGCCTCCACGATGGCACGTGACCCCGCAAATAGACCTTTAATTGCTAAGGTAATTTCTACGCCGAATTACCTTAACCAGCCCGAGACGGTTGTCATGCAGGTTCTCACTGGTAAGTTTGCAGATGGTCTTGGCAATGTGCAGAACGTACCAGATCGTATCGACTTCAATCCAATCCCTTGGTACTCCATGGCAACTTGGATGTTGACCCAAATGCAGCGTTGGGGTTACGTCAAAGGCGATGTGAATTACAAGGACATCTCTGAAAAAGTATTTTTGCTGACCGACGCTAAAAAATATATGAGTGAGACTGGAATTGCAGTTCCACCATTGGCTAAAGTGGGATACAAAAAAGACAAGATTATGGGTAAAGAGTTCGATCCTAGCCAGCCAGCAGCCTATCTAAAATCTTTTCAAACCAATAAAGCGTGAATATAAGGTAAATGAATGAAAACAGCATCAATTAAGGTTAAGGGCGCAATTCTATCGGTTGTAATTTTACTCATGTGCTTGTTTATCTGGCATATGGCGACAACACAAAAGGTTACGCCGCCGCCTGGGGTATCAACTGCCTCTAGTGAGTACAGCAGCCTTATGGGTCAAGGCGGTAGTGAGCCCGTTCAAAAAACTGGATTTCCAACCTTAACGCAAATGGGGGAGACTATCTATAAGCAGTTGTCACACCCTTTTTATGACAATGGTCCGAACGATAAGGGAATCGGTATTCAACTTGCTTATTCTTTGGGGCGTGTTGCCTTGGGATTCTTGTTGGCAATGATTGTCGCTATTCCGTTTGGATTCTGGATTGGCATGTCACCTTTGGCTTATGAGGCATTTAATCCATTCATTCAAATCCTAAAGCCGATTTCGCCATTGGCTTGGATGCCTATTGCGCTTTACACCATTAAAGACTCTGCGATTTCTGGAATTTTTGTGATCTTTATTTGTTCCGTATGGCCAATGCTCCTCAACACAGCATTTGGAGTTGCTAATGTACGTAAAGAATTATTAAACGTTGCTAAAACATTAGAGGTTTCTCCTTTGCGGAAGGCATTTTTAGTTATTCTTCCTGCCGCTGCACCAACGATCTTGACAGGTATGCGCATCTCTATGGGGATTGCATGGTTAGTAATCGTTGCTGCTGAGATGCTTGTTGGCGGCACTGGAATTGGTTACTTCTTGTGGAATGAGTGGAATAACCTGTCACTCTCCAGTGTGATTTTTGCGATTCTTTTAATTGGTATTGTTGGAATGTTGCTTGATACAGCATTTGGCAAGTTACAAAAGGCGGTTTCTTATGCAGATTGAAAATACATTTCTAAAAGTTTCAAACCTCAGTAAGGCATATAAAGCTGATGCACCTCCGGTATTTGAAGGAATAGATTTTGAAATCGAAAAAGGTGAGTTCGTTTGCATCATCGGTCACTCCGGATGTGGCAAAACCACTATTTTGAATGTGCTTGCCGGTCTTGAAGAAGCCACTGGCGGCGATGCCATCATGCTTGGCAAGCGAATTCAGGGGCCTGGTTTAGAGCGTGGCGTTGTATTTCAAGGGCATGCATTAATGCCTTGGATGACAGTCCTGCAGAATGTGGCTTTTGCGGTGAAGTCAAAGTATCCCGATTGGTCAAAAGAGCAGATTACTGAGCATTCCAAAAAGTATCTAGCGATGGTCGGCTTGGTAAATGCTGAAAATAAAAAACCATCTGAATTATCCGGTGGTATGAAGCAAAGGGTTGGTATTGCAAGAGCTTTTGCAATTGAGCCAAAAATGCTACTACTTGATGAGCCATTTGGCGCCTTGGATGCGTTAACTCGCGGGGTTATTCAGGATGAGCTTCTCAAAATTTGCAAAGAAACGAATCAAACTGTATTTATGATCACCCATGATGTTGATGAAGCAATTTTGCTTTCTGACAAAATTATGCTGATGAGTAACGGCCCTAATGCACGTATTGCTGAAATCGTTGTCAATACTTTGCCCAAAGGAAGAAAGCGGGCTAATTTACATCATGATGCTATGTATTACCCAATGCGAAACCATTTGGTAGATTTTCTAGTCAATCGATCAAAGGATCTGCAGGTAAAAGGAGCTAATGGTGAGTTAGATGGTTACAAGCCTGTAATAGTGCTTCCAGGCGTTGATGCGGTTGTTGCTTAATAAACTAAAACTTAAAACTAGGAGAAAAAGATGGATCGTTCAGTAGTTACACAAAAAATTATCGAAGCCAAAGTTCGCAATGGCATGAAATGGAGTGAGATCGCAAAAGCAATAGGCGAATCAAAGGAGTGGGTTACTGCGGGTTGTTTAGGTCAAATGACCTTTACTAAGGCGCAAGCTGAAGCCGCTGGCAAGTTATTTGATTTGACTGATGAAGAAATGGCTTGGTTGCAAATTGTTCCTTATAAAGGATCCCTGCCAACTGCCGTGCCAACAGATCCATTGATCTATCGTTGGTATGAGATTGTGAGTGTTTATGGCACTACTATTAAAGAGCTAATCCATGAAGAGTTTGGCGATGGCATTATGAGTGCAATTGATTTCTCAATGGATATTCAGCGTGAGCCAGATCCAAAAGGAGATCGTGTTCAAGTCGTGCTGTCAGGCAAGTATCTTTCTTACAAGACTTACTAAAAATAGAAGCGCCTCCTGAGAACCACCTTCGGGTGGTTTTTTATTGGGGTATGCTTAGTCATAAATTACTTAAAAATAGAGTTTAAAAATGCCAAATGCTATAGATTTCGAAACACTTGTTAGCCAAATTGGCGAGGCTGTGATTATTTCCGATCGAGATGAGAATATCTTGTTTTGGAACGCATCCGCCGAGCGTGTTTTTGGATATAGCTCAGACGAGGCCCTAGGAAAAACTCTCAGTATTATTACGCCCGAGCGTTTTAGAGAGCGCCATTCAAAAGGATATTTTCATACCATTCAGACTGGTGTGACAAAGTATGGAAATGCCTTATTGAGAGTGCCTGCTGTCCATAAAGATGGTCGCTCTATTTCTATTGCTTTTTCAGTGAGCATGCTTTTTGATGATCAAAATCAACCTATTGCTATAGCTGCAGTTGTTCGGGATGAGACTGAGCGCTTCCAGGAGGAGCGTAATTTAAAGGCCAAGTTAGCTGCATATGAGAAGGTAGGTAACGCTCCAAACGGGTAATATTGCTGCAAAAATAGCTTTTTCAAATAGCTGCTTTGGGTCGTTAGCAGTCGTACAAATAGTCAAAAAATACGATGAATTTAGGGCAAATTTAGGACAAATTACTCTGATAGTTTTTAGAAATGTCTAAATAATTAGTGTGACTTGTATTTTTCGTGATTCATTTTCCTTTGCGTAAACATTTCTCTTATGAGCTCTGGAGATCAGGTTTTATTTGGCTTCTAGCCAAAACAAACTAAAATAATCAGTAACAAATTATTGATAAAAAGTGTCCGTGGAAAACAAGAAAAAGAAGAGATTGTGCACTGCACCAATGATGGAGTGGACCGATCGTCATTGCCGTTCATTTCATCGCACGCTTACTAAGGACGCTGTTCTCTATACGGAGATGGTTACGACAGGTGCGCTCATACACGGCGATGTGCCACGCCACTTGGATTATTCACAAGATCAACACCCTGTAGTTCTTCAGTTGGGTGGATCGGAGCCTTCTGATTTGGCTAAATCAGCAGAGCTAGCGCAGCAGTGGGGTTACGATGAAATTGACCTGAACTGTGGATGCCCATCCGAGCGCGTCCAGCGCGGTGCCTTTGGTGCATGCTTAATGGCAGAGCCTAATTTAGTGGCTGACTGTGTCAAGGCAATGAAGAGTGCAGTTGATATTC
>JACCDX010527708.1_pt1 | contig 13205 bp, 23 predicted proteins | sample 7449681 | NCBI WGS metagenome assembly JACCDX01 (sample SAMN15323450, study PRJNA562643) | freshwater metagenome | isolation source: river surface water | place: USA:Blue River Watershed | collected 2017-08-18
CTGAACACGGCATGATTCAGGACACTATCTTAGGCAGACATTCACGTAACAGATTTGTAGAGATGTTAAATGATCCTACTAAGTTGTTGGATATGACAGGTACTACCTTTGTAGACTCTATGAACAAGTATATGACGTACTTTGCTTCTAGGAGTATGATTGAGGGGATGGTGCAGGAGTACAGTGAGCTAGTAGCTAAGAACATCCCTAAAGGACACGTACTTAACAAACGCATGGCTGCTCTTGAGAAAGACTTCTTGAAGATGGGTATAGATCCTGCTTCGGATCTAGTGCGTACAGGTAAGCTGGTAGAGTCTGATCTAAACACACAAGCCAGACTTATTACCGACCAAGCTACTAATCGTGTTATTCGAGATGTGAACTTCTCTCGTAGAGCAGAAGACCTACCTCTGGAATGGCAAACTACCTACGGTAAGGTACTTACTAAGTTTAAGGGCTTCATGGTAGACCAATCTAGTTGGATATACAAGAATGTTATGAAAGAGGCAGCAGCAGGTAACTTTGCTCCTCTCATTAACTTAGGTATCTATGGTATGCCTGCTGGATGGAGTATCAAACAAGCACAAGCTTTATTCTTTGACCAAAAAGATAAACCAGAGGAAGGATCTGCTATTAAGTTTATGGCAGATACTGCAGCGGCTACTGTAGGTCTTGGTCTTCAATATGAGATCTTCAGAACGCTTAGGGATGGAAAGAACGTAACTGACGTTGGTATTAAGGCAGTTAAACTTGTAGGAGGCCCTTCACTACAAACAGGAATGAATGTTGTAGGAGCCGCTACTATGGGAATACCATCAGCAGACCCTAGCTATGCTAAGGAGCTGTTGCTTAAGGAGACGGCACCATCACGGATTGGGGGCTACCGTCAGGAGGAACTTAAATCTATAGCACAAAAACGGAAGTACGCCTCTGGTTATAAAGAGAAGTACAAGTAAGTGCACTTTGCAAATGAGTATAAATGATGGTTGAAGTACCAGATACGACAGTGTGGGAGCTGCTTAAATGGTTATTTGGAGGTATAATTACATTCTTGGGGTGGCTTGTGAAACAGTTGCTAGCAAGAGTTAGTTCGTTAGAGCAGCAAGCTGTGAATTATGCCTCTCACGATGATATCGAAAAGGTAGCGGAGACTTCGAAAGAAGAAACTAATATGCTTAGGCGGGATATTACAGCGATGGGAGATTCCCTTCGGAAGGAGATACGAGAACAAGTGTCTTTTGTAGTGGATGTAATTCGCAATAAGTAAAAACGATAAAGCCCCAGTCAGCATAACCTGTTACTGGGGCTTTTTTATTATTCAAAAATAAAGCGAGCTAGCTTAGGATTATCTTTAAAGATAGCCCATAGCATATTCTCTAAACGCTCTACATCTTCTTCTTCAAGCTCCATCTTAGCAGCATTCTCTGCTACGTGGATAAGTTCGTGAAGCAGTGTCTTCTTAGCAACCTCTACGCTCTTCATTGTCAGGGTAATCTTAAGACTATCGTGGTCTGCTAATCCTAAAGTAGCTTGATTACTTCCTTCTGCCCAAGGTACACATTTCACTTGCCAATTACTGCCTAAGATACGTAGCTTAGTTGGAAACACATTACTCATATTAAAACCTCATTGTGGCAATCATTCTGTTATAGTTTCTTACGTACTCTTCTTGTTTGCCTTTGCCTAGATGAGTATTGTAATTACGCTTCCAGTAGGAAGCTTGTGCGTATACGTCAGTAGGGTCTGGTAAAGGTTCTGGCTTACGATAGTAATGTACACGAGCCATAGCGGTTGCGTAATATAAGTTACCTGCCATCTCTCCTGCAAAATCTTCGTAATCTTCTTGTTTATAGTGTCGTGGTAATAGATCTAATAGCTTGTTAGCTAACTCTGGTTTGTATTTAAGATAGTTCTTCCAAATATCATTATGTGTAGCAGGCTCCATTTGGTATATACCTAATGCTGGCCCATTACCTACCTGAGCTAGATACGACCCAAGATGTGACTCTTGGGCAGCAGTACCTAATAGCATGATCTCTGCTTTAGGAGAAGGTAGGCCGATGTTAATTAATGTAGGCCGAATTACCTTATCTCTTAGCTGAATAGCATCAATCACTATCTCCTCCTTGCTGTAACACGTCCACGCTATCGGCACTCTTTTTGTTTTGTTGGTAGTACTGTAAGAGCTCTGCCCTATACTGACCACGAGAGTACTCACGAATGTTACAAGGGCTATGAGCATTAGCGTAAATGCTACATGCTTCCGAGAACCTAAATAAGAAATCAACTGTTTTAAGTAGGTCATAGTATCCCCATCGTGTTGCATCTTCGTGAGAAATATCAGAAGCTGCTGCTTCCATAATACTTCGTAAATACAGTAGAGTATTGCGATCCAGTATTACTGGTACTTCATTATTATTGGACATTATCTACTACCTCACAATAGGTTCCTGTACACGCGAACTCTCTTGATCCTGTTGTTGTGTCTTCTTTTTCAAACTCTCCGAGCTTGTCCCAATCAATCTCCGATGGCATAGAAGCCACCAGCGACTCGTACGCTTCTTTGGTGATCTCTTCATAAGGTGCCTGCTTATAAATGTGATCTGTTTTAGGAAGTAAACTAATACCAGTTACACTATCCCAGTTCTTCCATATCCATGCACCAATATCCATATACTCATCATCTTTGTAATGAATAGTAATTGAAGGTTTGTGCTCACACCAATGATCTTGATACAGTTTGAACAGTTCTAAGCTTTCAATAGCAGTGCGCTCGCCTTCAAACACAGCTCCTTCTGGTGCTTTCTGCGGGAAGCTGAATACCATCGTATTAGGATTGGTAACATCTACTTCTGCAGGAATACCTGAGTTTATCATAAATTGGCAAAGAGGATCTTTAATGTCATTACGAACCCGTCGAATATAAAAGGGAGCATACCTAGCATGAATACCGCTGCTACTATCCACAAGCTGAGAAACAGTACCACTAGGCTTGATGCAAGTAGTAGCCGTGCTTTGCGGGATACCGAGCTTAGCTGCCCACTCTTTGTTTGTTTCGACGACAACATTCTTAAGTTCCCCTAAAACATCTGACAACTCATACACACCCATGTGGCCATAATCTTCTGGGTTATCCTGTGTCCAGTACTTAACGCTACCATTTAATACTGGATGATCCATAATACCTGTAAGGCTTACACCAAGTAATCGCTCTTCTTCGATGTTACGTTGCCAGATCTTACGCAAGTATCTAAAATCTGTGAGAGTAGATTGGAGTGTTCCCAATATAGAGGCCAGTCGGACTTTTCTCTTGAGGTCTGCGAACGTATCTGTTGCGCGTACAACAACTTCTGTAAGATTGCACACTTGATTTGGTCGGAGGATAATCTCACTACAGGGATTGCATCCGAAATCATAGCCTGCATCTCGTCGGCCATTCTTTGCAGCTTGTTGCTGGAAAGCAACTCGGTTAATAATTCCTCGCTCTCCTGACTTAGAGTCATAGATATTCTTCCATTCTCGCATAAAGCTTTCTAAGTCTGGCTTCTCAGTGTAAGCTGCTGAGTTATTAGCCAGAGCACGTTCGCCACTTTCAACCCACCACTGCCCTTGTTTAGCAGCAGCCATACGATGATCTGAGAGATTAGATAAACTAATCAACGCCGAACGACGTACTCCACCAGCAACTACAATAGAAGCTACCTTGCACATTAAATCATGACATTCAATACTTCTCAGCCTGCGACCGCTAGCCCCAAGAAAAAGGCGAACAGTGTACTCAAACAGCTCATTAAGCGGATCTGGCCCGCTAGCACGGCCGCCAAATGTACGTAGTCGGGCTCCTGCTGGCCGAATTTTAGATAAGTCCCATCGAGGAATCTTGCCAACGGATAGAAGAGAAATAAGTTCACGGAAAGCACTAGCCCAACCAATACGACTGTCTGAAACATGGATCACTGTCTCCGTAGAATGGAATTCATCTGGTAGTTCTGGTAGTTTAGCAATGTATTGTCGCTCTACAGAGAAGCCTAGGCCAGTTCCTGCCATAAGGATATACATAGCTTCATCAAAGATGCGAAAGTCGTCCACAACGGCGTAGGCGCAGTTATAGCCAGCAATGTTATCTCGCTCCAGAGCAGCTCCAGCAGTCATTAAGCTACGCATACTAGGAGCAATCTCAAGATTCTTAATAGCTGAAATAGCTTCTAGAAACTCTTGTTTGTACTTGTCTATCTCGTCTTCTGGTAGGCGACTATAGAAGTATTCCTTGTAACGATTTACTGTCTCATACCATGTCTCTCGTCGATTTTCTTTATCCAGCCACCGAGAGTAGCGGCTGGTTGCAATATATGTCTGATAGTTATTCATTATTTTCCTTATTAGGTTTACTCATAGGAGTAGATCTTAAAAGTTCTGCGTCCTTTAGCTGAATCATAAGAGCATCATACTCTTCTAACTGTTCGGGAGTAGGCTTATTTACTTCGTCATCATCAGTAGTTGGTTTATTAAAGCTATCCCAGAAGGGACTATTTCTATAAGCATCATTAGGAACTTTGCTTTTAATAGCATCCCCTGTGATATCGTTACGAGTACTCATTAGCCTGCCTCCTTAATAATCCGATGTGCTTCTTCATATACTTGGTTTTGTAATTGTGGAGGTACTCGTTGTGTCAAATAAGCCTTAGCTACAATCTCACTTTTCATAATACCTCTGATATATGCTCCTATATAACGAGCCATAGGAGCGTCTTGTCGTTGTAACATACGTTTAACTTGCATTCTCTGTCTCTTCTTCTATAGTGTATCCTAAAGATGCCAACAAGTCTTTATAGATATCTTCGAGGGTGTGGTCGTCTCCTCCAAAACAGTGTGCATTAGGTACATAGTCCATAAAGAGTCTATCTGCTAAATAAACTTTTGCACCATAGGCATAGCTAGTTCCACAAGTATCGCATTCATGTGAATCTGTATACCACCTAATGCGTATTTTCATAACTAGTATTTCCTATTTAAATAGTCTAGGCTTACGAACATAGGATCAAAACTACCGTCCTCTACTTCGTTAAGCACTAAGAACCCTCTCCAGTGATGGTTACCTTGGTAGCCTTTGTAGTCTTCGTCGTGTTCATAGAAGCTACCTGCTACAATACCCCACTGAGGTTTACCTGTAAGAGGTAAATGACGAGTAGCTACTTCCAGTCCTTGCTTATGGCCTACAATAAAGCTGTGTCCTACCTTTTGCAAGATATTAGCAGCCGAACCGCTGTACGGTCTACCTGTCATAGGATTGGCCATAAAGTGACAGTAAGCTACACCATCAACAATTACAGGCTGGAGATAGTCATACACTTCCCAACCAAAGAATTCATAGTCAAGGTTGTGGTATCCTACTGTTCCCCCTAACTCTGGATTAGCATTAGCATAACGAGCAATGCGCTCTTCGTGGTTACCTAAAGTTAGAACCATACGAGGCTTCCACGCTTTTTTCTTGTTGCGTATAGTACGTGCTGATTCTTTAGCTATAGGGCCTACTAGTGTGTGCATAGCATCTTTTACTGCTGCTACGTCTTCGTCATAGGTCTGGTTCCATCCTTTAGCTGTTCCTCTGTCGTAGGAACTAAGGCTAGGCATATCTGCAAAGTCACCAAGACAAACAATAGTGTCTGGTTTGTGGTCACATATATACTCAGCTAGCTTTGCTAGGAACCCTGTATCATCTTCTTTCCTGATCTGGCAATCAGGTATTACTAAATGCCTTTTCATCTATATCACTCGAAATCAAATCTGAATCTAATACGTCCCATAATAGGAACTACACCGTAGCCGTAAGAAGCTTGTGTATCCCAATTATCGTATTCCCAATAGTACATCTATAAACTCCTGTGGTAGTTTTACGTTAGCACTACATCCTTTGAAGAAAGGAGCAATTTGTTTAAAGGAGTACCCTGCTAGCCCACATCCGATAGGTGTTACAATAAACTCCTTCTCTAAATTATTCTTAGCGAAAAGAATAAATTTAGACACATATACTTCTATATCTTCTAAAGGAAGGCTTCGTAACTTCCAGTCTTTTGTGGGTATAGCGTAACTATTTCCCTGCAAACCAACTCCCTGTCCATAAATAGCCCCGTGCTTTTTCATGGCATATAGTGCTGCTCCTAGTCCATGTCTTCCTGCTAAGTTTGAGCCGAAGACAAATATGCTACTCACACCACTCTTCTGGGATTCTTGTTCCGATTGCATACTTAATACCTTTGCTTTCACACCAACCACTATAGCGCTTAGCGTGCTTTTTGCTTATCCAATTATCGCTAGGGAATAGCATACGTATGTCTAGCTCTGGATGTTGTTTAACCATTGCCTCCATCTTACGTCTGTCTCCTCCAGTAAACCTACCTTTTGCTTCTACATAAATACCTGTACTAGGTAAGTAGAAGTCTGTAAGATAACTACCTACTTTAGATATATCATTAGTACCGCAACTATCGCACAAATGCTTATAAGCTCTAAGAGTATACGTGTAGGTGTAAGCTTCGTATTCATAAGCAACTCCTCTCTCTAGCAGATTATCTGCTATCTTAGCCTCTAGTTGGGATCTGTACGTTACTCCGTCCTTTCCAACCCATTGTCTTTTTCTCACGTAATTCCACCATCTTTAGATGCTCATTCCAGTTAGAAGGAAAGTTAGGTTCCACTTCCCACGCCATGCCTGAGTTACGCATCATAGTATATTGTTCTTGTGTATTAACTACTTTAAAGTAGTAGTCACTGGGTAGTTGGGTCTTAGGCGTAGTCCGCAGTATAACCACCAATAATCCAATTAATCAAATTACGAATAGAATCATGCTTGTTTCGTCCTGTAGGGATACCTACTGTTCGGTTAATATCTCGCAGACGTTTGCGGCTAAGTGCTGCAAGTGCTGCTTCGATGTCAATTACTTCTATCATTGTTATTATCCTTTTGTTATGCGTATAAACTTAATAGCCATAGAATTATTAGAATGTATGCTACCTGTCTCATGTTAAAAGAGCAGCTACCTCTGGTAAGTTTAAGAAGCTATCATCAGGAGTACGCTTAAGATAAACAAGCTGTCCTACAGTTTGCCAATCTAATTCACACTCTCCATCTTCGTAAGCTTCCATAATAATATCGACATAAGTGTCGTGAGAAGCAGTACTTAAAATAGCCGTAGCTTTTTTATCTCCTATTCCTTTCAATCCCGGAATATCGTCACCACTATCACCTGTTAAGACTTGTTTGAATAGATTCCACTTACCTTCTTTCTCAGAGACAGTCTTAACTTCGTCTTTAACTGGATCGTAATGTGTTCCCGGAACTTGTAGCATGTCTTTATCTACCGATACACAAATAGTGTTTTCTGCTATTCGCATAGCCAATCCATCATCTGCTTCACAACCTTCTTCCATTATGTATGGATAAAAAGCTTTAACGTATGCAAGAGCAGCATCAGCATAAGTAGGCTTAGGCCGATCAGCCCTAGAAAACTTATACATAGGATATATTTCATAACGGAAGTTATTTGTTCCGTCACCAAACACACATAGGATATCATCAGTGCCAAACTTCTCCTTCCAGTATCTAATAGAAGCATCGATGCTGGCATATAGTCGTTCTACGTCTTCTAATACATGGTAGCCATATTCACAGCTACGATTAGTAGGATCTTCCTTTACCCACTCTTCTGCTTTCTTTTTACCCTTTGTTTCGTGAGATAATCCATTCTCGGTACAGATATACATATCGTATTCGCAGGCTGCTGCCCACCGATACTTGAACATATCTCCATCAATTAACAATCTCATCTGTAGCTTTTTCCTCCTTTACTAATACAGCATTTTGGAAGTCACCTATAAGACGGGTATAATGCTCTGTGCTATCTACTGCAAACTCACCACATTTACAAGAGCAGTAATGGCCGCTTCGCTTACTTTGCACTACGTCTTCTTTACAAGGGCATTGGTACTTGGGGAAGTTACTCATTAAGCATACTCCTTACTTTCTCAAACACTTTCTTTCTATATGAAAACTTGTTACGAGGATCTTTGTGACCGAAGTAGTAGAAAGCAGTAAAGCCATGCTCAGACTGATATCTTTCTGTAACTAGTATGTCATTTACGCTGCCTAGATATACCCAAGGAAAGTTACCCTTTAGCTCTATTCGTATACCTAATTTAGCCAATCGTCGTATAAATCTAACATGAACATCTCTCATTAGCTTTCCTCTTAAGAAAGCTGTTAAGCCCCTCGCTATAGCTCCTTTACAGTAGTGTAAGGTGTCTCACTGTTTACCTACTACAAACTATAGCTACCAGAGCCGACTAGGAATCCCCAATCCAGTGTTGCCACAGGCCGCTTGTACGCCTTTAAACTAAAATAGGTAGCTGCTTCCTTGCTTTTCCTAGTGTCTCGTGAACCCAAGAAGCAGGCCCTTGTCCACGTTGGAATCCCTGCTACCGAGGGAGGGTATTACTTAGTGTTGTACTTCTTCTAAGTTTAAGCCTGCTAACTCGTCTGGCTCGTTACTTGGTAGGATCTGTAGAAGGATAGAATTACCTTGGCTTGCAAAGATCAACAAGCGAGGCAGATCATAGCCCTCTTCTTCCATCACACCTGTACGTGTATTTACTACACCGTAGCAAAGGATAGGATCATCCTCTTGTGGCAGGAATGTACCTACTTGATAAGAGTCATTGGTGAACAGTACTTCTTCAAACTTAGTAAATTTACTCATTATTATTTTATCCTTTGTATTAAAATTATGACCAATCAGTGTTGTCTTCTGTAGCTTCGGCTACGCTAGTAAGAACCTGAGCAGAAGATACTTCTTCATCTCCGTTCTCCAAAGCTTGTTTCTTACGAGTAATTCGGTCGTACAGATCTTGTTGGACTGTATGTACCATCTCAAGGTAAGCATCAAACTTATCACCAGCTTTAGCAGGCAAAGGAAGAATATCCTTAGCCAAAGCCTGCGTTACAATAGTAGCTGCTACGTTGTAGGCAGACTGGAAGTGAATAATTGGGGCTGTCACTTCCTTATCGTATGCTTCTTTCTTAGCCCAATAATCATCTTTAGTGTTACCGCCTTTAGCAGCGTACGCTGGCTTAGCGGCTACTGGTGCTGATGATTGTACGATAGACTTAACGTCAACGTCTGGCCCATACTGGCCTTGGTTCCAAGAGAACTCAATATTAGCTCCTTCACGAATACCTACGTCAGCAGGTGAGGTGAAGTTTAAGCGGTAGTACGCTGGATCACCATCAATCTGGAAGCTAAAGGTCTTAGTTTTCTTAGCACCAACTTCTTTTGTATAAATGCGTTTAACAACGCCTTGTGTTTTATTTGCCATTCAAGTATTTCTCCGCCCACTTTGGGCTGTCTGACCAGTGGCTACGTACCACTAGTTCTGCATCTAGGGGTGTTCTGAAGTCGTAGTCAAACAACTTCTTCATAAGAACAACTACATCTGTTGTCAAGCTACGAGTTACTAACTCTTCATATTGCTCCTCTTCTCCGGGACATATCTCTGATATAATAGAATCGTGTACAGTATTAACTATATACGAGTTAAGACCTTTCTCTTTAATACCGTACCACAGCAATACTAACGCTAACAATACAAGCTCAGCAGTAGCAAAGTTCTGTACTGGGTAGTTGCAGATAGATTGGCTATTTGTAATAAACCCTGTCCGAGTTACCTTCGTATCGGGCCAGTAGAATATGAGTCCACTAGGTATCCGAAGTTTGCCCGTCCTGAGTACGGTATTAATGTTGTCTTGTTGCCATGCACTGATCTCAACGTGTTTCGCTTTGAAAGCTTCGAAATACGCCCGTTCACGATCTGTACCACTGGAGCCGCCATATACCTTATATTCAACTAGAGTCGTTAATTCTAGCCCGCCTTTCAGCAGCTACGAGTCACCTCGCAGAGTAGACTATATCATCATCCCTATGGGATGCCATGCGCTTCCACTCACTTGAGTGTACGAGCTTACGCTCTAGTCGTTGCACCTTCTCTACTAATTCCTACACCAGTCGTATGTGTAGACATATTGGAGCTTGGCTCAGGATTATCTCATAGAGACTTCCCCTGAATTCACATGGTTATCACTAACTTATTACTAAGCTAGGCCACTAGTTTAGTTAATGGCTTGAACGTAGACGCTTTGCTTGCTGTTCGTAGATCTTTTTGTACATCTTCCGGCTCCTCTGACCAATGAGGGAATATGATATCTCTTGATAAAGCGTGTACGTCTACCTTATTAAGAATATCATTAAGCCCTGCTACATCACCAGCTACGTCTACAGCAGCTCGGTATTCTAATTGGGACTCATCTGCCTCACCTAACTGCCACCCTTCGTTACGAACTGTAAAGAGTGGTTTAAGATGACGAGCTATATTCTGCAATTGTATTTTATACTTCTTGCCTGTGGAGCTTAGCCGGTGTGTATCGGTGACAGTCTGATTGAACTGCCCGAACATCACTCCTCCATCTTCGTCACAACAAGCTAACATCTTATCCATATACTTAGATAACATACCATCTGCTTCTGTGTACTGCTTAAAAAGTTCCAAGAACAATCGCTGGTGTTTGTTAGTAGCATTAAGTCTAAGCAGAGCTGGGGCTGCTACCGAGATCTTGCCACTACCTGTAACCATCTCCTTACCTCTAGCATCCTTGGGAGGAGCAAACTTAAGAGAACCAAATAGCAGCTCACTTACTTGCTTGTCAGAGTTAAAGTTAATGTGTCCAAAGTTAGAGTATAGGGCTGTTAAAGCTTCTGTCCGTTGGCGCGAATACTTAGCGTGTACCGCTCTTACTCGTGTCTCGTCTAACTTAAGTCCTTTTGATTCTATATCTACCAGAGGCTGTGTAACAAGGCTACGCGAATAGAAAGCTTTCTCAAGGCCGTTGGAAAATAGCTCTGTAATCTGTTTGACAAATAATTTGTGACAAAGTTCAATATCTAAGTAACAATATTTTATCAACCAGCTTTTAGGTATGATAGAGGGACAGATGCCTTTCTTGATTAACTTACTTACTAGACTTTCTTTGCCACCAAGTCCTCTGCGCTGGCATATAACATCCAGCCCTAAAGTCCAGCCACGATTACCTGCTATAACGTACTCGGCTATTTGGGTACAGAAAGCTAGCTTAGCGCCTAGCTCATAGCCACAACGTCTGAGCCATCCTGCCTCAAACTTAGTATTGTGTGCTATCCAGAAGTCTGCAGACATTATATCATCTACAAGCTCTCCTAGTCTAAGCTCAATCCCATCTGTGTTATACAGATGTTTCCATTTTACATTACCGTCACGAAACACTCCCCAACAAGCAAGTATTAGCTTGTTAGCTGGGTTAAGAGGATCTCCTTTGTCTAAGTTAGTTGTTTCAAAATCAAGTACTACATAATGGCTGCTCTGAAATAGCTTCGGATTCGGGTTTGTTACAAACGCTGGCATTTCCATCATCATTTTCTACCCATATAGCCTCTTCTCCACACTCAGAGCAATGCTCGTTCCAAGTAACTTGTACCGGCGTTAGGATGCCGTCGTTCTTACAATACCAAAATCCAGACATAGAAGCTCCTAATATAAGTCAGATTCACACGCATCACAATACTCGTAAATATCTTGCCACGCATCTATATCCTTGTACCTTACTCCCTTTCTTGGAGTTACGGCATCTTTAGCTTTTCTGTACATTTCTCCTATAACCACCATTTGCCGCGAGCTAATCCATCCTTGTTTTTCAATGTTATAAATAAAAGCACTCCGTGGGCTAAACGCTTCAAACAGTTTGATGTAATTCATGCGCTTTTTTGTTTCGTCGGTAATAGGGTGTCGTATATTTTTCATATTACACTACCTTATTAATACTGAAGTCAACGCTTACGCGTCTAGGTTGCTTATCTGAACCTAGCTTATTCTTTGGGAAGCTAAGCATACGTTGGTTACTGATTAAGTAATCTTCATTAGCACCAATACCAATCATAAGATCAGCACTGGCTTGCATACCTGTCTTACTTCCATCAATATCGTTCATCTCCAGTACTAATTTATTGTGGGCTGAATCTCCTGCTTGTGTCAGTGAGATAGTAAGCATGTTGTATTGCTTACCTATGTTACGAATGAAACGCTCTGCTCTTTCAAGCTGCTGTACTCCTTCTACGTTGCCCAGGTTAAGGTTACGAGATTGGTCAACAATCAATACGTCAGGACGGAACTTATCTACTACCTCTGTTATTTCTCTAGGTGTTCCCGGAGTCATCTCAACAAAGATAAACTTATCCCAGTTACGTTTAGCTAGAATGTCTCTAGCCCTGTCAGGCTCCTGCACAATCTGGGCTCGCGTCATCCCTGTAAGTCTGGTCATCATACGTACGGTAATATCTTCTGGTGGATCTTCGTTACCTACTACTAGCGTAACTAGATTTTGTCGTAAGAAGCCGTAGGCCATCTCAATCCAATGAGTAGTCTTACCCATATCGGGACGACCAAACATCAGTACGTGGTGCTTACGCAACAAACCACCTTCTACTACTTCGTTAATAATAGGAGGTGATAGCTGTATCTTAGCATCTTTGCTGAACTTGTTTACTAGCTCAGAAATATCTACGTTGTGAAATACTCTAGCTTCTTGTACATCTTCTTCAATATCTTCTAAGGTATCGTGATACTTCTCCAGAAGCTCTGCAATCTCTTTGTCGTTGCCTTCCTGTGTAAACATTGAGGCTAGCTTAGTCTTGATCTTAGAGCGACGTAGGCCGATTAGATACACTTTGATATTAGCTACTGAGATCTCAGGCAGAGATCCTAGAGCAGCCTTGAACAAAGCTTCGTGCTTAGGATACTTGGCTACAATACGATCTTGTATCAACTGTAAATCGACGCTAGCAGCAGCCTCGTCGATAGTGTAGTACTCACTTATTGCTTCATAGATAATCTCTCCCTTGTCTGATAATTCTTTCTTAATCTTAGCCACTTCACTTAACTGGTAAGCCTCGCGGCTAGCTATACACGCAGCTAATATCTTTTGTTCCAATAAGTTACCTCTCTAAGGCTGTTCGTAGTTGTTCTTCGGACATATCTTTTGGATCTTTAGGAAGAAACAGAATCTTGTTACCAAATAGGAATGAATACTTATCTGTTTGGCTTATTGCTTTATCGTGTGCATCTGGATC
>JACCDX010588130.1_pt1 | contig 13202 bp, 19 predicted proteins | sample 7449681 | NCBI WGS metagenome assembly JACCDX01 (sample SAMN15323450, study PRJNA562643) | freshwater metagenome | isolation source: river surface water | place: USA:Blue River Watershed | collected 2017-08-18
CGTATTCCTTCTTACGGTAGACACCCTCACGGCTCAGTTTCGCCACCACCGACCGGACAGTTTTGCCCAGGGTTTCAGCGATGGCCTCCACAGTGGTTCCCGCCTTGTAGGCTTCCACCATCTGTGCAGTTTGCTCAGGGGTATAGTTCACAGTCTTCTCAGCCATTTGTCAATCTCCTAAAGTGAAAACACATTGTAATGCTTGAACAAATCCCTGTCAAGCGTAGGGTTTTTAACGGTAAAACCTGATGTGCATGGCAATGGCCTTAAAAACCTCGCCAGTTTCCATGTCCACAACTTCCCACACAGCCGCAGCCGTATCGTTCAACACCTTGACCAATACCACACGCTCAGGACGGCCGATGTGGCTATAAACCACCAGGTCGCCAGTCTGACCCACGCGGGAAACCTTGTTCATAGAACCTCCGGGTTGATTGATTTGCGATGTCATGGATACAGTATAGTCCAAAACCAAAACCCTGTCTAGTGTGGGGTCTTTTATCCTACTAGGGTAAGTCCCTATTGACAGGTGTATCAGGGTGTGCTATAATTTTGGCGCCACAAAGCCCCTACAGGCTGTAGGGGCTTTGTACCAGGCCCTTGACAGCACCCAAAATTGTGTGTTATAATTTTGGCGCCACAAAGACCCCACAACACGCGGGGTCTTTGTTCAAGTCAGGAAACAATCCAGAACGAGTGGGTGGCCGCCTACCGCAAGTTCCAGGCTCTGACCCTCAAGTGCAGCCTGTTGGAAAGCCTCCAATTTCATATATTCTTCATCGTGCTGGTGATATTCCCAGGCCAACACCCCGGCGTGTTGTGCATCCTCAGCCCGCACAGCCCACATTCCAACGTATTGAGAGCCCATTCGTGGGTGTTGGAAGATAAAAACCTTCATTTGTTGATCTCCTGTTGCAGTGAACACAGTGTACCATGGTTTCGGTTGCACAACACAAACCCTACAAACTCACTCTGGCTTTGCATCGGCCCCTTGACAGCCTCCAAAATGTTGTGTTATAATTTTGGCGCCACAAACCCCACAATCTGTGGGGTCTTTTGTTCAATCCTCTTGTTCCACCCACCAGCCATTATCCCTCATCTTAGCCCGGCCTTCTGGCGTGCTTTTCATATCGTCCATGTAGTAGTCTAGTGCGTCAAGGGCTTCAAGAATGGCCCTACGGTTTGCCATGTCAATGTGATGCGGGCGAAACCCGTGCAAGTCTTTGTGATAGTCGCTGAAATAGGCGGCAAGTTGTTTCGTAGTATAGCAGCTATATTCATCCATTGTCGTTCTCCATTTCCAAACACAGGGCCATGTGGGCCTGAAGGTACAAGTTTTCCAACACACACCAAGCGACAGGGGCATTGTAGCCCTTGGTCAAGTAGCGCTTGCGTTTACGGGCACTCATTACCATTCCCCCATCAAGATCATGATCAACCCCACAACCAAAGTGGGCACCACCAAAACCGCAAATAAACCCACGATTTCCATTATACAGCCTCCGCCAATTCCTGAAGTTCCCAGTTGATCGGGTCTTCGTCCCAGATCAATTCTACCGCAACCATGTCCAGTTCGAATGCCTCAATGTCTTCTTTGGTCATGTCTGTCGGGTAGTACATCTTGGTTCTCCTGTTTGCCTTGCGATAGAGTTATTTTAGTCCAAAACACCAACACAACACAAGTTCAAAATAATGTCCCTGTGTCCTACTGGGGTATTGACAGGCCCCGAAATGATGTGTTATAATTTCGGCGCCTATAACCCCACGGTCTGTGGGGATTTGTCATCAGTCCGTCATGATGCGGTACAGTTTGTGGTAGTCCACACCGTGCTCCCACGCTGCCGCCCGGCAGGCATCGTGCAGGGCCATCTTACAGGTACGGACAAGGTGGGTAACCATGGCAATGGCATCAGTCAATTGGTTCATTGTTGTTCCTCTGCGACTTCCTTTGCAACCTGCCACAACAGGCCGTGAATCTCAGCCATGTCTGTGGTGTCTGTAACAGAGCCCAGGTGGTACTGTACCATTGCATCAGCGTACCGCTTGGCCAACTCTTCCATGTGTGCTTGTGCTGTCATGATCTTTCCTTTCAGTCTACGATGATGTCAACTATGTTGTTGTCAGTGTCGAAGTAGAAGTACATGGACACGGGATAGTAACTCACCCACACACACCCGTTGCCCTGCAACACATTGTAATTGTATACGCCCACCTTTGCAAGATGGTTTTCGATTGCGTTCAATTGGGCTTGGTTCATGTTGTTTCCTTGTCTACAGTGAATACAGTATAACGCATAGGCACCCCATGTCAACACCTTTTTTCTTTTCCCCACAAATTGGTAGGGTATTTGCATTGTGTTCATCTCCGTGGTACAATAGACCAGGGGCGGTTGTCAGACTTGTGAGTGTCGACTACCCACACGGCCCCCCAACACGGCCTATTTTGGAAAAATTTCCACAACACTTTGTACGCAGACCAAATTTTCACTTGAACCAATTACCCCGTCGTGTTATAATGGACGCGATCGCCAAATTTGGGATCACAACAAAAGGAAAACACCATGAAATTTTTAACCTGGATTACCCAATCGTTCCAACCTCACTACCGTGATGAGATTTACACATACCTGAGTCAGAGTGTAGACCTGTGCGACTTGCATCACCGTATAAAAGCCATACAACGCAGAGGTTACCTATGAAAATAGTCACTTACATCTGGGACGCATTGGTCTCATACATTGAGGAACTCCACCGTTTCAGAACACGGTATTACAACACCAATCCATTCGATCGCTATATCTAAAAGGATCAACATGAAAAACAGTTTACTAGACCCACTCTACCAAACCATGATTGGTTTTGAACAAGTACTCAACCGTGCAGCAGTCCCAGCTTCAGCCTACCCGCCCTACAATCTGTACAAGGAAAACGATTGTTACGTGATCGAAATCGCAGTGAGTGGTTGGAAACGTAGTGAATTAGAAGTGTCCCTCACCGGCACAACACTCGCTGTAAAGGGCACCAAGCAAAGTACCCAAGAAGCCAAGGAGGTAACCTACTTGGTTCGTGGACTGGCCCATCGCAGTTGGACCAAGACTTGGACCCTAGAACCAGACATCTCCGTGTCAAGTGTCCACCTACAGGATGGTGTCCTAGTCATCAAGTTGGACACCAACCACACCAGTTCAACCCAACAGTTCGATATAGCTTAAGGAGCCCTATGCTACCAGCCCAAACCCACCCAGCCGAAACTCTACAAATAGACCCCGAGGGTTTAGAGATTGCGAACTGCTACCTCACCACCCAAAGCTTGACCAAAGTAGCGGAAGAATTGGGGGTTTCAACAGAGCTGGTAGCTAGTCAATTGAACCGCCGAGAGGTAAAGAGTTACATTGATCAAGTGTTCAAAGATGTGGGCTTCAACAACCGCTTTAAAATGAGGCGGGCAATGGACACCCTTATTGCCAAGAAGTTTCAGGAGTTGGACGAAGCAGGAGTGGGGTCGTCGAAGGACATTGCAGACCTGTTAGCATTGAGCCACAAAATGACCATTGAACAGCTAGACCGAGAGATACAATTGGAAAAGGTTCGTGCCAACAACATCAAGAGTCAAGTGAACGTACAAATCAACGATGGTGGGGCTGGTAGTAACTATGGTTCACTGTTAGAAAGGTTGTTGAAGCCCAATGCTTAAGATTTCCAGGCCCGACATAGATTGTTACTCAATTACTGACTATCCAAGCGATGTTCGATTTATCAAGCTGCCCATAGTGAACTATCTAAAGTTGGCCACTGTGAACGGTGTGCCCATATTCGACAATTTGAACCGTCCACAGATTGCTTTAATCAATGCTGTGAACTCACCAAATTACAGATTCATCGTTGCTGCGTTGAGCCGACGGTTGGGCAAGACCTTCATTGCAAACGTCATCGGTCAGTTGGTAGTGTTGATTCCAGGCTGCAATGTGTTGATCATGAGCCCCAACTACAACCTCTCAACCATTAGTTTTGAACTGCAGCGAGGGTTCATCAAGCAGTTTGATTTAGAAGTGGTCAAAGACAACCACAAAGACAAGGTCATCGAATTAAGTAACGGCAGTACGATTCGCATGGGGTCCATCACCACTGTAGACAGTTCAGTTGGTCGTAGCTACAATTTAATCATATTTGATGAGGCTGCACTGGGTGATGATGGCGAGGAAGCCTTCAATGTCTCATTGCGTCCAACATTGGACCGTCCAGGGTCGAAGGCTATCTTTATTAGTACGCCTCGAGGCAAGCACAACTGGTTTAGTAAGTTCTACAACCGTGGTTGGGATGACAGTTACCCTCAATGGATTTCATTGCAAGCTGACTACACCGAAAATGAACGCATGCTGGAGAGCGACGTTGAAGAAGCGCGCAGGTCGATGAGCAAAGCCGAGTTTGAGCAGGAGTACATGGCGAGCTTCAACACTTTCGAGGGTCAGATCTACAGTTTTACCAGTGACATGGTGGTGGAGTTCAATCATGTCGACGGGGCAGAGTACTTGGCAGGAATCGACCCGGGCTATCGTGATCCCACTGCGTTGGTGGTATTGGCCTACAGTCCGATGGACGACAGTTTTCACGTAGTAGACGAGTACTTAAAAGCCGAAGCTACCACTGCTACCCATGCAGAAAATTTTCAAAAGTTCATAGACCGCTGGGGGCTGGAAGCTGGTATCTTTATTGATAGTGCAGCAGCACAGTTTGCAAGCGATTTAGCGTATAACTACGATATCTCCACTATTAGGGCTAAAAAAGAAGTATTGGATGGCATTGCGTACGTACAGACCTTGGTAGAACAGGGCCGCATCAAGGTGGCTCCACACTGTACACATACGTTGGAAATGTTTGATCAGTACCAGTGGGATAATCGCGAGACCCTGACCCGCGAAAAGCCGGTTCACAATAAAGTCAGTCACATAGCAGATGCATTGCGGTACGCAGTGTACACGTATACAATATGAAGAGCGGAATTTATATCCTAAAGTTCAACAGCGGCTACAGTTACATTGGCAAGAGCATAGATATAGCCACTCGTTACAAACAACACTTGAACTCACTGCGTCGCGGCAATCACACTGCTGAACTACAGGCCCACTACAAAACTTGGGGAATTCCAAGTTGTGAGGTATTGGAATTGTGCCATCCAGACCACCTTGACGTGTTGGAAAGGAGTTGGATTGCTCGTGGCGTCAACCTGTTGAACACTGTGTATCCAGACCCACCAGATCAGGATGCGTGGGTTCGCACTTACAGTCATGTTTTAGAACACAGTACAGGCAGCTTGTTGAAGTACATGAGTGAAAAAGACCGTGAATTGAGGAGTTTGAGGTCAAGTGGTGTAGTAGCTCCTGGTGAGTTGGACCGGTTGAAGGAGTTAGAAAAAGAAGTGGAGTCATTGCGAAGCTACAAGTCCAGCAGCTGGTGGTACAAGATTTGGAACTGAAAATTGTAGGTCCCCAAAAAAGGTTTTGACAGGTGTTTGCCTACGTGCTATAATATCGGTAATTTAGAGTTACAACACCAAAATTTTTTAATAAGCAATGGCCAAAAACACAAACAAACGTATTCCTGTTAAATGGATTCGTGATCGCGCAAAAAGTGCCTATGACAAAAAAGAGTGTTGTTATATTTGTGGCACTGATCAAGACTTGGAGCTACACCACACTCATTCAGTAACACTGTTGTTAGAGCGCTGGATTGAAAAAACTGGTCGCGACTTTTCCTCAGACGAGGCTGTGTTGGCCAACCGTGATGAATTTATCAATCACCACCACAAGGAAATATATGATGATGTGTACACACTGTGCAACCGTCACCATGTAGCCCTGCACGGAGTGTATGGTAAAGCACCACCACTTTCCACTGCTGTCAAGCAAGGTTCCTGGATAGAAACTCAAAAAGCTAAGACATTGTTACCGCAAGACACTAAACCCAAAGCGGTGACTGGCAGTTTTAGCGAATTTTATTGAGGAATCCCATGAACATCATCAAAGATTTTAGGGGCTGGTTGGTTGAAAAACTGAACCCAGCTCAAGGCGTTATTAGCCGAGACGAGGGCACTAGTGTTGATACCAATGCCACAATCAGTTACCTACAGGCGTTTAACCGATTGGAAAGTGTTAACCGTGGCGTAAACATGATTGTGAGTGCGTGCAGTAGTCTAGACTACGACGTAAAAGAGAGCAAAGCCGACTCAGTGGTAGGAGGTCTCAGACAAAAGAGCTTGATCAAGTTGTTGAACTATACACCCAACCCATATCAAAGCGCACAAGAATTTCGCATAAATATGTTCACAGACTTCTTGTTGGAAGGGAACATATTTATCTACTGGGACGGTGCCCACATGTACCACCTACCAGCCAGCAACGTACAGATTGAAACAGACCCTAAAACTTTTGTAAAGGGCTATACTTACAACTCAGAAGTGCGTTTCAAGCCCGATGAAGTGTTTCACATCAAAGACTTGAGCAGTGTATCAATCTATCGCGGCACCAGTCGTTTGGCTTCAGCTGACCGCAACATCAAGATATTGTACAAGATGCAGACCTTTCAAGAACAGTTCTTTGATAACGGAGCTGTGATGGGTTTGATCTTGACCAGTGACAACACACTGAGCCCCACTGCAAAGCAACGAACATTGGAAGCTTGGAGAACTCAGTATAGTCCCAAAAATGGTGCACGCAAACCAATGATTTTAGACAGCGGATTAAAGCCCTGGGGAGAGTTTGCCGACACATTCAAAGACATGGACTTTGATGTCTCAATCAAAACTCATGACACCAAGATATTGAAGAGCTTGGGAGTGCCTCCTATATTGTTAGATGGTGGCAACAATGCAAACATTGCCCCCAACCTCAGACTGTTTTACTTGGAGACTGTATTACCCATCGTAAATCGATATGTTAGTGCAGTCGAAAGATTTTTCGGATACGATGTAGAAGCAGTAACTGCAACCGTATCAGCATTGCAGCCTGAATTGAAAGATGTGGCTGCTTACTATACCACTCTGGTCAACGGAGGAGTAATCTCTCCAAATGAAGCCAGAATGGAACTACGCTATGTGGCCAAGCCGGGTCATGATGACCTGAGAGTACCAGCAAACATTGCTGGAAGTGCTGCCAACCCAAGCGTGGGCGGAGCGCCCAAAAAGCCTCCACAAGAACCAAGGTAAGGAGCCTATGAAAGATAAAGTACTACATTTAAATAGTGCTTTTTCCATAAAAGCTGCAACTGACAATCCCAGTTCGATTTACATTGAAGGCTACGCAAGTACCACCGACGTAGATCGTCAGGGAGATGTTGTTCCCAGTAGTGTCTGGGAAAAAGGCATGACTAACTACCTTAAAAATCCTATTATCTTAGCATACCATGATCACAGCAATCCGATCGGACGTATGACTGAGCATAAAACGGATGGCAAGGGATTATGGATTAAAGCAAGAATTTCAACAGCTGCCAAGCAGTTCCAACTTATCAAAGACGGAATTCTTACAGCTTTCTCTATCGGCTTCAGGGTGTTGGACGCTGAGTACAACTCAGCCGCTGAAGTGTTTTTAATCAAGGAATTGGAACTGGTAGAAATTTCTGTCGTTTCAGTACCTGCAAATCAAAACACTGTTTTTGATTTAAGTAAAGCATTTGATAGTGCTGATGATTATAAGCGTTACAAAGAGCAGTTTGCAAACAATACTCCATCAGCTAAAGGGCTAGAAAAGGGTACAGGTTCAAACGGCGACATTAAAAAGGAATGGAATATGAATCCAGAAGAAATCAAGCAAATGCTTGCACAAGCTGCTCGTGAAGCCGCAGAACAAGCTACCAAGGCTCTAGAAGCCCGTCAACAAGCCGAAGCAGAAGCCAAGGCAAAGGAAGCTGCCCGCCAGGCTGAAATCGACAGCCGCGTTAAGGCTGCCGTCGAAGCTCAGATCCAGGTTGGTCAAACTGGTGCAGAAAAGCTATTAGCCGAAGTTGAAAAGCGTCTGGCTGACGAGCGTCAAGCCCAAAAAGGCATTCTAGAAGGTCTAGAAGCCAGCCTAAAGGAAAAGGCCAGCGAGTTAGAAGCTCTACAAAAGTCAAAGATGACTTTTGGTGACAAGCGTGGCAGCGATGCTACAACTTACCAAGAGCGTGAAATGGCTGTGTTGCTAAGCAAGGTAACTGGCAAGAGCATTGAAAGCACTCGCTATGGTAAAGCAATCGTTGAAAAGGCTGGCGGTCACCTAGGCGGCACCAGCAATACAACAGGTCTAGTCGCAGCACCTGCCAGCATTTGGGAAACAGAAGTTTCTACAAATATGGAAAACGAAGTGCGCCGTCGACTAGTAATGGCTCCTCTCATGAGAAACGTTGCAATGCAAACCAACGTTATGAGAATGCCTCTAAATCCAGAAGCGGGCAAGGCCACTTGGGTTCAGAACAGTGACTTTGGTAATTCAAACAACAACAGTTCTGGTACTACAGCTACTCATGTATTGAAAGAAATCACTCTTAATGCCTTCAAGGTAGCCACACGTGAATACATGGCTCTTGAAGAAGAAGAGGATTCAATCATTGTGTTGCTACCACTAGTTCGTGACGCTATGCTACGCCGTGTTGCACGTGCTGTAGACGCAGCCATGATCAATGGTGAAGGTACTGCAAGCGATCCAGTCAAGGGTATTGCAATGTACGACAGTGCAAGTGCTGTTCAGATTGATTCAAGCAACCCTGTAACCATCGCCAAGATGAGAGCCCTTCGCAAGGACTTGGGAGCTTGGGGTCTAGAACCTAGCGAATTGGTTTATGTAGTTAACACAGAAACATACTACAACCTACTAGACGACACCAACTTCATGACTGTAGACAAGATCGGTGATCGCGCTACGTTACTAACTGGTCAAATTGGTACTATTGCCAACACACCGGTCGTTGTAAGCGGCGAAATGCCTGCAATCGCTGAAGGTCTTGATGGTCTATCAACAAACATTGCAGCCTTCTGCTTTGCACCTGCCAACTTCTTGGTAGGCAACCAGCGTGGTCTACGTGTTGACACCGACGTGTTGACAGAGCGTCAGAGCCGTGTACTAGTAGCATCACTACGTACAGGTCTAACACAGCTGACAACTAACCTAGGCCCTGCAGTAAGCACCCTACGTTACGTTAACGGAGCAGTTTAATAGCTGACTAAAACCGGGGGAATATCCCCGGTTTTTCCAAAGTGTTGTATTCAACACTTTGGAAAAACCAAGGAGAGATTATGGGCATTAGCTTAGTTACTTTGACAGAATATAAAAACTATGCGGGTATCACTAATCCCAATCAAGACACAGTTATTGCGAATATCATTCCCAAAGTAAGTGAGTTGGTAAAGACCATCTGCCGCAGAACCTTTGTAGACTGGGTAGATGAGAGCAAGGTAGAGTACTTTGAGGGCGGAGAGGTTTTCAACTTAGGTGAAGGCCCCGTGCTACAGGTACTGAGCGTGGAGAAGAGTGAAGACTATGGTCAAAACTGGACTGAGTTGGTAGAATACACTGACTGGGTATTAAAGAAGACTACACACCAGATCGTGCCAGTCAGTGATACTCGATATTTTGGTGAGTTGGTAAACGGCTACAAGGTAACCTATACAGCCGGCTATGAGATCCTACCAGAAGATTTGAAACTGGCAGTGTTGGACTTAGTAACCTACTACTTGAAAAATGATGCAGCTGTGCACAGTAGTAAGGCTCCTGGTACCAACAGTGTACAAATAGAATACGTAACCACTACCAGCTTGCCAGCGCACATCAAACGTGTGTTGGATCTGTACATGATGGACTACAGTTGATATGAGTGTAGCAGACTTCACTGAAGCTTTAAAAGATAAAGCATATAATCAGTGGTTTAAAAATTCAGTAAAAAGTATTTTTATTCAAACAACCAGTGAGTTAAGACAGTCAGAGCAAGCCCGGCAAAAAACTTCTTTTCTAATAACAGAGTCTGATATCGCTAATATAGGATCAAAACTAGCAGGCAGAGCTATTACTCAGCAAGAAATAGAAAAGATTAGGCAAGATTTAATTTCGTCCGTAAAACGAAAATCTGTAATTGTTAGAAAAGATAACAGCTTGTTTTTTCCAATTATTGATTTTGATACTGGTATAGGAAATGTACTTAAAAAAGGATTTGATTCAATTCCAAAAGTACAGATAGAAGATAAACAGACTAAAAAATTACGAGAAGTCAGAGTAACAGACTTCTTTCAAAGAGGTCACGTATTTTCTATAGCAACAAACGTCGCCGAGCAGACTAGAAGAAATTTGTTATCTAGTAATACTTCTCAGGTAGTAAAAGATAGATTTATTCCGATACTGGATGCACTAATAGATCAATTACGTAAAGATGATCTAGCCAGTTCTAACCTCAAGTCGCTTGATGTTGATATATACGCTAAATATTCAAAAAATCCATACAAATATGTAGTGGAAATGCAGCCTGAAGAAGTAAACAGAGCCTCCGGAATCGCCTCAGCTCCTGTTACTAATGCATTACGCAGATACTTTGATCCTAAAAATTATGTGCAAATTGCAAAGTTTTTTAGAAACCGAGCAAATGACGACAATTTTATTCAAAAGTTAATATCATCAAAAGGCTCTCCTAGCTATTTAAATCTGGTACGTAATACTCTACTTGAAGCACTGGATCCTAAAAGACGGCCAACAAAATCTGAGTTCTCAGTACCTAGAAGCAAAATATCTCGGGAAAGTATAAAGATAGATAACAAGAAGTTTAGTTCTAGTGCAAAAGATAATATTGCAAAAATAACTAAACTCAAAAACAATCTGAAAAAAGCGGCCGACTTAGCAGAAAAGTCAAGGATGCTGCAGCTACAGCAGGGTACTACTAACTTAGCTTCACTTATGTTGTTAATCAACAGTGACCTGCACGATCAAATCAAGAAAAACATGGGCACCGGCGACCGCAGAGACGTATTGAACTATCGGACCGGCCGATTTGCACGTTCAGTTAGAGTAGAGCGCATCAGCGAGAGTCGCGAGGGTATGGTCACTGCCTTTTACAGTTATATGAAGAACCCTTACGCAACTTTTTCCAGAGGTGGTCGTCAAGAGCGTCCATTTACCAGAGACCCCAAACTTCTTATCAGCAAGTCAATCAGAGAACTTGCTCAATCTCAGGTAGCCAACCGCATGAGGGCTGTAAATGTCTAAACGAACCAGTATAGTAAAAGCACTGTGTGAGAAATTAAAGTTGATAGACGGCAATAGTCCCTATAAAACCAACCTTTATGGTGCTGCTTTTTCTAAACTGGTGTTCTGGGACGAATGCAACAACTTCCCATCAGTCTATGTAACTCCTGGAACTGAAATGAGGGAGTACCACCCCAGCGACTTTACTTGGGGATTTTTGGGATTGTGTGTCAAACTGTACTGTAAAGGCGACGATAGCCAGGATCAGTTGGAAACCCTATTAGAAGACGTAGAGCACTGCATAGATTCAAACCGGGTGTTGGTCTATGATGAGAGTGGCAATGAAACCACAGAAATATTGATAACCAGCATAACCACAGATGAAGGTTTGCTTGCTCCGTACGCAGTCGGAGAAATAAATCTACAGGTCAGATATCAGGTCATGTAGAACAATACCCAAAGCCAGCGCAGATAATGATCTAGCAAGGCCAACAGGTATATCACAATAAAGGAATTGCCATGGCATTAAATTTAGTTCGTAATAGTCGAGTTTTCTTTACAACAAACGTTAACAATGACGGTGGTGTGATCAAAACAGGCATACTTGCCACTAATACTTTTGAAATTCAAGTATTAGATGGATTTTCATTTTCACAAAACACAACCTCTGAGACTGTTACCCTAAACGAGGCAGGTGCAACACCCAGCCGTGGTCAAAGAAGTTTTAACACAAGTCTTGATCCTGTAGAATTTGCATTCTCTACATACATCCGTCCCAAGTTTGATCCACTTACTGGTGTTGGCACTGACGATATTGTAAAGTGCGAAGAAGAAGTATTGTGGAATGCTTTTGCCGGTACAGGAGCTATTGGTCAAGCCGGAGCAGGTTGGACACGTACACCAGGTGCTAGCCCTGTTTCTACCTTGGCATTTACAAACTCCAACGCCCACCAGTTGCAAAAGTTCGGTATGTTGATTTGGGTAGATAATGTACTCTTTACTATCGACAACTGCGCTCTAGATCAAGCCACGATCGACTTTGGTTTGGACGGAATTGCTACGATTGCTTGGACTGGTCGTGGTACAAAGCTGACTGTATTTGAGAACACAACACTGAGCGCAGCGAATGTGTTTGGTGGTACAGATGGCTTTACTGGCACCGCAGGTGTAAAAGACACTACTGCTAAGTACCTTGCAAATAAACTGAGTACTTGTGTAATGGTTAAGGGTATTGATGGTGCTGGTGCAGCTTCGCACACTATTCCCATCACTGGTGGCAGCATCACTTTTGCCAACAACCTAACCTATTTGACTCCAGCTAATCTTGGTCAAGTAAACCAGCCCATCACCAGCTTTACTGGTACTCGCGCAATTAGTGGAAGCCTGAACGCATACCTACGCACAGGCGAAAGCAATTCAAGCAGTGATATTTTGAGTGATATCTTGAGTAATGCCAATACCTCACAGGCTCAGGCATATGAAATCACCCTAAACATTGGCGGCACAGCCGCAGCTGGTACACGTGTTGAATTGAACCTTCCAGCAGCAGTGTTGAGTGTGCCTACAATCAATGCAGAGCAGGTGGTAAGTACAACCATCAACTTTGTAGCACACGGATTCAATGGCTCAGCCTACGATATCACAGCTACAAACGAAGCTACATTAAAGTACTACGCTGTAGCTTAATGTTTAACCTGGGCTGAGGGGAACCCCCTCAGCCCAACACCTAAAAAGGCACAAATGTCAATTTCCAATATCAAAACCCTGATTGTACCAAACAAGACTGTGGAAACTGAGTTTCCTGGTCTGCCAGGCTTTAAGATCAAGCTATGTTTTTTGAGTCGTGAAACTCTTACAACGATTCGTAAAAAGAGTACAAAAACAGTGTTTAAAAATCGTCAGACAACTGAAGAGTTTGACGAAGACTTGTTCTTACAGTTATATGTACAGGGTACTATCAAGGGCTGGACTGGTCTAACACTGGAACACCTGAGCAAGCTGGTAC
>JACCDX011362330.1_pt1 | contig 13193 bp, 8 predicted proteins | sample 7449681 | NCBI WGS metagenome assembly JACCDX01 (sample SAMN15323450, study PRJNA562643) | freshwater metagenome | isolation source: river surface water | place: USA:Blue River Watershed | collected 2017-08-18
CCGTGATGAGCTGATGGCGTCCATTCAGGCCCACCAGGTCGTGATCGTCTGCGGTGAGACGGGCTCGGGCAAAACCACGCAATTGCCCAAGATGGCGCTGGCGCTCGGGCGTGGCCGACTGAATGCGAAAGCGGGCGAGAAAGGTCGTTTGATCGGCCACACCCAGCCGCGTCGCATTGCCGCCACATCGGTGGCCAAGCGCATTGCCGAAGAGTTGCACACGCCCGTGGGCGAGGTGGTCGGCTACAAGGTTCGCTTCAACGACCGACTCAGCAAGACTGCTTCGGTGAAGCTCATGACCGACGGCATTTTGCTGGCCGAGACCCAGAGCGATCCCTTGCTGCAAGCCTATGACACGCTGATCATCGACGAGGCGCACGAGCGCAGCTTGAACATCGACTTCTTGTTGGGCTATTTGCGACAAATCCTGCCCAGGCGGCCCGATTTGAAAATCATCGTGACCTCGGCGACCATCGATGCGGATCGCTTTGCGCAGCACTTTGCATCCGTCAAAGGGCCGGCGCCGGTGCTCACCGTGTCGGGTCGAACCTATCCTGTGGAAGTACGCTGGCGACCGTTCGAGGAAAGCCGTGATCATGGCCTGGAGGACGCCATCGCTGAGGCGGTGGATGAGTTGTGGCTTGACCCGCGTCAGCAGGGTGACATCTTGGTGTTTCTGCCTGGAGAGCGGGAAATTCGTGAGGCCGCAGACCACCTTCGTCATCACCTGGGGCACCAAGCGACGACCCGCGGTGCCGAGGTGCTGCCGCTGTTTGCGCGTTTGTCTCAGGCCGAGCAAGACCGTGTTTTTGAACCGCACCCGGGGCGGCGCATCGTGCTGTCCACCAATGTGGCAGAAACCTCACTGACCGTTCCCGGCATTCGCTATGTCATTGATACCGGCACAGCTCGGGTGAAGCGTTACAGTTTTCGCAGCAAGGTCGAGCAGTTGCTGGTGGAGCCCATCAGCCAGGCCGCGGCCAACCAGCGCTCCGGGCGATGCGGCCGGGTGGCCGATGGCATTTGCATCCGGCTGTATGACGAAAAAGACTTTGCAGGCCGACCGCGTTTCACCGACCCTGAAATTTTGCGCAGCTCGCTGGCCGGCGTGATTTTGCGAATGATGTCCTTGCATTTGGGGGACGTAAGCCAGTTTCCCTTTTTGGAGGCGCCGCGCCCCAAAGCCATCAGCGATGGCTACCAGCTGCTGAACGAGTTGGGCGCCGTCAACGATGACCTGGTCTTGACCCCGATGGGCCGAGAGCTCTCTCGCTTGCCCTTAGACCCCCGCGTGGGCCGCATGATTTTGGAAGCGCGCCACCGGCAAGCCTTGGACGAGGTGCTCATCATCGCTTCGGCCTTGAGCGTGCAAGATGTGCGCGACCGCCCTTTGGCGCAACAAACCCAGGCCGACCAGGCGCATGCCAAGTTCAAGGACGAAAAAAGCGAGTTCAGTGGCTACTTGAGTTTGTGGCGCTGGATCCATGACAGCCGAGGAGGCGCGGACAGCCACCGCTTGTCCAATCGGCAATATGAAACATTGCTGCGTCAAAATTTCATCAACCCACGCCGCTTGCGGGAATGGCGCGATGTGCACACACAGTTGCACACCGTGGTGGCCGAGCATGGCTGGAAACTCAACAGCGAACCGGCCAGCTACGAACAACTGCATTTGTCGATGCTCGCAGGCTTGCTGGGTAACCTGGGCTATCGCCCCGAAGAGGAAGACGTTTACCTGGGCGCACGGGGCATTAAGTTTTACCGTCATCCTGGTGCGCATCTGAAGAAAAAACCGGGGCGATGGATTGTCTGTGCCGAACTGGTGGAGACCACCCGGCTGTTTGGGCGTGGCATTGCGGCCATTGACCCGACCTGGTTGGAGCAAGTGGGCGGGCACCTGTTGCGCAAACAGTTGCTGGACCCGCATTGGGAGAAGCGCAAGGCCGAAGTCACCGCCTTGGAGCGCGCCACTTTGTATGGCCTGGTGGTGTACAGCGGTCGCCGCGTGCCCTATGCCCGAGCGGACCTGGCCGGTGCCCGTGAAATTTTCATCCGCGAGGCCTTGGTCGAAGGCGACTGGGACACTCCGCTGAATTTTTTAGCGGCCAACCGCAAGATGGTTCGCCAGGTCCAAGAGCTGGAGCACAAATCGCGTCGCCAGGATGTGCTGGTGGACGACGCCCTGATTTACGCTTTTTACGACCAGCAATTGCCGGCCGATGTTTGCACAGGGGCGGGCTTGGAGCGCTGGCACCGGGAAGAAAAAAAGCGGCGCATGGCCAGTGGGGACACCTCGGAGCCTTTGTTGCTCACTCGCGAAGAGTTGATGCGCCATGAGGCCGCGGGCATCACCACCCAAGCCTTTCCCAAAACCCTGCGCTTGGGCGGCATAGATTGCAGTGCCCAGTACCTGCATGAACCTGGCGATCCGCGCGATGGTTTGACCGTGACCGTGCCCCTGTTTGTGCTCAACCAAGTGAGCGAGGAGCGGGCGGAGTGGTTGGTGCCGGGCATGCTCAAAGACAAGATTCAGGCCTTGCTGAAAAGCTTGCCCCAAAAGCCACGTGCCCGCTTGGTGCCCTTGCCTGAAACCGCGCTCAAGATGGCCGAGGCCTTGTCTGCGCCGGAAATGTTTGGCGGTGGCTCCTTGGTCGACGCCCTGATTCGCCACGTGAAATCGCACACCCAGCTCGACATGAAACGTGCCGACTTCAAGCACGACATGGTGGCGGCACACTTGTTCATGAACTTCAGGGTGGTGGACGAGCATGGGCGCCAGTTGGGGCAAGGCCGCAACCTGGGGGGACTCAAAGCCGAATGGGGCTCGCAAGCCCGCGGTGCCTTCCAAGCCTTGGCTGGGCTCAAAGCGCGTCCGGCCCCGACGGCCAGCGACGATGTGGCGGCCCCTGTCGCTGCGACGGATGTCGCACCATCACCCTCGAAGACCAGCAGCCCAACGGCCAGCGCTTTGACCGCCGACGCCAAATACACCCAATGGTCATTTGGCGAGTTGCCAGAGCTGCTGGAAATACGAAAAGGGGGGCAGACCCTGATTGGCTTCCCCGCCTTGGTGGATGCCGAGGATGCGGTTCGGATTGAAGTCTTTGACGAGCCCGAAGTGGCTGCGGCACGGCACCGTCTGGGTTTGTGCCGCTTGTTCTCTCTGCAGTTGCGCGACGCCTTGAAGTACCTGGAGAAAAACATCCCGGAATTGCAAAGCATGAGCATGGCCTACATGCAGTTGGGCGGCACACGCGATGAGCTGACCCGTCAAATCGTGGATGCCGCTTTGGAGCGCGCATTTCTGATGGCTCCCTTGCCCTGTAACGAAGCCGATTTCAAGCGCCGTGTGGAGGAGGGCCGCGGCCGATTGAACCTGATCGCCCAGGAAGTGGCGCGCTTGTCAGGGGTGATCTTGACCGAATACGCCAGCGTGACCCGCAAGCTCAAAGACACCAAAAACCAGCCGGAGGTGGTGGCAGACATCACCCAGCAACTTCAACGTTTGCTCAGCAAACGTTTTGTGACGGACACGCCCGCCAGCCAGATACAGCATGTGCCCCGCTACCTCAAGGGCATGGTGATGCGCCTGGACAAGCTGCGCGCCGACCCTGCGCGCGATGCCACCCGTCTTGCAGAATTCAAACCCATGGAGCAACGCTATTGGCGTTTGATGGCGGAGCGCAAGGGCATTCAGGATGAGCGCACGCGTGAGTTTCGGTGGTTGCTGGAGGAGCTTCGCATCAGCCTGTTTGCGCAAGAGTTGCGCACACCGCAGCCCGTCAGCGTGAAGCGTTTGGACAAAGCATGGGCTCTGATCAACCAATAAGCGAGCGTGTTGGCAGAAGCTTCAGAGCTCGTAGTTTTCCGTGCGACCTTCCAAAGCCTTGGTGATCAGGTCGCGGTCCAACCGCTCGCTGAGCAAGCCCGCAAAATCGAGCACAAAATTGCGCAAATAGCTGCCGCGTTTGAAGGCCACTCGGGCCATGTTTTTGCCAAACAGGGTGCCGCCAGGGCGCACCACCAGGTCGTTGTCGGTCGCATCTCGCACAGCCATTTCGGCCACAATGCCGACGCCCATGCCCAGTCGCACATAAGTCTTGATCACGTCGGAATCAATGGCCTCCAGCGCGATGCGGGGCGTCAACTTCTTTTGGGCAAAAGCTGTGTCGATGCGGGTGCGACCCGTGAACGACGGGTGGTAGGTGACCAAGGGCCATTGCGCCAAATCTTCCAGGGTGATGCGTGATTGCTGCGCCAGCGGATGGTCGATGGGCAAGACCAACACGTGCTGCCATTCATAACAAGGCAAGGTGATCAGGTCGGGATAGTTGGACAGCGATTCGGTGGCAATGCCAATTTCAGCGGTTTCATCCAGGACCATGCGAGCCACCTGATCGGGCGCGCCTTGGTGCAAGCTGACATTGACTTTGGGATAGGCCTTGCGCAGGCTGGCCACGGGGACGGGCAACACATAACGCGCTTGCGTATGGGTGGTGGCGATGGACAAGGTGCCGCTGTCCTGGGTGCTGAACTGGTCGCCAATGCGCTTGAGGTTGTTGATCTCCCGCAGGATGACCTCGATGCTCTTGAGCACATGTTGTCCCGGCTCGGTGATGCGTTTGAGGCGTTTGCCGTGGCGGGCAAAGATTTCAATGCCCAGTTCTTCTTCCAACTCAATGATGGCTTTGGAGACGCCAGGTTGGGAGGTGTGCAGCGCCTTGGCGGCCTCGGTCAGGTTGAGGTTGCGGCGCGCGGCCTCTTGGACAAATCTGAATTGGTGAAGATTCATAACCAAATAGATATAAAGAATGGCATTATTATGCCAAACTCAAATCTATTCAGCTCGCTTCTCCCAGAGCCAGGTCGCTCATCAAGGCGATCAATGCAGGATGCTCGCCAACGGAAGGCAGCACCTCGATTTTCAATGCTGGATGACTTTGGCGCAAATCGGCAATGAGCAGGGGCAGGTCTTCGCGCGCGTGTTTGCCGATGCCCAGAAACATTGGCAGGATGCGCAGCGATGTGCAACCCCTTTGAATCAAGCCCTCCACGCAAGAGGGCAAATCGGGCGTGGTCAATTCCAGATAGGCGCATTCCACCTGGGTTTGCGGTGAGCGTGTCCGGATGCGCTCGGCCACCGCCTGAATCGGGCGGTGCCACAAAGGGTCACGGGATCCGTGGGCAAACAAAACAATGGCTTGCATCAGCGCCTCAAAACCAGCCACCCAAAGGCGCCGAGTGATAAAAATGTGTAAATCAGCCCTGGGGCCGCAGCAGCCAGCCAGGGCGCCCACTGTTGCAGGTTGCCGACGTAGCCGAAGACGTTGTTGAGCAAAAAGAAACTGATCCCGATCAGCACACCGATAAAGACGAACGTGGCGATGCCGCCACTGCGAAAATGCAGGTAGGCGAAGGGCAGGGCCAGCACCATCATGACCAGGCAACTGATGGGGTAAAACACTTTTTTCCAGAACTCAATTTCATAGCGGTGCGCAGTCTGTGCGTTTTGCTCCAGGTGTCGGATGTACTGGAAAAGGTCCAGGGTTTTCATCCGTTCCGGCTTGAGCAAGGCCACAGACACCATTTCTGCGCTGATGCCCGTAGGCCAGCGCAGGCTCGGCATTTGCAGGCGTTTGACGGTGTCCCGCTCGCGTCCTGTGTGCAGGAATTCATCGCGCTGCACCTGTGACAAAAGCCAGGCATCGTTGTCTTGTGAGAAGGTCCCGGCTTCGGCTTGGGTCAAGGAAAGCAACAAGCCTGCACGGTCGAATTCGTAGATGCGAACACCCTGCATATCGCCCTCTGGAGTGAGGGCGAGCACATTGACGGCGTGCTGGGTGTAAGCCTGGCGTTCCTTGAGCCAGGCGCCGGTTTGTCCCACGGTGATTTGTCCCAGATAGCGTGACTTCAGCAACTGCGCTTGCCGGTCGCAAAAGGGCGACAGGTAGTCGCCCACAGCGAAGGTCAAAAGCACGAAGGCCAAGCCCAACCAGAGCAAATGACGCAAGGCCATGAAGGGCCCCAAGCCACTGGTTCTCAAAATGGTGAATTCAGAGCTTTGCGCCAGTCGTGCCATGACAAAAATGGTACCAATCAACACAGCGATGGGCAGCAATTCGTAAACATGGCTGGGAATCATCAAGGTGACATAGGTCAGGGCATGGGTCACTTGGTAACCCCCGCGGCCGCCTTTGCCCACCCATTGAAGCTCGTCAATCAGGTCAAAGAAAAAAAACAAGCCTAAAAAGCCAAGGGTGACAAAACTCACAGCCGAAAAGACTTCGCCATAAATCAGGCGTCGCAGCGTTTTCATGGGGTCGCGCCTTTCAGCGGCCTCTTGCCAGGTTTCCGAATGGGCCAAACCCGTTGCAAGTGATGGTGTCTCGCCAGGAGCAAGCTCAGACTGATGAGCAAGGCACCGCCGTGCAAGCCCAGCATCAAGCCGCCAAAGCTGGCGCGCCCACTGGAAATCCAGTTTTGTCCGAGGTTGATGAGGTTGTAATAAACGATGAAGGTGAACAACGCCAACAACATGTGACCCCCACGCGCCCCTCTGGGGTTGATGCGGGCCATGGCCAAGGCCATGATGATCAGGTTGAAGGCCGCCAAGCCCAGACCCAAGCGCCAGGCCAATTCCGCCAAGTTCTGCCGGCTGGGGTTTTGCAGCAACGCCCAGGAGTGGGTGGCTTTGGCGCTGAAGGGAAGGGCATCCAGAGGTTGAGAATTGATCAGCGTGCCGTATTCTTTGAATTCACTCAATTTCAGCACATCGCTGTCTTTGGATTGGTCCAGCCTTTGCCCCGCTGACAGCATCAAAAAGCGGTCATCCTCGCGCTCTTTGATCTGGCCATTGCGTGCGGTGGTGACCGTTCGCCCATCTTTGTCTTGGGAGGCAATGAAGACATTCTTGCCCTGTTTGTCGCTGGCCACGTCCTTTTCAATGAAGAAAACGCGCTGGCCATTGGCGGATTCCTGGAACTGGCCGGGTGCCACGCGCTCAAGGTCGCCACGCTTTTCGAAGCGGTCTTTCAGCTCTTGGGTTTGTTGGTGCGTCCATGGCCAGACCAACAGTGCAAGCAAAAAAATCAGCAGCAAGAGCGGCCAGGAAAAACGCAGCAAGGGACGCAAAAAACTCAGCAAGCCATTGCCACTGGTCAGCCAAATGACCATTTCACTGTCGCGGTACATGCGAGACAGCGTGCCAACCGTCGCAATGAAGACGCTCATGGTGAGAATGGTCGGCAGATGCCCCAACACGGTGTACCCCAACACCAGGCTGACTTCCGAGGGGTTGACGCTGCCACGCGAGGCCTGCCCCAAAGTCCTGATCAGCATCATGGTCATGACAATGGTGACGAGCACCACCAGGGTTGCGCCAAAACTGCGAACCAGGTCTTGTCGAAGGGAAGAATGGAATAACATTGCTGGGAACCAAAACCTGAATTATGAACTTCCAACTCAAACCCCTGACACTGGCCCAGGCCACCAGCTTCAAAACCGATGCCCTGGTGGTCCTGGTCCCTTCGACCTTGCCCCGTGACAATTCGGCCCTGGGCACCTTGATCACCCAGGCGGTTCGCGCTGGCGATCTGGACCTGGCCAAACCCGCCAAGTTGCTCTCCATGTGGCGCGTCCCTGGGATTGTGGCATCCCGGCTGGTGCTGGTGACCCTGGGCGAGGGGCAGCCCAAGCATTGGCGACAGGCTGTCACGGCAGCCATGGGGGCGCTCAAAAGCGCTCAGGTGAAAGACCAGAGCTGGGTATTGCCCTCGGCACAGACGGCTCAGGTTTGCGCGCTGGCACAAGCGGTTGCCGACGCCAGCTATGTTTACACCGCCACCAAGCCCAGTGCAGAGGCCGCCAAGCTGAAAACGGTGATCCTGGGCGTGCCTGATGTCAAATCGGCCCAGGGTGCCTTGGCGCAGGCCAAAGCACGGGTGGAGGGCATTACCTTGGCGCGCGAATGGGGAAACCGTCCCGCCAATCACGCCACACCCGACCATTTGGCCAAGGTGGCACAGTCTCTGACCCGCCTGGGCCCCATTCAGTGTCAGGTCATGGGGCCCAAGGAAGTCAAGCGGTTGGGCATGGGTTCTTTTGAAGCGGTGGCGCAGGGCTCGGAAACCTCCTTGCGCTTTATTGTGTTGCGCTACCAAGGCGCTGCCGCCAGTGTGGCGCCCACGGTCCTGGTAGGCAAAGGCATCACCTTTGACACGGGTGGCATCTCTTTGAAACCTGGCGCGGGCATGGATGAGATGAAGTTTGACATGTGTGGCGCCGCCAGTGTGCTGGGCACCTTCCGTGCCTTGGCCGATTTGCGCCCTGCGGTGAACGTCGTCGGACTGATTCCTGCTTGTGAAAACATGCCCGACGGCCGCGCCCTCAAGCCAGGCGATGTGGTCACCAGCATGAGTGGCCAGACCATTGAAGTCTTGAACACCGACGCCGAAGGCCGACTCATTCTGTGCGACGCGTTGACCTATGCCGAGCGCTTCAAACCCGCCGCGGTGATTGACATCGCCACCTTGACCGGTGCTTGCGTGATTGCCTTGGGCAGCGTGCGCAGTGGCATGTTTGCGACGCAGGACGATTTGGCACAAGCCCTGATGGCAGCGGGCGATCAATCCCTGGATTTGTGCTGGCGCATGCCCCTGGACGATGAATACGCCGAAGGCTTGAAATCCAACTTTGCCGACGTGGCCAATGTGGGCGACCGTTCTGCGGGAGCGGTCACGGCCGCGAAGTTCTTGCAACGTTTTGCGAGCAAATTTCCCTGGGCGCACTTGGACATCGCTGGCACGGCCTGGAAGAGCGGGGGGGCCAAAGGCGCCACTGGCCGTCCTGTGGGCTTGCTGCTCAGCTACCTGCTGAGCCAGCAGGCGTCCTCAACCCCCACCAAGAAAACCCCTGTTCGCCGCGGCAAGGCATGACCGAAATCGCTTTTCATTTCAATGCGCCCGACAAGCTAGGCTATGCCTGTCGCCTGTTGCGCAAGGCCTTCAACGCCCAAGCGAAGGTGGTGGTCTTGGCCCATGCCAATGATTTGGCCACGCTGGATGCGCAGTTGTGGACTTTCTCCGCGCTGGAGTTCATACCGCATTGCCACGCGCAGGCGCAGCCTGATGTGCTGCAAGCTTCCCCCATCGTGCTGACGTCCACCCTGGAAAATTCGGCATCTTTGCCTCACCATCAAGTGCTGGTGAATTTGGACATGGACTTGCCCATCGGCTTTGAAAAGTTTGAGCGGGTGGTCGAAGTGGTGACGCTGGACGAGGAGGAGCGGCAACAGGCGAGGCGGCGCTGGAAACACTACGCCGACAGGGGATATCCCATTGTTCGGCATGATCTTGCTTTGAAGGAATCCGCATGACATCCGCAGCGCGTGTGCCACCCCATGTGCCCACTTTGACCGAAGTGGTGTCCTGGACCGACCAGGCCACGCCGACCGCTTGGAGCGGACCCGAGGTGTTGCCGCCCGACCTGGCACTCGAAGTGCAAGCCCGTGTGATGCACCAAATTCAGCAGCTTTTGCCAGGCTTGGTTGCTCAGGCTTTGAAAGAATCTTTCCAAAATGCCGCGTCCAAGAACACGGACAATTGAGTCAAATTTTTTAACCCCCCTCAGGAGTACCTCATGAACATGAAAAAGACACTTGTTGCCAACCTCGCTTGGGTGGCCTGCGCTGCGTTTGCGCAGGACATGGTCGTCAAGATCGGCCATGTGGGCCCCATCAGTGGCGCCATTGCGCACCTGGGCAAAGACAATGAATACGGCGCCCGCCTGGCTGTGGAAGACCTGAACGCCAAAGGCGTGACGATTGGTGGCAAGAAGGTCAAATTCGAGTTGATCGCCGAAGACGATGCGGCCGACCCCAAGCAAGGCACGGCAGTGGCACAAAAACTCGTGGACCAGAAAGTCAGCGGCGTGGTGGGGCATCTGAACTCCGGCACCACCATCCCGGCCTCCAAGATTTACAGCGAAGCGGGCATTCCCCAGATTTCGCCCTCGGCCACCAATCCCAAGTACACCCGACAAGGCTACAAAACGGCTTTCCGCGTCGTGGCCGATGACGTGCATCTGGGCGGCACGCTCGGTCGCTATGCCATCAAGGAATTGCAAGGCAAAGCCATTGCCGTCATTGACGATCGCACGGCTTACGGCCAGGGCGTGGCCGATGAGTTTGAAAAAGCGGTCAAGGCTGGCGGCGGCAAGGTGGTGGGACGCGAGTTCACCAACGACAAGGCCACCGACTTCATGCCCATCCTGACCACCCTCAAAGGCAAGAAGCCTGATGTGATCTTCTTTGGCGGCATGGATGCCGTGGCTGGCCCCATGCTCAAGCAGATGAAATCGCTGGGCATCCAAGCCAAGTTTGTCGGCGGCGATGGCATTTGCACGACCGAACTGGCCAAACTCGCAGGCGATGCCCTGGGCAACGGCCAAGTGGTGTGCGCTGAAGCCGGTGGTGTGGAGGGCGCTCAAAAGAAAAGCATGGACGAATTCAATGCCCGCTTCAAGAAGCGTTTCAACGAAGACGTGAAGTTGTATTCGCCCTATGTGTACGACGCGCTGAATGTGATGGTCGATGCCATGGTCAAGAGCAATTCGGCCGACCCGGCCAAGTACTTGCCGACCCTGGCCAAAACCACGGGCTACAAAGGGGTGACCGGCACCATCAGCTTTGATGAGAAAGGTGATGTGAAAAACGGCGCCTTGACCCTGTTCACCTTCAAAGACGGCAAACGCGACCAAATCGCAGTGGTCCGCTGAGTCCGACGTCATTGCGATGAAATAAAAAATGCCCCGTGAGGGGCATTTTTGTTGGCGTTTGGCGGAGAGGGCGGGATTCGAACCCGCGGTGGGCTATTAACCCACACACGCTTTCCAGGCGTGCGACTTAAACCGCTCATCCACCTCTCCGAAGACTGTCATTGTAACAAAGCATGAAGGGGGTACACTTCGCCTTCCTTTTTTTGATTCCTGCCCCAGCCGGAGTGCGCGCATGAAATTTCGTTTTCCCATTGTCATCATCGATGAGGACTTCCGCTCCGAGAACACCTCGGGTCTGGGTATTCGTGCTTTGGCGCAGGCCATTGAGGGCGAGGGGTATGAAGTCATGGGCGTCACCAGCTACGGTGACCTGAGCCAGTTCGCACAGCAGCAGTCGCGTGCCAGCGCCTTCATTTTGTCAATCGACGACGAAGAGTTCACGCCGGGCCCAGATTTGGACCCTGCCGTGCTCAGCTTGCGCACCTTCATCGAAGAGGTCCGTTTCAAAAACGCCGATGTGCCCATTTACATCTATGGCGAGACCAAGACCTCCCGGCATTTGCCTAACGACATCTTGCGCGAGCTCCATGGCTTCATTCACATGTTTGAAGACACGCCGGAGTTTGTGGCGCGCCACATCATTCGCGAAGCCAAGACCTACCTCGAGGGCTTGCAGCCGCCGTTCTTCAAGGCCTTGCTGGACTACGCCGAAGACGGTTCTTATTCATGGCATTGCCCGGGTCACTCTGGCGGCGTGGCCTTTTTGAAAAGCCCAGTAGGACAAATGTTCCATCAGTTTTTTGGCGAGAACATGTTGCGTGCCGACGTCTGCAATGCCGTGGACGAGCTGGGACAGCTGCTGGACCACACCGGACCGGTGGCGGCCTCCGAGCGCAATGCCGCGCGTATTTTCAATGCCGACCATTGCTTCTTTGTGACCAATGGCACCAGTACCAGCAACAAGATGGTGTGGCACCACACGGTGGCGCCGGGCGATGTGGTGGTGGTCGATCGCAATTGCCACAAATCGATTTTGCACGCCATCATCATGACCGGCGCGATTCCTGTCTTTTTGAAGCCGACGCGCAATCACTTTGGCATCATCGGGCCCATTCCCAAAAGCGAGTTTGAGCAGGCCAGCATTCAGGCCAAGATCAAGGCCAACCCTTTGCTGAAAGGCGTGGATCCGAAGAAAGTGAAGCCGCGCGTGATGACGCTCACGCAGTCGACCTATGACGGCGTGCTGTACAACACCGAAACCATCAAGAACATGCTCGATGGTTATGTGGCCAACCTGCACTTTGACGAGGCCTGGTTGCCGCACGCGGCATTCCACCCGTTCTATGGCCCCTACCATGCGATGGGCAAGAAGCGTGAGCGGCCCAAGCATTCGGTGGTGTACGCCACCCAGTCGATTCACAAATTGTTGGCGGGCATCAGCCAGGCCAGCCACGTGCTGGTGCAAGACTCGCAGAACACCAAACTCGACCGTCACCTCTTCAATGAGGCTTACCTGATGCACACCAGCACCAGCCCGCAGTACGCCATCATTGCCAGCTGCGACGTGGCCGCGGCCATGATGGAGCCGCCCGGCGGCACCGCCCTGGTCGAAGAAAGCATTGCCGAGGCCCTGGACTTCCGCCGTGCCATGCGCAAGGTGGACGAGGAATATGGCAAAGACTGGTGGTTCAAAGTCTGGGGGCCGGACAAGCTGGTGGACGAAGGCATTGGCCGCGCCGACAACTGGATCATCAAGGGCGGTGGACGGGGCTCCAAATGGCATGGCTTTGGCGATTTGGCCGATGGCTTCAACATGCTGGACCCCATCAAGTCCACCATTGTGACCCCCGGGCTGGACCTGAATGGCAAATTTGCCAAAACCGGTATTCCAGCGAGCATCGTCACCAAGTTTTTGGCTGAACATGGCGTTATTGTCGAAAAGACGGGTTTGTACAGCTTCTTCATCATGTTCACCATTGGCATCACCAAAGGCCGCTGGAACACGCTGCTGACAGCCTTGCAACAGTTCAAGGACGACTACGCCAAGAACCAGCCGATGTGGCGCATCCTGCCGGAGTTTTGCGCCCAGCACCCGCGTTATGAAAAAATGGGTTTGCGTGACCTCTGCCAGCATGTGCACGAGCTGTATGCACGCTATGACATCGCCCGCTTGACCACCGACATGTATTTGAGCGAATTGACACCGGCCATGAAGCCCAGCGATGCCTATGCGCAAATTGCCCACCGCAACACCGAGCGCGTGGGCATTGACCACCTGGAAGGCCGCATCACCACCAGCTTGGTCACGCCTTACCCACCCGGCATTCCCTTGTTGATTCCGGGCGAGGTGTTCAACCGCAAGATCGTGGATTACTTGAAGTTCTCACGCGAGTTCAACGCGCAGTGCCCGGGCTTTGAGA
>JACCDX010221279.1_pt1 | contig 13192 bp, 5 predicted proteins | sample 7449681 | NCBI WGS metagenome assembly JACCDX01 (sample SAMN15323450, study PRJNA562643) | freshwater metagenome | isolation source: river surface water | place: USA:Blue River Watershed | collected 2017-08-18
ACCCGAGATTTTACAACAGCTCAGAGTTTTAAAGCCATTCAAGATACGTTACCCTATTTAAAACGATTGGGTATTACCGCTTTGCAGTTTATGCCGTTGGCAGAATTTGAAGGGAATCTCAGTTGGGGCTATAATCCGGCAAGTCACATGGCCTTAGACAAATACTATGGTACGTCTACTGCATTGAAGGAATTGATTGATGCTTGTCATGAGCAAGGAATTGCAGTGATTTTGGATGTGGTTTATAATCATGCCTTTAGCAATGCTTCCATTTGCAAATTGTATTGGGACGATGCTAATTTTAGGCCAACATCTTCCAATCCATGGGCTAATGTGGAGGCAAAACATCCTTTTAATGTGGGTTACGATTTGAATCACGAGAGTTTCGCAACGAAGTACTACACAAAACGAACGCTAAAATATTGGTTAGAAGAGTTTAAGTTTGACGGTTTTCGCTTTGATTTAAGCAAAGGGTTAACGCAGACCAATTACGGTACGGATGTTGGGAGATGGGGAGGTTATGATCAAGGAAGGGTTAACATTTTATCGGATTATAATGATTTTATTCAATCTGTATCTCCTGGAGCTTATGTGATTTTAGAGCATTTTGCGGATAACTCTGAAGAACAGGTGTTACAGGGGAAAGGTATGATGTTGTGGGGAAATGCCAATCATCAGTCATTGGAAGCTGCTATGGGTTATGTTACGGATTCGGATTTTGGTTGGGGCTTTGATAATACAAAACGAGGTTGGAGTTACCGGCATTTGATTGGATATGCCTGCAGTCATGATGAGGAGCGTTTGGGGTATAAGTGTAAAAACTTTGGATTTTCTGCTAATGGACAGCATAATGTAAAATCACAAAAAGTATATACCCAAAGAATAGGAGCTTTACAAGCGTTTTTATTTGCGATTCCAGGTCCTAAGATGTTATGGCAATTTGATGAACTCGCTTATGATTACAGTATAAATCACTGTACAAATGGATCGGTTTCCGATGCGTGTAGATTGGATCCAAAACCGGTTCGTTGGGATTATTGGACCAAAGATGGTTGGAGACAGCAAGCGTATTATCGTTTGGCATCAGTAAATCAATTAAAGATAACGAATGACGAAATAGCTTCGCCAACATCATTTAATTTAGTTTCTTCTGGAAATGTAAAGCGATTAAATACCTATCACAGTAATTTGAATTTGGTAGCAGTGCATAACGTGGATATAGCCAATCAATCCATTTCTGGCAATTTCCCCAAAAATGGTTGGTGGTATGATTATTTGTCGGGCGATAGTATACAAGTAACAACAGCCAACCAATCGGTTTCAGTAATGGCGGGTGAGACTAAGTTGTATTTAGACAAAAAGGTAACAAATCCCTTTTTACAAACAATGAATCGGGTATTAGCCGTAGACGACAAAACAAATAACCGAATTTCCTTGGAAATTTTCCCAAATCCAAGTTCAACGGGTTTTTATATACGTAACAAATCGGGCTTGGAGATTCATGAATGTATAATTTTTGATGTGCAGGGTAGAGAATTACAGGGAATTGATATTGATACCATGTTAGGGTATGTTTCCACGGAGAATCTGATGGATGGAACGTATTTCATGCGGGTGGCTATAGGTGAAGAATATCAATTATTGCGGTTTGTAGTTGCTCATTAAGCCGCTTATATTTGCGGGCTTATGTTATTTAACTCAGTTATTTATTGGCTGTTTTTGCCAGTTGTTTGGCTGAGTTATTTTATTCTTCCGGTAAGATTCCGTTGGGTTTGGTTGTTGCTGGCAAGTTATTTTTTCTATGGATTTTGGAAAGTAGAGTTTGCGGGGCTGATGTTATTTACTACCGTTATTGATTGGTGGTCTGCAAACAAGATTGAGGACAACAAGAAGGTAGGGGTTAAAAAGTTCTGGTTGTGGTTTAGTATAGGTACGAATGTGGTTATGCTATTCATGTTTAAGTACTTCGACTTTGCATTAGGCAATAGTCCTTTGGCTAAATGGATGGGTGATAAATCGGCCACAGCTTGGATTATTGAATTGGGAAAATACACCATACCTGCAGGAATATCGTTTTACACATTTCAGAGCATTAGTTATGTGGTTGACGTATACAAGGGTATGGAAAAGGCAGAGAGAAATTTGCCTCGATTCATGTTATATGTGAGTTTTTTTCCGCAGTTGGTTGCTGGTCCAATTGAACGTTTTGGGAAGCTTCATTCGCAGTTGTTTACATCGTATTTGCCAAAATGGGAAGATGTGAGTAACGGGCTCCGATTGGTCCTCTACGGATTGTTTTTAAAGGTAGCGGTGGCTGATAACTTGGCCATGGTGGTGGATACATTTTATTCCAACCATATGAATTATCAGCAAAAAGACGCTTGGTTGGCAACGTTCTTTTTCACCTTCCAAGTGTACACCGATTTCTTCGGGTATTCATTGTTAGCTCAGGGTAGTGCATTGTTATTTGGTATCCATTTAATGGATAATTTTAATAAGCCGTTTATTGCCAAGAGCATTCCGGAATTTTGGCAGCGCTGGCATATTTCGTTGAGCACATGGTTTAGGGATTATATTTTTATTCCAGTAGGCGGAAATAAACGGGGTAATTTGGTTTTAGCTTTATCCGTATTCTTGGTGTTTTTTACTAGCGGGTTGTGGCATGGGGCAAATACTACTATGATTGTTTTTGGAATTTCTCATGCGGTGCTCTATCTGTTCGATCGTTTTGTGTTTAAACGATTGGAATTTATTGGTGGTTCAGTGGAAACAACGGACGATAGAGTTAGTATTCGCAGAAGAGTATGGGATGGTTTTCGACAGGTGAAAACGGGTTTTTTCTTTATGATGACCTTAGTGTACTTCCGAAGTGGTTCGGTTAAACAGGCTTCCGAAGTTTTCGGAATGTTATGGAATCCTGGTTATATAAATTGCAGATTGTTTGGTGCTGGCTCCGATATATTGCAAGTTTCCAATCATATTTGGTTATTTCTAATTGTGTTCCTGATTTTGGATTTGTGGATTATGAAATCCCGGGTTGATGTTTGGTTTTCGAAATTTAATTGGGCTTGGCGTTGGTTGTTTTATGCGTTTGCATTGGTATCTATTTGGGTATTTGGAGGGGCGATTAATCATCCATTTGTTTATTTTCAATTTTAATTGTCATGGAAAAACCAATGAACGAAAAAAATAGTTTACAGCCGGTCTTCATTGGATTGTTGAAGCGTTTTGCGGTGTTTGTTAGTTTGTTCTTTGTGGCAAATTGGGTTTATGAGCAGACATTGTATCCAAAAGAAAGGTTTCAGTTTAGTAGGGTGGCCGGGAAGTTGGATTCGGCATTGAAACTGAGCGATATCGTTTATTTGGGAGAGAGTTCGAACACGAGTTTTAATCCATGGACAGATACATTAGGGTATAGTGTTTCTCAATGGTTACAGTATTACTTTGATAGCAGTGTGCAAGTTACCGGTGTTTCCCACGATGGTTATCATGTTGGTATGTTCCGTAAGATGTTGGGATTGTTGCCAGAAAGAGGTAAAAACGGGAAGATGCCTACATTGATTGTAACAGTGAATATGCGCAGTTTTGGTCCTGCCGCTACTTTTAATCCCAATGAAGCGAGCAATCAACAAGAAGCGGTATTTTATAGTCATCGGTTACCGTTATTGAATAGAGTTTATGTGAGTTTACATCACTATGATAATAGAAATTCTTTGGAAATGGAGCGGGAGAAATTTCGATGGTGGAGAACCCATAATTTAAATAAAGCACAAGATAAATTATCGGAAGAATCGCTTATTCGTTCCTTTGAGAATTCATACACAACTACGAAACAATGGTTTGGGGCGTTGAGTGAACAGAATTATGAATTACCGCAGGAGATTCGGAACATGGCCGATGCATACATCAAAGAGTTCGCTTGGGTAATGAACGATGAAAATCCTCGATTAAAGGATTTGAAGGCTATGGTGGAGTCTTGTAGTGAAAAGAATGTCAATTTGGTATTGTTGTTATTGATTCCCAATAGGGCACATGCTGATTCTCTTTTTGGCCAGCAGCTCACCCAGTATATTGATTATAATTTGTCTTTTTTAAGAGATAGAATTGGGGTTTGGCAGCGGGAAATTGAAAAAAAGAATGGAGATTGTGCTACCGGATTGGGTGGGTTAACCTTGGTAGATATTCCAAAGTTGTACCTAGACAATTATGGAAGTTTTCCATCGAGTTCGCATTATACAGATCAATTTTTCCCAACGGAACATGTTGATGCTCATATTCGAGGATTTATTTCGGCACAATTGGCGGCTAGTTTAGGTGATATTTACAAAAAACGTAAACCCCATGAGGGAGAATTACCGTGGGCAATGACTTGGGTTGGAGGTGAAATGGGTAAGAAGCTTACTAAGATTCCGTTCTATAAACCGGTAAAAAACAACTGGTTAAATGAAGCGTTAACTATGCCAACCTCTGATTCAATGATGGGTTTATGGCGGAAAAAGTTTTAATATTGTAAAGGAGATAGTTAAAACACTATAACTATGCCCCTAAACTTCATGAAGAAAATACTGTTTTTAATCCTATTGTTCAATACGTTGTTAAACGGAAGTTTGTTGGGACAGTACAAAGTTCCACTTACTGGGAAAGATAGTATAATTGGCTGTCAGGGAACAATTTACGACGATGGCGGTAGCACTGCAGATTATTCCAACAACAGCAGTTCTCAATACATTGTTCGATTTCCAGGAGGGGATAGTATTCGATTGCAATTTACACAGTTTGATTTTTTTGATATCAGCGATTCTCTCGTGTTGTTTGTGAATAATGATCAACAGGCGAATAAAATTGGAAGTTTCACGGGTTCTGTTTTGCCATTATTAGGTTTGAAAATAACAATTCCCGGGAATCGATTGATAATAAAACAATATTCAAATGGTGCAGGAAGCGCTGTTGGTTTCGCTTTGGATTTTCAAGGCGTTTATCCCAAGTTAATATCGGAAATTACAGCAATTGACACTCAAGTCTGTGTGGGTAAGGATTTGATTTTACGCACAAATATTTCAGGGGGCGTTGCCCAACCTTATACTTATAAGTGGGACGGTGTTGTAGGTGTAGATACCTTGCTTATATCATTTCCATCGGCCGATACTTTTGTGCTGGTGCTCGGAGTAACGGATTATTGTCTGAATAGCTCCGTTGATCAACAAAAAGTAATGACATACGAGGCAATTGGCATAGAAAAATCGAACGATACCACCATCTGTTATGGAACTTCTGTTTCCATTGTTGGAAATGTAGTTGGAGGCGACAGGGTTCACGGTGGTCCTGGGTTTTATACTCGTTGGAGCACGGGTGAGTTTACTGCCGGGATTACGGTTAATCCCAAGGTTACTACCACGTATTATGTATGGGGTGGTGAAGGTTGTTCGTTGGAAGGTGCGGATTCTGTAAAGGTTACGGTTTTACCTAAATTGTATATTAGCAACGTTTTGGATTCCATTCTGTGCTATGGACAAACCTATACGGTTAACCTAAGGGATACAGGAGGTTTGAATGCATCGAGAAAGATTTTTTGGTCCGATCCTACTATTACTGGAAATAGTGTGGTTTTGAATCCGGATACGGGTTTAACCAATTATAGAGTTTGGGTAGAGGATGGTTGCAGTATTCCTAACGATACTTCGGAGTTTTCAATATACAGACACCCGGAATTATTGGGCGATTTGGTTTTGGATAAGGACACATTGTGTTTTGGAGATTCAGCGCAAATTAGTGTTTCGTTTTCTGGAGGAAAGCCAAGCACGAGGTCTTGGTCGATAAACGGAATTTCACCGGCTATTACTGTCTTTAAAGTAGCGCCTTCCGTGGATACTCCATTGAAATTTGAAGTAAAAGATGGTTGTTCTGCGGATGTGTTGAAGTTGGATACAATTGTTGTTTCCGGGAAAAAAATAACACATAAAGTGGTTGCTTCGGATACTCTTATATGCTATTACGAGACCAATGGATTTATTCGAGTTAGTGTATCAGGAGGGAGAACGCCATTTACTCATCGTTGGAACGATGTTTTGAGTACAAGAGATACGGCAATAAGTAATTTAGGAATTGGAAATTATACGCTTGTGAGTAGGGACTTGTTTGGTTGTACCGACTCTATTCGTGTGACTGTTACTCATGAGGGTGATGTCTTGTCTGCGCGCAGCGATACAATCATTTATCGCGGAGGAAGGGCAAAATTATGGATGAATGATGGTATGAAGTGGAAATGGATGCCTGCTGTGGCTGCAGAAGGAACAGATACGAATCGATTCTATTTTGTACGACCAGTGAAGTCACAACAATATACTGTGACTGCTTTAGATTCTGCGGGTTGTTTGTGGCGCGACACCGTCTTTGTTTCTGTAATTGATCCCCCATTAGTTAGAATCCCTAACTTAATTACTCCGAATAATGATGGAGAAAATGATGTTTGGGATTTAATCGAGGTGCCTAACTTAGAGCAGTTTGATATCGAAATTTACGATAGACCTGGAGCTTTGGTTTATAGGACTTCTAATTATCTAAACGATTGGAAAGCGGAGGACTCCTCTGGTAAGAAGTTGCTTCCAGGTATATATTTCTATTACATGAGAAATCGTGTTAGTGAATTAGAATATCGTGGTTTTATTCAAGTGATTAGAGAGTAGTTGGAATACCTTGTTCTAAATCGGTTTATCCCAAAATGAATTGATCTAAACCATAGCTCAGTCATTGGAGTGATAATTCGTTTCTCCTATTTCCGTCATTACAGTTATTGTATTGTTAAACTATTTGTTTGATTAGAAATAGAATTAATACATTTTGTACTGCAGGTTAAGTAGAATATTTGTAGGAGCTTGCGGAAATACAAATACTTCCTGAATAATATCTCTGCTGCCATACAAGTATCCAAACGTGTATGCATTACTGGCATAACGTTTATTTAAGATATTGTTGAATTGCAGGTTAATTTTCAATTCTGAATAATTTTTAAATAAGCCCTTTTTACTTCTATCAGCATTCTTTTCAAAAACATACGTTTTAGAGAGGGTTAATTCTGAGAAAGTATAGGCAGGTAGGCTTCTGCTGGAAGAACCGGTATTGTCTAAGAATTGTTGGGAAACATATTTTGTACGCCAAATGACATCGGTGTTATTGGATGGGGATGTCCAGTTAAAACCGATACTCCCAACGGTATTGGGAGAATAGGCAATAGGAACGCTACTCAATACGGTGTCCCAAGTGGTGTAGGTGGCGTAGTCTAGCCAAGATACAGGCGCATTGATGATTTCATTTTTACTCAATGCGATATTTCCTAACAGTATAAAACTCCCAACTGTTTTGGATGATTTTTTATTTATGACATTTGATCGCAAATCAATTTCTATGCCTCTACGATAGCTGTTTTCAACATTTTTACGCAACGGCGTACCTACGTCATTCACCGCTCCTGTTAGTACCAATTGGTTTTTATACTGCATGTTATAGGCAGTGATTTCAAGCAGTGTTTTTCCTGTATGTCTGTAGGTTACTTCGGTATTTGTGAGTTGTTCCGGAAGCGGAACATCTGCATTGGGGTGATCCGTAAAATCCGAGCGAGATGGTTCTTTGTTTGTCCGCATCCATGCCGCAGTTATGGTATTGTTGTTTAGGAATTTTTGTTCTAAGAATAGTTTTGGATTAAAAAACAGGAAATCACCGGTGAAATCAATTGTTCTTAAATCGTTATCGGTGCCTTTACCGGTATGATTAACTTTTCTAATTTGTGCATCCAATGTCAAGTTAGTACTTTGGGTTAGTTTGTAATTGAATTTAGAAAATAGATTTGCGTCAAATTTCTGACCAATTGAATTGTAGTATTCGTGTGGCTTTTCTAATGTAGACTGAGGTAAAGCTAAAATTTGAGTAACTCTACCAAAATGGTCGCCCAAATACTGATTTATACCCGAACCAATTACATAGGAATAGTTTTGTTTTTTATGAATAAAATATAGGTTTAATCCAATAAGATTGTTTCGTAACCAACGTTGACGAACTAAATCGGATTGAGAAATAAGCAGGGTAATGTTAGAGTCTCCAGCTGTACGAATGGGTGATAGATTGTATTTTGAAAACGCATCGTTGTATCTAAATTGTTCAAAGTACCCTGTTCCGAACGTATGGTACGCGGTGCCGGTTAGGGAAGTTGATTGGTTGAATCTTCTAACGAAGTTTAGATGATGATGGAGTTGTCTGTAGTTGTCGATTTCGTTGCGGTAAGTATAATAATTGTATGTGGAAGGATTGCTTTGAAAAAGATTTAATGAGTCATGTGCATTGCGGTAAGTTACGCCTGCATTTCTGTAATAATGGTCCATTAAAAGTTGAGAATCTTTGGCTGTGGTATTCGTTCCTCCTAAGTTGAACTTCTCAATGGGCACCCCCCACCAAGCTTGGTAGGTTTGTTCATTTCCACCGAAGGCAATCAACTTAATCTCCCATTTATTGTGATTTTTGGGTATAATGGAAGAGGAAAGAAAATAACTTGATAAATCACTCGACGCCCGGTCTATAAAACCATTAGATTGAATCATACTGGAGCGGAATTCGGTGCGTCCAATAAGATTTTTACCTAGTTTGTAATTTCCTGTTCCCAATTTTATTGAATACCGGTAGGTGTTAAAACTGCCAATTCCGGCATTCAATTGTAAAGTTGGCAAGAGTGATTCGTCCTGTGTGGTGAGCGCTAAAGTAGCACCAAAAGCTCCGCCACCATTGGTAGAGCTTCCAACACCTCGAGTTAGTTGAGCATTTCCGAGTGAGCTCGCTAAATCTGGCATATTTACCCAAAAAGTTCCATGACTTTCCGCGTCATTAATAGGCACTCCGTTAACGGTGATGTTGGTGCGTGTAGCATCGGCTCCGCGCACCCTAATACCTGTGTACCCTATTCCATTACCCGCATCGGAACTACTTACTACCCCTGGAAGTTCTTGCAGTAAAATGGGTATATCTCGTCCAGTATTTAGATTTTTTAAATTGAATTTGCTGTTTATCTGAGATGGTGAGTTTTGTTGAGTTGTTATTCCGGTAGGACTATTAACTGCGTTAACCAATACCGTTTGCATCGAAATCAAGTCGATTACTTGCAAAGAACTGTCTGGAACAGACACTGTTTGTGCCGATAAAAAAGAGGAACTCAGCGCACTTACTGCGAAAACAATGGTGTTTTTGAACAAAGTAGGTTTCATTTCCGAATGGTTTTTAGTGTCATTCGGGTTGACGGAGAGGCTGTCAACGTTCATTTCCTTTCGCAGGCATTATCCTGATCAAGTTGCGGGTATAATCTCAGCGCTCAATGGAGGCACCCCGAATGATGGTGCAAAGATAGGGATATATTTTACCTTTGTGCATTATGAAAATCAAACATACAGGGGTGGCATTGGGCTTATTGCTGTTGTTGATTTTTGTTTATTGGCCAGGAATCCTGGGAGAATCGGCGATGAAATGGGATGCCACAGCCATTTATTTACCTTGGAAATTATTTTTATGTAGAAGTGTTTTTTTGGGTAGTTTACCACTTTGGAATCCCTTTGTTTCGGGTGGGTTCCCACAATGTATAGATCCAGGAACATGGTATCCAATTAGTTATTTATTTGGATGGGGTGGAGTGTATGATTTACAAAGTTTATTATTTGAATATTTGTTTCATGTTTGGTTTGCAGCGCTGGGATTTTATTTCGTGTTAATTAAATTATCTATTGATTGGCGAATTGCTGCGATAATTTCTTCGGTGTTTTTATTTAATGGATTTTTTGTTGGAAACGCACAGCATATAGGTTGGATTGTGGCTGCTACTTGGAGTATTTGGACCATTTATTTTTTTATAAGTTGGTTCAAAATTGCTATCCAATCTAGCAGTATTGCTGTTAATTTAAAGTATGGCTTGGGTTTGGGTTTTTCCATGTATTTTCTGTTTACGGGCGGATATCCAGGTATGTTTGTGATACAATTTTATGTACTACTGGTTTGGAGTTTGATTTATTGGTTACATAGGAAATTACGTAGTGATTTTTCTTGGTCGAGTTTTAGAAATTGGTTAATTCAAATTTTGGTTGCAGTTTTGGTTTTTATTACGATTTCAATTCCAGCTTGGATATCAATAGTTAAATATTTGCCTAGTTTGTCAAGAGGAAATGGATTGGACGCTTCGGAATTGATGTTTGGATCCTTTCCCTTAACAAAGTCATTAGAATTTCTAATTCCGCGAAATTTAATTTCGTTATTCGAACAATCTGCTGCCACGGGTAATTCTTGGGATATATCCATGATCGATGGTTATTGGGGCATCGTATTATGTTGGTTTTTACTGGGTTTTTTAATTGCGAGTAAGCAGAGAAACTTGGTAATTACCTGGTTTTTGGCGGGTTTAGCTTGTTGGTTGCTTTCGATGGGTGAGGATTTGCCCTTTAAAAACGCTTTGAATAACGTGCTTCCCGGAATGGAGTATTTTCGTTTTCCTGCACAATTTCGTTTTTGGGGAATATTGTTTTGGTTGATTGCATCAGCAACGTCGTTATCTATTTTAAAGAAACATTTGCCAATTTGGTTGATGTATATCGGTTGTTTTTTCATCATCGTAGAGGGAGTTTGGCACGGATTTAACCGAAGGTATATCACGGTCTTGGCAGGGGCGGAAGAGTATGTTGAAGCTTCGGTTATTAAGAAGGTGAATGCAAGACTTGGAGAGTTAGATCGTAGTTCAATATTCCAGAAACAGCTTGATACGGTTATAGTTAGATCGATGGATGGACCCAAGGTTGAGCCATTTGGATTTTTATGGTACAATAAGGGTATTTTGTTGAATCGATTTGCTACAGATGGGTATAATCCGTATTCTTTCAAAAAATATAAAGTAGGTGGCGAATTTTTGGTAGGCAATGAATTGCGGATGGATGGAGTTGCGGATTCAACAGGGAGGAAAAACAAAGTTTCTACTGTGAAAATTGCAAGTTCAACTAACGAGTCAATTGATTTACGCAGGCTGATTAATGTTCTTGGTAGTAATTGGGAGTTAAAACGTAGTGATTTAATAAATAATAACACGATTGAAATTACTTTAAGTAGGGTAGAAAATCGTGATTCAATTGCTGGTTTTCTGATTGTTAATCAAACTGGGATTTCTGGTTGGAATTTGTCTAGGGCAAATAGTGCGGAGGTTCAAATCGTGTCATCGGCAAACGAAAAGCAGCAAATTAATGGGGTGCCAACTAGGTTAATCATTCCTTTGGATGGTGGTTTTTCAGGAAACGACTATCGATTGCGATTGAATTTTAATCCGGAATTTTCCTTATTGGGTTATTATATAACATTATCGACATTATTTTGGGTTTCTATGTGTTTTATCGTGTTTTGGTTAAGTATTTCAGTTTATTTGAATATTAGAATTTGGTATGGGTATTTTAAGTAAAAATAGCTTGTTGAAATTTGCATTTGGGTTGATTTGCCTAGTTTCACCAACGTTGCATGCGAATACAAGGTTAGTTAATACATCAGAACCAAAAATTCAAAATCACAGTTGGTCTAAGCCCAATGAATTGGTTGTTAGTTCTATGGATTTGGCATTGTCTGTAGACATGGAGGCCAAGAAAATCCATGGATTGGTATCGTACCAAATCGTGAAAGTTGGAAAAGGGAAAAAGAAATCGAAGTTTGATTTGCTTTATTTGGACGCTAAGAAAATTAATATTCTTGGGGTTTATTCTAATCCAAATAAAAAGACTGCTTTGCCATATAATTCCGCGTCTGATTTTAAAAACTCTAAGAGGTTAGGCTGGCAAAAGGGAGCTACCCCTATTTGGAAGTTTGAGGATGACAAAAAAGGAGTCTCTAGTAGAAGGGGTGGTTTGCAAGATGAGAACATAGATTTATTTGGTGAAGGTTTGGTGGTTTTAACAGGGACAAATAATCGTATTGTGATTGAGTTTGAAGCAGGGTTGTCTGCCGATGCTTTGCAATGGTTATCTGCGGAACAAACTCACGATAAGCAATATCCATTTTTATTTTCTCAAAGTCAGGCGATATTAGCTAGGACCTGGATGCCTTGTCAAGATTTGCCCTGTGTTAGATTTACCTACACTGCGAGAGTATATGTTAAATCGCCCTATAATGCGGTAATGAGTGCGGAAAAGGTGGGGGTAGACTATGCTCGAGGCTCTATAGGTGATGTATTTACAAATACCAAGAAGCTCGTTTGGAAAAATGCATATACGGATTTTAAACCTGCTGACAATACGGTAGTGAGTAATTGGTTGGATTATCCGTTTGATAATTCAACAGCTTCTGGTTCTGTTGGTACGATGGGTGATTTGTTAATTTGTTATCGATTTGCTCAAAATCGGCCTATTCCTAGTTATTTATTGGCGATTTCTGTAGGAGATTTTCGATATTCATCGTATCGGTTTACCGAGGATAAAAACACCAAAGAGACAGGTGTTTACGCTGAAAGAGGCTATTTGGAGGAGTGTAGCAAAGAGTTTATACGTTTGCCGGAGTTGGTAAAGGCTGCCGAGAAATTATACGGCCAGTATGTGTGGGGTTCTTATCGTGTTTTGGTGTTACCGCCTAGTTTCCCGTTTGGGGGAATGGAAAATCCAGTTGTTACCTTTGCAACTCCAACAATAGTAGCGGGTGATGGTAGCTTAGTAAGCTTATTGGCCCATGAATTGGCTCATAGTTGGAGCGGGAATTTGGTGACAAATGCTACGTGGGAGGAGTTTTGGTTGAATGAGGGATTCACAAATTATTTTGAATCTCGAATTATGGAATCTGTTTTCGGGAAAGAGTATGCCGATTTGCTAGTTAATTTAGCGTATGCCGATTTAGTTAAGACAGTGGAAGAAATGGAGCAAGATTCCTTGGGGAGATTGGATACCCGTTTGGTTTTGGATTTAGAAAATCGAGATCCGGATGAGGGTGTGACGGATATAGCGTATGAGAAGGGTAGATTTTTGTTGGTGATGATTGAACGCAACATAGGTAGAGAGAATTGGGATTTATTCTTGCGATCTTATTTTTCACGGCATTCGTTTGGAGTTGTAACCACCCAAGGATTGTTGGCAGAATTAAAGTATTTTTTATTAAAAGGTGTTTCTTATTCTGTTTTTGAAAATAGATTTATCCCGAATGAAATTGAACG
>JACCDX010266440.1_pt1 | contig 13191 bp, 9 predicted proteins | sample 7449681 | NCBI WGS metagenome assembly JACCDX01 (sample SAMN15323450, study PRJNA562643) | freshwater metagenome | isolation source: river surface water | place: USA:Blue River Watershed | collected 2017-08-18
CCTTCATGCAGGCTCCAGATCGCATGCGTATCAAGCAGCAATCGCGACCAGGCTTGCAGTGCGTCCAGTTGCGTCTGTTCAGCAAGGCTTTGCGCTTCAATCGCATGACGGCGCGCAAGCAAGGTATCGGATAACGGTGCTTCGCCCAGTGCATAAGCACGCGATACCAATGCTGCATTGGCTTCTGTTTGCGTGGCCACCTCGGCGAGCTGTTTCCATAGCGTGGGCGCGGATGCGGCCTGCATCGCCACCTGCATCGCATTGCTCTCGACATTGACGCGGGTCTGTAGTGCATGTTCTGCTGCCATTTGCGCACGTGCCAGTGCTGCATCAGCCTGCTTGCGGCGATAGTCGCCCGGCAGCGGCATGGAAAGAGTAAGGCCAATGATGCGCTCGCTGCCGCCACGCTCTTGTGCCATGCGCACACCTAAAGTCGGGTCAGGGCGCTTGTCCAGGGCGATACGCTCAGCCTGCAGTTTTTCGTGGCGTGCGGTGAGTTCGGCCAGCTCGAGTTCATGATTGTCGGTCAGGATTTTTTTCTGCCAGAATTCAGTGCTGCCATCCAGCGGCAAGGGAGCCGGCAAGGATGCCGGTGCTGCAATTGCGATGCCGGGAAATTTATTCGTGATCTCAGCTGCACGCAATTGCGCGCGGCGCAGCGCCTGCGCATGAGAAGACTGCGCCTTGGCCAGTTCAGTCTCGGCCAGCATCGATTCCATGCGCGGCGCATCTCCGGCCTTCACGCGTTTTTGCACGATCTGTAATTCGCGCTCCAGTACCTGCGCATAGTCCTGCAGGCGACGTGCCTGCCGCTCTTCGCGCAACCAGTCAAACCAGAGTGCCATCAAAGCGCGCGCGGCTTCATGCCAGTTATCTGCCAGCGCTGCATCTGCGACGTCAATACTATTGTCGCCAAGCGCGATATCTTTATTGGCCTTGTCGGGAAAGCGCAGCGTACGCTCCAGTGCGACTTCATTTTCGACATAATCCGGACCCAGCCGTTCGCGGCGCTGTTGCACACCGGCGCGCGCGATCCATTCCTGGCTGCCGGCGCGCAGCCGGCCTGCATTGGCCTGCTCCACCAGCAGGCCAGAACGGCTGGCACGCAGTTGCGGTAAATTTTCCAGCGACCGTTTAACCTCTTGTGGCGGCGGCAGCCATGCCGGATAAGCGTCCTCGGCATGCGCACATAAAGTAGCAAGCATGCAAAGACAGCCGACATAAAAACGCAGCGCGATTTGCATATTATTTTTCCATTCCAAATCGCTGGAATAAGCCGGGCAATAAAACCAGCGTGAGCAAGGTCGAACTGACCAGCCCGCCTATCACCACAATAGCCAGCGGCCGCTGAATCTCGGAGCCGGGCCCGGTCTGCATTAAAAGCGGCACCAGTCCAAATGCGGCAATACTGGCCGTCATCATCACAGGTCGCAGGCGGCGCTTCGCACCTTCAGTAACGACATCAATCATCGCTAAGCCTTGTTCTTTGAGATGATTAAAGTGCGTCACCATCACCAGTCCGTTCAATACGGCGATACCCATTAGCGCAATAAAGCCGACCGATGCCGGCACCGACACATATTCGCCGGTGACGGCCAGCGCAAATACGCCGCCAATCAGTGCAAACGGAATATTGAGCAGCACCAGCAGCGCCTGTCGCAGCGAATTAAAGGTTGTGTAGAGTAATAAAAATATCAGGCCGAGCGCAACAGGCACGACGATCAGTAAACGCTGCGCAGCGCGCTGCTGATTTTCAAACTGGCCGCCCCAGCCTATCCGGTAGCCTGTCGGCAGGGTTAATTCTTTTGCTGTGCGTGCCTTGGCTTCGTCGACAAATCCGACCAGGTCGCGATCTCGTACATTGGCGCGTATCACCACCATACGCGAAGAATTTTCGCGTTCGATTTTTACCGGGCCATCCATGGCAACCAGGCGTGCCAGTTGTGCGAGAGGCAGTGCACGGCCGTCAGCGACCGGCAGGCGCAGCGATTCAAACAGGGCAGGCGACATTTGCATCGCACTGCCGCCGCGCACCAGCAAGGGCAGGCGCCGGCCTTCTTCAATCACGACGCCGACTTCGCGGCCTTCGATCAATGCGCGCAAATCATTTTGTACCTGCTCGACTGACAGCCCGAAGCGGCCGATTGCCTGCCGGTCGAGCTCCACCTGCATATATTGCATGCCGGAGTTTTTAACTGTCAGCACATCTTCATTGCCGGGTATGCTTTTTAAAATATTCACGGTCTGTTCTGCCAGATCATTCAATATGCGCAGATCCGTGCCATAAATTTTGACTGCCAGATCACCGCGCACACCTGACAGCATTTCTGAAGTGCGCATTTCGATTGGTTGCGTGAAGCTGAAATTTATTCCCGGGAATTCACTACCTATCGCACGCATCTTGTCGATCAGTTTTTGCTTGTCCGGATCACGCCACTGATCCTGCGGCTTCAATACCATGAAGGTATCGGTTTCATTCAACCCCATAGGATCCAGACCGATTTCATCAGCACCAACGCGCGCGATGATGTTTTGTACTTCCGGAACTTCCTTCAGGATGCGGCTTTGTAATGCCATGTCCATCTCGGCTGATTTTTTCAGGTTAATCGATGGCAGTTTTTCGAGCTGCATCAGTACATCACCTTCATCAAGCGTAGGCATGAAGGATTTACCGATGAACAGAAACGCGATCGCTGCCAGCACCAGACCTGCGATGGCCGCGCTCAATACAATGCGCTGATTTTGCAGCGACCAGGCCAGTACTCTGGCATAGTGATAATCCAGTTTTTTTACCAGCCAGGGCGATTGATGCGGCACATGCCGCAGTATGAACGAGGCCAGCACGGGTATGACCGTTAGCGACAGCAGCAATGAAGAAGCCAGTGCAAAGACGATAGTCAGCGCAACTGGTATGAACAACTTGCCTTCCAGTCCCTGTAATGTCAGCAGCGGCAAAAATACAATGATGATGATCGCAATACCTGCTGTCACCGGCGCAGCGACTTCAGAAGCAGCCTGCAAAATCAATTGCATCATGGATGGAGCCGGGGCGGCCGGCGCATCATGACTGGCGTGCGCAATATGCGCCTCGATATTTTCTACGACGACGACGGCGCCATCGACTAAAAGGCCGATCGCAATCGCCAGCCCGCCCAGCGACATCAGGTTTGCCGACAGGCCGAACAATTGCATCAGCACGAACGTGCTCAATGCGGATAGTGGCAGGATCAGTGCGACTACGATCGCTGCACGCAAGTTACCTAAAAACAGGAACAGCAGGATTAGCACCAGCACGATTGCTTCTGCCAGTGCTTTGGTGACCGTGCCGATTGCGCGACCGACCAGATCGCCACGATTATAAAAAGTCTGAATGCTCACGCCCTTGGGCAAGTGCTGGTTCAGGTCGGCGATTTGTTCACTGACATTGGCAACCAGTTCGCGCGCATTCGCGCCGCGCAGTCCCAGCACCAGCCCTTCCACGGCTTCACCTTTGCCATCTTTCGTTACGCTGCCATAGCGCGTCAGGCTGCCGATCTGTACAGTCGCTACGTCGCCTACGCGCACTGGCAGACCATTGCGCATGCCGATCGCAATCGCCCGTACATCATCAAGCGTGCGTATGCTGCCCTCTGTTCGTACCAGTAGCGCTTCTTCATTTTCAGACAAGCGACCGGCGCCATCATTACGATTATTGATTTCCAGTGCAGCCTGCAGGTCTGTGAGCGAGAACTGTCGCGCGGCCAGTGCTGCGGGATCGGGTACTACTTCAAAACTTTTCACCATGCCACCCAGCGCATTGACATCGGCGACACCCTTGATGCTGCGCAGCGCCGGACGAATCACCCAGTCAAGCAGCGTACGTTTTTCTGAGAGCGAAATATCGCCCTCAATCGTGAACATGAACATCTCGCCCAATGGCGTGGTGATCGGTGCCAGTCCGCCGGATGCGGTGACTGGCAAATCGTTTTTCACACCGGACAAACGTTCCGACACCTGCTGGCGTGCCCAGTAAATATCAGTACCATCTTCAAAATCGAGCGTGATATCGGCGATCGCATATTTCGATTGCGAGCGCAGGATTTTCTGATTCGGAATGCCCAGCATTTCGCGCTCGATCGGTGCGGTGATGCGTGTCTCGACTTCTTCCGGCGTCATGCCGGGTGCTTTCATGATGATTTTTACCTGCGTGCTTGAGACATCCGGAAACGCATCAATCGGCAGAACGCGCATAACCATTGCGCCAGCCACGATCAAGCCTATCGCAGACAGGCTCACCAAGAGGCGCTGTGTCAGCGAAAGTGCAATTAAGCGCGTGAGCATTATTTCGCCTCGGCGCTGCCGGCACCCAGGCCCAGCCAGATACCTTTAAGGCTAGCCGTGCCCTCTACGGCGACTTGCATGCCGGACTTGATGGGGCCTTCTACGATTAAATGATCGACAGCGCGCGACAGAACAGTCACAGGCATCGCTTTGACGCCGCCGGTATCGCGCACGAATATAAATTCATTGCTGCCATTACGTACCATTGCCGCCGACGGCACCAGCCATCCGGATGCCGGTACGTGCTTGCTGCTGATCGCCGCTTCCAGATACTGGCCTGCGCGCAGGCATTTTTCTGCGCCGGGCAAATTAGCGCGCACCATGACGAGCTGGTTTTGTTCCAGTATGTGTGGTGCGATGCCAATGACTTTGCCACTTTGCTTGCAGGCGCTGACTTTGACGTTGTCGCCTATAGCAATCTGCTCGCCTTGCGCGCGACTGGCCTGCAGTTCCAGCCACAGCTCGCCACCGCGCGCCACTTTTGCCAGCGCCGTGCCGGCCTCGACGCGCTGACCGGGCTGCAGCATCAATTCCAGCACACTGCCGCCGGACTGGCTGCGCAGTTCTATCAGCGGGCTTAAGCCATTTGCACTGTTGAGTCTGGCGATTGCTGTCTCGCTCATGCCGGCAAGTTTCAGCATTTGTGCGCGCTCTTGTGCGGCCACGCGTGATTGCTGCAACTGATTGCGGGTTTCCTGTATGCGGCTGGCTGCAATAATGCCTTCACTGAAAAGACTTTCATCACGCTCGGCCTTTTTGGTTGCCAGCTCTAGTTGTGTTTGCTGTTGTACATACTCGCGCTGCCATTGCAATAGCTCGGGACTGTGCAGCTTAGCGATCACCTGGCCACTTTTAATCGCTTCCATGCTGTTGACCAGTACTGCCTGCACCACGCCGGCAGCAGGCGCGCTGATGACTTCGATTTTATTGGTCGGATAGACCACGCTGCCGGCCAGACGTATTCCCTCAGCAGCGGCGCTGGCCTGTCTGATTTCGGAAAACACGACGCCGGCCTTGGTGATCTGGGCGGGAGTGATGCGAATTTCTGCTGATTCTGCATGCACATACTGAGCAAAACACAGCAGCAAAGCAGGAGCGAAAAAACGACTTGCAGAGGAGGTCATGGTTTCAGGAAAAGGGAATTTCTCTGATTATAGTCAGCATTGCTCCCTTGCACCCCAGTCGTCCTGTATTTCAGTCGGGCTTAGCTGGTGGCGCCAGCGGCTGCAAACAAGCAGGGGATGCTTTTGTTAGAATAATTCTCATTTGAACTTTTTCTATTTCAGATCATTCCCATGCCTTCTTTATCGATGCTTTTGAAGATAATCAGGCCGGCTGGCTGTGTGCTGTTGATCTTGATGGCGTTCTCTGGCTGTGACAAATCTTCGCCGACATCCGGCAAGCCAGTGCAGCAGCCATCGCAGATCGTGGCCGATGCGAAGCTTGACGCAGTCGTAATTGGTGAATTGATTTTTCATGATGCGTCACTTTCCGCGTCAGGCAAGCAATCCTGCGCGAGCTGTCATGCGCCGGATCATGCGCATGCACAGCCCAATGCGCTTCCGGTGCAGCCGGGTGGGGCAGCGTTTGATCAGAGTGGCACACGTGCCGTGCCTTCGTTGCGCTATCTGTCGCAGACGCCGGCATTTGCTTATGACGAGGAAGGCACGCCTGCAGGTGGATTTAATCAGGATGGCAGCGCTGATACGCTTGCACAGCAGGCCGAGCGGCCGCTGTTGGCTGCCAATGAAATGGCTAATCTGACGCGCGCGGCCGTGATTGCAAAACTGCGCAAGGCGGCGTATGCAGATAAATTTCGCGCCGTATTCGGGCAGAATAGCTTGGATCATGAAGAGGCTGCATTCAATAAGCTCGGCTACGCACTCGAGCAATATCAGCTGCGCGATGCGGAGTTTGCGCCGTTTGACTCCAAATATGATGCCTATCTTGCCGGCAAAGTCCGCTTGAGCGCGGCCGAGTCGCGCGGCCTGACATTATTCAATGACGAGAAAAAAGGTAATTGCGCTGCCTGTCATCCGAGCGCAGCATCAGCTGATGGCAAGCCGCCCTTGTTTACCGACTTTACCTATGACAGTCTCGGCGTGCCACGCAACATGGCCATCCCGGCAAATAAAAAAGGTGAGGTGAATACGACCGCTGATCTGGGTCTGTGCAAAGCGGGCCGAAGCGGCCGCAGTGCAGCGCCCACTGAATGCGGAAAATTCAAAGTGCCGACCTTGCGCAATGTCGCTACGCGCAAGGTGTTCTTTCACAACGGACAGATCACCACATTGCGCGAGGCAGTGGCATTTTATGTGCGACGTGATACGCATCCGCAAGAATGGTATCCAATGGCAGCAAATGGTCAGGTGGATAAATTCAATGATATGCCGCTGCGCTATCGCAGCAATGTGAATACGGATGAAGCGCCTTATGATCGCAAGCGCGGCCAGAAGCCGGCATTAAATGATCAGGAAATTGATGATGTGGTCAGCTTTCTGCAAACGCTGACTGATGGCTATCAGAGCAAAAAGTAAGGAGTAAAGCCAGCTTGTTTATTGCGGGCACATGGCCTCGGCCAGTATGCGCTTGCGCTCAGCCGGATCGGTAATGTCCTTGAGCTTTTCCATCATGGTCGCCATGTGCTTGCCCTGTTCCTTCATGGTCGGGATTTCGGACATTGGCGGCGCGTCACCGGGCTTGCCGGACTGCGTCTGTGATGCTTCAGGTTTGTCATTGCGCTGATCTGCCAGCGCGGGTTGGGCTGCGGCGAAGACAACCAGACCAGTAAAAAACAGCATGAAGGTTTTCATGGTTTGCTCCCGTCAAGGATGGGATGAACGGATACAACGAGATTTGATTATAACGATATAAAGACGCATCGAAATTTTTCAAGTCACTGGTGCAGAGTTTCGCTTATGCTCTGTCCTCGTTGTATTTCAACCGTTTTCAATTTGCAAAGGAATGCTATGCCGCTCGTCAGAATCGATTTTGCCCAGGGACATCCGGAGGGCTTTGGCCGCGCAGTCGGTGAAATTGTGTATCGTGCGATGCTGAGCGAGATTGCCGTTCCGGCTGACGATAAATTCCAGATCATTACCAGTCATGCGGCCTCGGAAATCAATATACCGGCCAGTTATCTGGGCATAGAGTATTCACCCGGTATCGTGTTTATCCAGATTACGCTGAATGCCGGCAGGACGACTGAGCTTAAGAAAAAATTTTACAAGCGCATAGCCGATGATTTGGCTGCCGAACTGCAGATACGTAAGCAGGATGTATTTATCAGCTTAATCGAAGTCTCCAAAGAAAACTGGTCCTTCGGTAACGGCGAGATGCAATACGGTCCTGCCTGAATCTGCGCATAGTCGGGCTGGCCGCGGTTTTTGTCAGGCCATCAGGTTCAGTCACGCTATACTAATGCAGTTAAGACCGATTCAATTTTCTTTTTATTTGCTATGTATTTAGGTGCGCGCAGTATGCAAACCAGATCCACTCAGGCGGCATGTTTGCGCCTGATGCTGGTTGTGTGCCTGCTCTTTGCGCAGTGGCTGGGAACCGCGCATGCAATTTCCCACGCCAGCCTGAATAACAATGGCGTCACTATTGAGCAGGTCGAGTCTGCCGCTGCCGGCGGATGGGATCATCAGCCATCCGCACGCAGCTGTGTGTTGCTTGATGCAGCCACACTGGGCGCGGCACTGCATACGCCTGCCATACTTGCGCCGGTTCTTGCTGCAGTCTGTTTGCATCAGCAAACTGCAAACGGCACAGACTGGGCGCAAACATTTCTTGCCTATTTTTCTTCCCGCGCACCGCCTCTGACGGCCTGATTTTATTGTTATCTGTCGCCTGCAATCCTCACAGCGCATGCTGCGTCGTTGTCAGCCGATGGTTCATTAATCAGTTCCGGAGAAGCTTTCATGAAATTTCAACGCAAGATGATGGCGCATGCCGTGATGTGCGCGCTATGCAGCAGCACCCTGTCAACGGTGGCCTGTGCAGAGCAAAATAATCCATCCCTGCCCGCAGTTACTGTGACTGCTGATCCTTTTGCCAGCGATGAGCTTGCACAAATACTGGTACCTGCCAAAGTATTGATGGGCGATGCATTGCGCGATAAAACCAGCGGTTCACTGGGCGAAACTTTGTCAGGCGAGCTGGGCGTATCTGCCTCGGGATTTGGTGCGGCAGCTTCACGCCCGATTATCCGGGGACTGGAAGGGCCGCGCATCAAAATACTCCAGAACGGCATGGCCGTATCGGATTTATCGGGCTTGTCGAATGATCATGCAGTCGCCGGTACCGCAATGGGTGCGCAGCAAATTGAAATCTTAAGAGGGCCGGCTGCACTGGCTTACGGATCAGGTGCGATCGGCGGACTCATTAATATCGTCAACGACAGAATACCGACTGAGCTGCAAAGACCTGCCTCAGGTGAAGTCGAGTTAAAGCGCGGCAGTGTCGATCAGTCCAATGGACTGGGCTTTCATATTGATGGCGCCAGCGGCAAATTGGGCATACATGCTGATGGCAGCCAGATGCGTGCGGATGACTATGGTTTGCCGGCTGGCGGCAGATTGGCCAATTCATTTAATCGTGAAGAAAATATCGGCTTTGGTTTATCCAGAGTAGAGAGCTGGGGGCATGCCGGCCTGTCGGTCAGCTCACTGAATAAAAATTACGGCATACCGGTAGGCACGGCTTCGATTACGATGGCGCAGACGCGGGTGGATCTGGATAACCTGATCAAATTACGCGAGGGCTTGTTTGAATCGGTACGCTTGAAGGTAGCCAACACGGACTACAAGCATGCGGAACTCGATGCAGCGCTGGTTCCGCAAATGAATTTTAAAAACAATACGACAGAAATGCGCATCGAAGCCGCGCATCGTCAGGTAGATGGCTGGCGCGGCAAGCTCGGCCTGCAGGCAGACCATAATCAGTTTTCTGCGCTGGCGCCTGATGGCTCGGTTGCCTCAGTGCCCCAGACGCGCTCCCTCTCTTACGCAGGTTTTGTGGTGGAAGAAAAAGAATTTGGCCCTATCCGCATCAATACCGGATTAAGAATGGAATCCGTCACCCGAACGCCAAACAGTCACCCTGAGCGCGCATTCAATCTTGCCTCGTGGTCAGCCGGTGGATTATGGACCTTCATGCCAGGCTACGGACTGGGTGCGACTTATAGCATTGCACAGCGCGCACCAGCCACCGAAGAGCTGTATGCAAATGGTCCGCATGAAGCTACGGCGACCTTTGATATCGGTAACAGTAATTTCAAGAAAGAGGTCTCGCACAACATAGAACTGAGCCTGCAAAAGACTACTGAGAAAATGCGCTGGAAGGGCAATATCTTCCAGAACAAAATCAAGAATTACATCTATGGCCTGCGCGGTGATCTGGTTGATGCGTCAGGCTCGCCAGCCTTCAATGGCGAATTCACGCAGCGTAACTGGACGCAGGCGGATGCGACCTTGTTTGGTGCGGAAGCTGAGCTCAGTTACAACGCTGCGGGCGATGGGCTTTCATCACGCGTATTTGCCGATATGGTCAGAGGCCGACTTGATGATGGTGATAATTTACCTTTGCAGCCGGCGGCCAGACAGGGAGTTTCGATAGGGTACAAGCAGGGTGCAGTCAAAGGTGCGATCACTTTGCTGCATGCGGCTGCACAAAACCGTATCGCCAGCCATGAAACCACCACGCCCGCTTATACGCAACTGGATGCCAGTCTGCATTACACGCAACGCTATGGCAGCACAGACTTAGTCTGGTTCGTGCTCGGCAAAAATCTGCTCAATGACACGATACGACTGTCGACTTCGCTGTTAAAGGATGTGGCGCCACTGGCAGGCCGCAGCCTGATCGTTGGCGTGCGTACCCGTTTTTAAACTTGCATATTCTTCTTTTGGTATCGCGGCAGTTGAGCCGAACCTGCTTGATTGCCGGCCTAGTCTGGCACCTGGCTTGTTATCGAATAAATTGATAGAAAATATCATATTAATTCATTGGACTGATTATTGCGGGAAGCTCAGAATCCCTCCTGTCGCATAACCAAACAGGAGCAATACCATGAGAACCTGGCAATGCATCGTATGCGGATTGATTTATGGCGAAGCCCAGGGCATACCCGAAGATGGCATCGCGCCCGGCACCCGCTTTGAAGACATACCGCAAGACTGGGAATGCCCGGATTGCGGCGTGGCCAAGGCAGATTTCGAGATGGTCGTGATTGCGGGCTGATTTTTTATCGCGCTTAATGATTGGAACAAATAATATGACTCAGTCGGCAAACACACATAAACCGGTTGTCGTGATTGGTAGCGGCCTGGCTGCTTATACCGTCATCCGTGAATTTCGCAAATTAAATACGGCGCAGCCAGTCCTGTTCATTACGAAAGAAGCGGGCGATTTTTATTCCAAGCCCATGCTCTCGACAGCATTTGCGAGCAAGAAGAATGCTGCGCAGTTGATCTCGACACCAAAAGAGAAGATGGAAGCGCAGCTGGATATTCGCATCATCAGTCATGCGCAGGTCACAAAAATTCATCGTGACAGCAATAGCATCGAGTTCCTGCATGCGTCAGGTGAATCAGCGGTGCAGACTTATGACCAGCTGATCCTGGCTGTGGGCGCTGATGCAGTGTCATTGAACATTGCTGGCGATGGCGCAGCGGAAGTGTTGTCAGTCAATGAGCATGGCGACTATGCGCTGTTTCGTGACAAGCTCGCCGATAAAAAACGCGTTGCCATATTGGGTGCAGGCTTGATCGGCTGTGAATTTGCCAATGATCTGACCATTGGTGGATATCAGGTCGAGGTGATTGATCCATCGCCCCAAGTACTGGGCCGTTTGCTGCCAGCAGAAATCGCGCATCATCTGCAGCACAAGCTGGGCGAGATCGGCGTACGCTGGCACTTGGGTACCACGGCGGCATCCATCGAGAAACAAGCAGGCCAGTTGCGATTACATCTGGCCAATGGCAACCAAGTTGAAGCAGACCTTGTGCTATCTGCAGTCGGACTGCGACCGCGTGTTGCATTGGCCGAGCAGGCCGGTATTGCAGTAGGTCGCGGGATTATCGTCAACCGGCAGCTGCAAACTTCGGTTGCCAATATTTATGCGCTGGGTGATTGCGCAGAAATCCACGGCATGGTTTTACCATTTGTGATGCCCATCATGCATGCAGCAAAAATACTGGCAGCAAAATTGGCGGGGCAGACAGGTGAACTGGTTTTTCCGGCGATGCCGGTCGTGGTAAAAACCCCGGCCTTGCCACTGGTTGTTGCGCCGCCTGCTGCATCAAGTACAGGCAGCTGGAAAGTCAGCGGGACGGAAGGCGGCATGCTGGCACGCTTTGAAAATGAAGCTGCAGAGTTGCTGGGATTTGTGCTGGCAGGGCAGGCGACCAGCCAGCGATCAGCACTGACGAAAGCGTTGCCAGACCTGTTGCCGGCTGGTGTGGGATGAGGAGTTGATGGATTGATGGAAGCAGCTGGCTTATTTTTCTGCCATTACCCACACGCCATTCCATTTGCCATCGATGGTTTTTGGCGGTGATTGTCGCAAGATCGCACAGCGTTCCAGATACATATGCGATACCGCATCATCAGGATGTAAACGCAGGCATTGGTTGAATTGTGATTCTGCTGCATCCCAGTTCATCTGCCGGAATTTTTCCAGCCCGTCCTTGAACAGCCCGAGCACTTCCATCACATTCGGGAAAGTGGTCTCAGTATGATAGTCCAGTACTTCATATAAACCGATGGGCACGGTCTTGCCCTTGACGACTACCAGATCAACTTCGCGCATGCGGTAGGTACCTTTTAAGCGCGCCCTGGTAAATTCACTGATCAGGATTTTTGCGCCGTATTGCTTGCAGGCGGACTCCAGTCGTGCAGCCAGATTGACGCCATCGCCTATCATGGTGAAATCCATGCGCTTTTTCGAGCCGATATTGCCGGATACGATGTTGTCTGAATTCAGGCCGATACCGATATGAACGGGTATCTTGCCTTGTGCCTCGCGCGTGATATTCCAGGTTTCCAGCTCGCGTATCATCGATAGCGCTGCACGCAATGCACGGTCTTCATTGTCTCCCAGTGATTGCGGAATGCCGAAGCCGGCCATGATGGCATCGCCGATGAATTTATCCAAAATGCCGCCTTCTCTGGATATGCAATCGACCATGATTTCAAAATATTCATTCAGCAGATTGACCGTGCCCTGTGCGCCGAGTTGTTCAGTAAAAGTAGTGAAGCCGCGTATGTCGCTAAACAGCACAGTTGCATGAATATTCTGGCCTTCAAAAATATCGGATTTATTCGCCAGCAGTTGATCGGCAATCGATGGATCGATATAGCGCGACATGGTCGACTTCATGCGCTTTTCGGATGAGATATCTTCTATCATCAACATATATCCCATCGATTTTTCCTCAACACTTAACAAAGGCATGATGGTGATGTTGGCCGATAATTTTTCCTCGCTAATGATGAGCGTGGCGTCAATGCTGATATCGTTTTGTTTGGATTCAAGCACGCGCTGGATTTTGTCGACCATCCAGCTGTTGGCATCAGTAAAAATATCAGTGGCGGTTAAGCCGACCAGCGATTTTTCCAGTGCAGCGAAAATCTTTTCGCCGGCCTTGTTGCAGGTGACGAGCAGCCCTTCTTCATTAAAGGTGAGTACGGCATTGGTCATCGAAAGCAAAATGCCTTCGTTATAGTTTTTCATGTTTTGTACGTCAGCAAACAGGCTGGCGTTTTCCAGCGAAATGGCAATCTGCGCCGTGAAGGTTTTCAGGCGTGATTCATCTTCTGCGGTAAAGCTGCCATTCTTTTTATTGAGCACTTGCGTCACGCCGATAG
>JACCDX011724920.1_pt1 | contig 13191 bp, 18 predicted proteins | sample 7449681 | NCBI WGS metagenome assembly JACCDX01 (sample SAMN15323450, study PRJNA562643) | freshwater metagenome | isolation source: river surface water | place: USA:Blue River Watershed | collected 2017-08-18
CAAGCCAGACATCAAGCCAGACATCAAGCCAGACATCAAGCCAGACATCAAGCCAGACATCAAGCCAGACATCAAGCCAGACATCAAGCCAGACATCAAGCCAGACATCAAACCAGACATCAAGCCAGAAATCAGACGTTACCCCAAGCCAGAACCCAAGCCAGAACCCAAGCCAGACATCAAGCCAGAACCCAAGCCAGACATCAAGCCAGAACCCAAGCCAGACATCAAGCCACGCCCTAAACCAAAGCCTTATGTACAACCAGCACCAAGGCTCAATCCTGTGCCACCAAAAGAAAAAATCGTGAGACCCGAGATAGAGTACATCCCTTTGCCTGGACCTTCCCCCTACTCCCCACCACCTTCAAGAACCACGCCCGTTTCGAGCGACATGTCAGTTAGCTATCCATCCAACAAATCTTCAAGAACGCCATACGGCAACATGCCATATAACATTGCAAGAAAAATCCCGGGTCCCGTACTACCTCCCGTCAATACCAAGAAAGTCAGAGTAGAGGCGGACGTGAAAAAAACAGACTTTCACAGCCTTGCTGTCCTGTTGCTCGAATTGCTAAAAGAAGCAACAAAGGGCGCTCCTATCAAACCAGCTGTCATGTCAGAACTCTACGAAAGATACAAAATCCTCTCAGGCGATCTCAAACCAGTTGCACACTTTTGGATTTCTGTAGGAGTGTCTAGCACTCCCCCAGAAACAGCTGCTTCTGCAAATGTACGATCCTTCGGATTGGGATCATCTCATCACCAAGAAAGCAGCAAATCCGTCTCGATTATAAGTGCAGCGCTCGGAAAAATCGTAGAGGAATCTGGTGCTTACCAAGACATCAACAAAACACTGTATTCAGCGCTTCATACCTCTACTGTTGCCCTGGTTTCCAGAACTCCGTCTACTCACAAACTATGGGTTTTGGTATCTGGGTCCGGGGCTGATATTCTCGGTGCTGTTAAAGTCAAAACTCTTTAAATAAAGGAAAAATTCTTCTTTATGTGTATTTTTAACAGGACTGCGCTTCAAAAAATCAGGACATCTACTGCATTTGGGGAAATAGCGCTTGACATGGAAGGTATTCGGAACAGTCCCAGTGATGGTGTCTAACACTGGATGGAATCTCTTGGTGTGGCCACAGGTTGTACAGATTTTCACTACTATCGTATCCTTTGTTATAGTATCGGTACAGTCCAAAATAGGCTTGCGAGGCATTTCAAGTTTTTATTTTTTTTTTAAAAATCTGCTCGTTCTAAAATGGCATTGGATATTTTTTTGGTAGTTCAACAGGAGGTTCTGTAGGATCTGTTCTGTCAACCCTGCACTTTCTGCACCATTTTGGATACCCAAGCGTAATCGTGTCTGGAGGCACTGCACTAAGCGTAATGCTAGATATCACACCCTGGATTTCGTATCCCATCTCCACTTCAAACTTCCCGTCCGTCCATGTGAAATCGCAATTCTGACACTGTAAGAGCAAAGGCATTTTTAAAAGAAAAAAAAAATTTTCAAACTTTGGCTAACCAAAAATTTTATAAACGCTGTACCATGCCAGTTAATCCTGCACATAGAAATGAGCCAGACCTCAGAGACCTCTCGGATCAAATGAAGATCATGCAGAAAACCCTTGCCAGAATCGAACGCCACCAAGAAGAAATGGAAGAAGACTTACAAGAGCTGTGCTTTGCCGTCAAAGAGGCATTCGATGAAGACTCCGAAGAGGGAGAGGAAGGGGAAGTCTTAGAAGTTCCCGAGTTTGTCGCTGGAAAACCACGAGGAAAATAAAACATCCCGTTTATTGAGAGATATAAGTAATTGATTGTCCAGGCACTTTCCAGTTTAAGCCAGACGCCGGAAAAGGTGTACCATTCTGCAATCCCACGCTGATAGTACCGTCAATGTAGATGATGTAGGATCCGGTTTGAAAAACGCCTCCGCTGATGATGATACAGGACCCGTCGATTTGTTTCATCGGTCTGTAGTTCACATTCACAGTGCCTCCCGTCGGCAATTCCACTGGCTGAGAGGCGGGGATGATAAAGTTTTGTCCCCATAACGTTGATGTGGGGCCAGAAGCACCGGCGTCAAGACCCCAGCAAAGAGTGACAACGTTACCGAGTTTTGAGAAGCAGAACTGGATGGATTTAACGCCGCTTGGGGTATTGATGTTGATATTTTGAATTGACAGGAGAGGAACATTTGAAACAGCTGTTGAAGAAATCGACATTCTTTTTTTCTTTTTTTTATTTTAGTTTTTTTATTTTACAAGTCGTCGTATTTCTCGTTAACATCGTCAGGTACAGGCTCACTTTGGTCAGGCTGCACACTTTCAGAAGCGTACAGTTTATAACAAAAGAGTCCCTGTGCAAAATAAAAGAAGAACGCGATCAACAGCACGGCATAGCAAAAAGAGTATAAAATCGTAAAGTATCGGGCTGTCCTATTGGCCTCTAGTTCCGCTATCAGCAGGGAGTGAAGGGTTGCTTGTATCAATGGATCCTGAAGAGGATGACAAGTCATTGAGGAATCGCACAACTGTATCTCGGTCGACATGGTTTGGATCTTTTAAAATTTCTTTCAAAATATTTTTTGTTTTTGGAGCTTCAACAAAAAAACTAAACACGGCAACAATGGCTCCAACACAATAGGGCCGTGTTTCTGGGGAGTAAATAGCGATTCCAGCTAAGGAAAGCATGGCTGTAACTCCCAGTACAATTGACACTATGGTCGTGTGATCACTTTTCTTCACCAATTTGTAATCTCCAGGCATTTGTTAAAAGGTTTTCACAAGGTTTTTTTATTGTGTCATAGAGCTATCCTCGCTTTGGTCGTTCCAATGTTCAGTAGCAGCGTTTATCTGCTCGACAATCTCTACAGGGAAATTGACAGAAACAGCAACAGACAACTTGTCTATATCGCAGACTTTAAAGGGAGCGAACTGTGAGTTGAAAGTCTGGACTCCTTGCGCAATGGAGGTAGCGACCAGACCAGTGATCTGGTGAGGCACAGTCAGACGCGTGGTGAAATTGGCGCCCGTTTCGTCGTTCTGGATCGCAGCATAAAAAGTGACCGATGCCATGTTCGGCGTGTTGGCAAGTTGGTTGGCAAGTTGCCCTGTCATGTGATTCACGAATTCCTGGCGTGACATTGTCCTGAGGTTTGAAGATTTTAAAAAGTTTTTTTTATTCAGCTTCCACTTTTGTTTTTTTTGTTGTTCTGTTCAGACAGTAATCAATCGCATCTTTGTGTACAGCAAAAGTATCGTCAAAGTTGTCCTTTGTCTGTAACCAGAACTTAAGCTCTAGCTCTTTCATAGGAATCGTGGTGTATTCTTTTTTCTTTTTTGTGGTGGAATTTGCATTAATGAATTTTCCTAGAGTATCGAGTCTTTGGTTGATGTATCGCTTTGTTCTAACGAGGGATTCCATTCCATTTGCTTTGATGATAGGAGGTGCTTTTGTCTTGGCGACATTTTGGAGATACTCTACTTTTTTGTCTAGGTCGACTAATTTCTTCTCCATGTCTACTAGCTTGACTATTTCTTTTTGTGCTTCCTCTGTTGCAGAATCTACCCAATCTTCCATACGATAGACAGTAAAGAATCAAGCAGAGTAAAAATTTTTTTTTTCTTCAGCTAATTTTTTTTATTTTTTGAACAATGTACTATTCGAGCTTTACTGTTCTGTCGACATGAGAAGTATGTACTTCCAACCCGAAAGTCCAGTCCAATCCGTTTGTGTCTACAACTGCTCCATACTGATCCATCAATTTCACAGTCAATTCCCATAAGAAATGATCTGGCACGTTTGTAGTGTACTGTTTCAACAACTCTGTATCGTGAAAGAGGAGATTTTTCTGGTATGAAGTAGGCAAATTTTTCAAAGGGATCGCAAATGTGTAATTTAAATTTGTTCTCGTGGATTGGCCAAAATCTCTTCCGATTTCTTCAATGCCAAGATAGAGAGTACTAGAATTATGATCCAAGTTCAAAGGGTAAGGCGCGGTGATGTTCACTCCTGTATAATCAGTGTTTGGTAAAAATCCAAGAGTAGAAGCAAGCGGTTCTGTAAATCGCAAAGTAAATGGATCCAAACTTGACACGTTGGAAAATGTGAGTCTGCGCGTATTTGGATTGTAGAAAATCATATAAACATGCGCATGCGGAACTGAGCTTATAGCAATTTCAAGCGCGTCCAAAAGAGAGACAGGGTTGGCTTGAATGTTGTATGTACCAGGTACTATTGTAGCTGTGCGCGTAACCAGTACATCTGATTCGATATAGGTGAAAGTATTGCTGCCCGAGCTGATGCTTGTCAGTACAGGAAGACTGGCGTATGCAAATTTCACAGCTTCGACGTGAACGTGTCTTTTTGGTAGGCTGACTTTGAAATTGCTAGGAGTGCCATAAGTTCTGGAACTAGAGGAAACCTCAATCAATTCCCACTTGGAATGCCGTTCGACTTCATATTGCTCCAACTTTAGCTTTTTCATGGATTAAAAAAGACCACTTAAAGTTTTGTTTTTTTTTATTTGTTTAGGGTCCCCACTCATCTCCAGAAGACTCGCTGCTTTCGGTTTGTACAGTATTGCGTTCAAGTACGTTCATTGTCTCTACTATAGTAATCAGAAATCCAGAGTGCATCGTAAAAGCTTTCGCGAAGAGCTGTTGTTCTGTACTGTCGATTTTTTCTACTTCTTTGTACATTTCATACAGGAATATCGTTAGTTTTTCTGACAGTGTTTCCTCTTCTGCCATAGCAATGAATCAGCAAAACAGTATAGCGAAAAAGAAAGAAAAAAGATTTTGCAGGAAAAAAAAAATCCTTTGCATCTGAGATGTCAACTATAATTGCGCTTAACAGGCTCGTTGCTCAAAAGACGGGAAATACACTTTCCCTTGATGGTATTGTTGCGGCCGGTCTTCAGATTCCTCTCCAACCATCTATCCAATCTGGATTTATCAACGCTGCTGTAATCGAATTGTCTCACCAAGTGGTACATAACAGAATCACGACAGACGAACCGAACATTTTCAATACTATCGATCAGAACCTACCTTCCTACATTCCTTTAGATGGTCTTGTAGGCACTGTAGTGTCGGGATACCTCAATGGTACACGTGGTGCTTTGGTGTTTGCAGGGGCGCACTATTTGATCCATTCCAAAATCCATCAAAAGCACCCGCTTCGCTGAAATTTCCACTTTGTTTCCACTTTCTGGAAATAAAAAAATTTTAAACTTTAAAAACCTCTTTTCAAATTAAAAAATGAGCTCGCCCGCAACCCCGGTTTCACCTTATCTCACAATAAGCCCAATTTTTACTCCTGGATCCTTAAAGTCGAACGAAAGTCTGTTTGCTGACAGGGAACAGGATTATGCTGAATTTGAATATACAGAAGAGTACATCGAAAGACCTAACATCACCATTATCAACGGCTATGTGGACAAGCGTACAGGAAAGATTCGGTCTCTGAAAGAATTACCATGCTCTACACCGCTCGGTTATGCACTCTCTCCCTGTAAAAAAAAACCAATCGCAAGGACACAATCAAGAAAGAATCTGGATAGTGTTAGACGGGTTTTATTCTAAGTCGAATTGTGCAAGGAACTTGAGCATTAATAAAGCTTGTTTCTCTACCGAAGCGGGAATGGTGTGGATGTAGAGAGTTGCTTTCTGGTCCTCGTTGACGGGATAGTATATGAGCAATTCTGCAACAGACAGGCCGAATATGATCAACAGGCATTGGATCTGTGGCATGTACCATTTTTCGATGTAATCCTGAGTCTTATCTGGGGCATAGTGGCGGTTCCAGTAAGGGCATTTGATTTCGAGTAAGCGGAAATCTGTAGGCTTTCCTGTTTCTTCATCGATTTTGTATGTGATGGCATCGGGAGATCCACCCACGCGATTAGCAAACAATTCTGGGAGTTGTTGGGGTCCCCATACATCTTCTTCTGTAACCATTCCCATCTGGATTACTTTTCTGTCTGGGAACTTCTGCTGGTACTGAAACAGTGCTTCGTCTTCATAATCGCAGCCATGTCTTATAGCAGGGCTAAACTCGTCCATTGCCTTTTCTGTGTCGGAGGGTTTTCCGATCTGTGAAGCTGTTGTGAGCATCACGCTTCTTTTCTTGTACCACTCTTCTGTCCTTTGCGGAGCAGTGTCGCGAGATAATCGTAACAGTGTCGCCAAGTACTCCTCCGGGCATTGTTCTGCAAATCCTGAATTCATGAAGTTGAAAGTTTAGAAAGTTTTAAATATTTTCTAAACTTTTAAAACCTCTTCTCCACTTTCCTTTCTCTGCTAAAATGCCAATCTATTTCTCAAGCAGACTCACAAACCCAACTGTTGGCCACAGAATCGCCATTAGTTCCACTACAGATGACAAAGCAAAAATCCCTTTTCAACCAATCAAGCATGTCCTGTCTGTCGTCACTCTCGAAAAGAACAACGTTACTTTCAATAGAGAGGGTGACTCAAACAGCGTTACTTCTAGCAACTCGAAGGTTGCCATGCTTGTCTCGCTCCCAAAACAGAAACTGGATTTTCTCAAGTCCATCCGAGAATCGTGTATCAAACACATGCAGAAAAAACAAAAAACTTTCAGAAGGGAGGAATTTCGCGAAGTTGGGTTTGTTGATGAGGCAGAGCCAAACAAAGGAAAAATCTTCATCACCATCGACGAAAAAGCAAGTGCACGGAAATCGAACGGGCTTTTAATTCCAGTCTGTGACATTCCTATCAACAGCACGCTCACTCTGGAATTGTCTGTCAGTGGCTTTTCGATTCTTGAAAATCAAAAGGTGCCCTGTACTCTTGCCATCAAAGTCAAGAGCATCACGGTATTGAAAATGGGCGACGGACTTAAGCCGTTTGAACTTGATCCCGAATCTCTTGCGTTCATGGCAGAGGAAGAAAAAAAGGAACAGATGCTTCGTCCAAAAGAAGCAGACGCAGAAGTGGATACACAACCGGATCTTACCTTAGAGGAAAGCAAAGCATTGGAAGAGTTCAATCCTGCTGTCAAGAAATCAAAGAGAGAAAAAACAGAAGACGAGTCTGATGATTAACTTTGCTTTATTTTTTTAATAAACGATGGATTTTTTGCTTAGTTATCGCTATCACTATCGATATCTTCAACAGTATCAGGCTGCTTCCAGCGTGTTTGGTTCATTTGTTTCCCACTTGCGATACGCAGCATCATATGCTCGAATCGGTCTGTGTCGTCCAGTAACATCCCTTCTTCGTACTGCAACTCTAGATTCAGTGCATCTGGCCATGGATCCCATGATTTGAATTTGTTGTGATCGTAAGCCACGATCCCATACTCTCCATTGCGGAAATCTCGACTAACCTCATTTTTTGGCAGCGGGGCGAGATATTTGTTGTTTTCGTCGCGTGGGAACGTCATGAGATTGGCTGGCCCGTTGTAGCGTGATTTGAGGTCCAGTATTGGATCGGTTATATTAGCATGCCTGCCGAATGGAACGGTGGCGACTTCGTTTGTATGGATGTTCGTCAGAATGGCCCTGTTATTGCGCTCTTCGAATGTAGTACTCCCTGTCTCAGCGTACAATTCTTTCATGTCCTGTACGACTATTCTTACAGGTGTAAGAGGAGTGAAAATATCTCCCGTTTGGTCAATGCGACAAAGTTCGGAATATCCGAGCCATTGTGTAAGACGGTGCGCATCTCTTATGTAAATGGCACCACTGCAAAAAGCATTGCAGTAGTGATAGGCTTGCATTCCTGTACCAAAACAGAATTCCGATACTGGTGGCAGAGAAGGCATGATTGCAGCCCAGAAGTTGTATCTGTCTACAGGACCGAGATGAGCAGCGAGGTTGTCCCAGGCATGTCTTCCTCCTGGCAAGTAGAGTATAGCGCGATGTATGTCAAACACCACAGCAGAGTGAGCAGGAATAACATACTCTTTGACAAACTGTTCTGTAAGTTCAGGTCCTTTGATGCGCATAAAGTTTTCTTGGGCCTCTGGCTGTTTCACGTAGAGTGTCTTTACTGTCCTGTCGACCATGTTCTTTGCCAATTTGGCCTTTACTGTACCTTTTTTTGTCAGCATAGATTCAAATCCGGCGGTAAGAGGGGTGTTCATGGTAAACACGTATTTTTGTTCTAACAAGGGCTTGCGCTTGAAGAAAAATTTTGGCTTGCAGTCATGAGAGGCAAGTTTCTGTTGGATGCCAAAGTTGGTGTTTGTAGCGGGTTTTTTGGGAGCCATATTTTGAAAGTGGAGGAGTGGAAAGTTTGTGAAATTTTTATTTCAAAATAGTGCAATTTTTGAGTTTCATTCTATTCGTTACTGTCCCTGTTTCTTTTTCCGTCTTTCGTTTTTTGACGGGCTTTTTCAGCTCTGAGATGTGAAGAGCATGGGTCTGGAGCAGAAGCGCAGAGGCATCGCATCTTTTTTTAAGCTCTTGATTATCATGTACGACCAAGTCTATTTGTTGCTGGAGTCTGTCTACATTGTCTTCTAGTAGACTCACAGCGTTAGTGAGTGTTCTGTTCTGCTCTGTCAATTCTTTGAGACGTTTTTGATCTCTTTCGCGATAGTTATCCCACATTCGCTTTGCCATAACTGTCAGAGTGAACATTCTCTGTTCACTCCAGAGTTTAGTGGTGTGAACAGAGTTCATGAATCTGTCTGCGATGTCATCGTTTATACGATACCATGTCGGTATGGTACCGTTGGCAAGAAACTCCTCTGTTGCCCTCATGCATTCTTCGTCTGAAGGCGGAGTTGGTTTTGGGTCTGGGGTTTGGGCCATTAGAAAGTTGAGAAGTGAAAATGTTTTAAAATTTTTATTTCTGAAAGTGGATTTTGGCAGGCCGACAGCAAAAGTACAGGCAGTAGTCATTGGTTAAAGCCGGGTTCGTCGATTCGGAATCAACCCAGAAGTGGTGTTTAGGAGGGCTTTGTAAAAATGTAAAAGTAGAAACCAGATTAAATTTTCCTGGGGAAGACGAAGGTTCAACTCCTATACACGACATCTGGGCACATTTTTTTTTATTTTAATATTTTTCTCTCACTACACTTTCGTGTACTTTGGTAACATGATTCTCGTCGAATCCAAATCCAAAGCATCGCGAGATGATCTGCTCTACATTCAAAATGGCAAGATTGTTCTTTTGCTGTTCTGTCATCAAGTTGTTGTCCTTTTCTTTCAACCATTTGATGAAAATGTTCAAGTCGAGTTCGAGTACAGACTCTACAGGAAGCAGGAGTTCGTGTTCCTTTTTCATAAACTTGATGAATGCTGTTGGGATGATTCCGTTTCCTTTTTTCATCAACTTCATAGTTTTTGTTTGAACAGGTAGAGGTAAAGGATCGTTTAGGTCATCGCGCTGTTTGAAGCAGAAATAGTAGCAGAACATCGTAGCGAGGACCGGCATTTGGTCTCTTTTTTTTCCTTCGAGGTAAGCGTGCAAGTCCTCAAAATAAAGTTTTCTTTTGGCTCTTTCATCAGGATCCAAACTTTTTGGTTTCAAATTGTAAACATGAAGTCTCCTGTTATCGTCTTCCCCACATCCAGCAGCAAAGGCACCAGGAATATCACTAATCATAACCTGTCTGGCGAAGCATTGGATGTCGTAATGATCCTTTCCTTTTTTTTCTACAGAGACAGTACCGTCTCCAACAGTAGAGAGGAACTTCATATTCTGAGACATTTTCATGAATTTTCCTTTGGTTAAGTCCTCGCCAAAACATTTGTCTGGCAAGGCCTCCTCTATCACAGCCAACAGCTTTCCTTCCAACAGAGCATTAGACCATCGCGTTTCTGTAGATGCCATGCCGTTATAGACCTGTACATAGCCCTTTCCCAGTACAGCAGGCAAAAACTTGGTGAAAAAGGAACTCTTTCCTGATCCTCCTCTACCCTCGATCAACACTACAGAACCATCTGGCTCACCAGGTTTGTTCAAGAGAGTGATAAGCCATCGTTCAAACTGCTTGTAAAGGTCATCGCTTTCTTTTTGAACAGTAGAATAGCAGATCACTGTTTTGATGTAGTCCAGGATCCGCAGGAACATGGTCATGATCTCTTCTGTTCTTTCAGGGTGTTGCTGTGGCTGTCTTGTTTGTTTGTACTCTTCCGCTTCCCATTCTTTCCATCTTCGTGCGTTGTCGATAGCAGTAATTCCTGTCCAAAGATTAAATTTTTTTTTTCTTTGGGCGAGTTCAGGAGTTAAGGCTGGATCGAATACAACTCCGCTGTATCTGAGTGTGAGTTCGCAATTCTGTGAGATGATGGAGGAAATTGTTTGGTGAGAGCATTTTTTTTTCTCTTCGCCAGTTTTGAGTTGAGATTTTGTGAAAATTGGTATAGAATCCTCTCTTCCATAGAATTGGCTCCACGGTTTCACGCGCTCGTACTTTCCTATGTCCTGCTTCACCAACCAGTTATCCCCTATCACTGCTCTGCGTTTGTTGAAGTATAAGTGCACCGCTTCTACCAATTCTCGTGTTTTTTCATATGCCTCGACACTGGGATCATACCCCGGAAGTTGAGCGTGCAGGCTTTCATGGTTGTCGTACATGAAATTCTTGTCTTTGAAGTACACTTCGCCCAACAGCGTGGCAGCATTGCAGGAATTTGTAAGGTTGAGCAAAGTTTTTTTGAAGTTGCCCAAGGAATCTCTAGCAAAACAGCGATCTGCTACAGATGTAAGATCCTTCTCCGAGTACTCGCTGTTTGGTGGAGCATACTCCCAGAGATCGTCTCTGTCCTGTTCTGTGAGGGTGGGTCTGTTCTTTAACCAAGTAAGGAACGATTCCTTTTTGACGGCTACAGAACCACCGCACTGCTTCAACAGCGATGCTACCAGTGTTACAGTCTCTTCTGTCTGAGGTGCACAGGGAATCAAAGCTAGAGCGACGTCGATCGCTGTACTTTTTGACACGTGCCGATTCTCATCTTCGATAGTCCGTGCACTGTTAAAGTTGACCATGAGCTCTCTAGCAGTAGGAGCAAAGTAAGTATCGTCATCCGATCTTCTTTTTTTTGGCGCAGAGAAACTTCCCCTAGTACAGCCCAGTGCTTCTGTAACTGTACCAGAGAAGGTGTATGCACTGTACGTTGCTGCCATCTTTTTTGCCAGAGTGACCGCACCATTTGGATCGTGGAAACCTAAGTGAGGTTTCAACTTTGCGTTGCCTTTGTACTATTGGGAAGATTGGCAGGGTTAAAGCCGGTACAAGGGGGTCCTTATATATAAGGAAAAATGCCCCAAAAGGGGTGTTTTAAGGGTAAAAAGGGGCCTTTTTTACCTTTGTTTGGCCTGGTAAACGCAAATTATGGTTCGGATTGTAGACTTGGAGATCGATACAAGTCGCTGGAAGGTATGTTTGGCTCCCTCCTTTTCGAATTAACTTGTCGATAGCAGCTTTTGCGATAGCAGCAACAAAGGTAGGATTCTTTACTGCGATGTCCTGGAAGATAATTCTGTAGCTCAGCTTCTCTGCTGTAGAACTATCGTAGATGAAAGGACAGGAAGGACGCAGCGATTCTTCTTGCAGTACAAGACCGATAGCATCTAGCACTTCTGCGAGCAGTTTGGTAACAGGATGCTCGCTGTTCTGTACCAATGGCGCTTTCCAATGTTCGATCTCTGTAACTGTAAGAGACTTGAGATCGCAATCGATGTCAAAGTATGGATGACAGATAACAGAATGGCGCAGTACTTCCTCTCCTATTTTGATTACAGGAGAGATAGCAGGCCAGTCTACAGGATTGAGCGCAAAGTACGCTCTACCGCCCTGGTCATTGCACTGTACTGCGATTACCATCTTGGTTGGAGGTTGAGAGGCGACTTCGGAAAATTTGAGTTTGGTAGTTTTGGACTTGAAAAGTTGAGTTTGCATTTTTGGAAAAAATTTTTTATTTCTTGAAAAAAAAGTAAGAGGCTGCTAACAGGCTGCTTTTAGTTGTTGCAGTTGCTGACCGCTTTTTCGGTTTTCTCGCGGAGACTTCGAGTTTTGTTGGTATTTCGAGTAATGATCTGCTCGCGAGATGGCCGTGGGATGTTAGGGTAGTGGAGATCCCAATTTTGGTAGATATCAAATTTCATGAACTTGTCGGCATTGTCAGCATGCTTGGATGGCTCCTGCGCCCATAAGTCGTTCAGCAGCTTTTCTGCAGCAGGCACTTGATTCCAGCGGAATTCGCTCCTGTCGCGTGCAGGGCGTGCTCTTTGGATTACAGTATCGGAGGCACTCACGAGTACAGCAGTAGCAGGAACATCATCGGACAGCTTAGCAGCAGACTCGGAAAAGGTATGGAAAAGACTTTGCCATTGCGCAAGCTTCTTAGCAAGCGCTTGCTTTTCTAGGGTAACAGAGGCTACAGCAGTGCGCGCTTTTTCCAACTCGCGCTCCATTTCCTTGGTTTTCATGGTGGCAACGCTGGCTTCGCCCCTAAGCAAGTCGAGCATGTCCTCGGCCTCTTCGATCGAGAGGTACTCTCCGTTGAACAGCACACCCCTTTCTTCCTTATGCTTCTTGGCAGGTACAGGGTTTTCGGTCATGTCAGCAGGGCGCATGACTACAGGATGGTCCAGGGAGTTGGCAGGCTTCATAGCATCGGGCATAGGTACAGGCAGCCACCCCATAGCGGAGTTCATAGGTGCAGTATCGGTCCATTGGGCGCTGTCGAGTGGTGCGTCTGGCATAGCGATAGGGTCTACAGCGGTGTCTCCTACGGTGGACTTGGGCGATTTTTGGGTAAGCCCAGCGAGGTTGGGGCGTACAGGGGAGGGGGAGGGGGAGGAGGAGCGAGAGCGTGCAGCAGGGGAGGGGGAGGCACAGCGGGTAGGGGTGCGACCACGAGCTTTAGTGGACTTAGGTGGGGGGGAGGTAGATGTGGGGGCATTTTTTCTGGTGTTTTTTTTGGTTGATGCGGTTGTCTTTTTTTGGGCCATAGCGAAAATTTAGTGGTAGAAGAAAGTGGGGAAGTGTAAATGTGGTAAAGTTTTTTTCTGAGATTTAGTTTTTAAAAGCGCCCCTCTCACGACCGTCCCTGCTACGATCGTAGTGGGTACGACTGCTTTGCAATCCTCTAGGGTACGATCGTCTGGTGTACGATCGTAGTGGGGCCGGCCGTAAAAAAAAAAAAAAAAAAAAAAAAAACCTACAAAAAATCAATCTCCCCCTGCTTTTTTTTTATAC
>JACCDX010002880.1_pt1 | contig 13190 bp, 9 predicted proteins | sample 7449681 | NCBI WGS metagenome assembly JACCDX01 (sample SAMN15323450, study PRJNA562643) | freshwater metagenome | isolation source: river surface water | place: USA:Blue River Watershed | collected 2017-08-18
GCATCGAGTCGAGCGAAGGCCAGTTTCTGGGCTGGGCCGCCTTCAGCCCCCAGTCCCGCATCAAGGCCCGCGTCTGGAGCTTTGACGAGGGCCAGCGCATCGATGCCGATTTCATCCATGCACGCATCGCCCAAGCGGTGGCTGCGCGCCAGTGGTTCGACATCCAGAGCGACGGCGTGCGCCTGGTGCACGGCGAAGCTGACGGCCTGCCGGGCCTGATCGTGGACCGCTACGGCGACACCCTGGTGGCGCAGTTCACCAGCTGCGGCACCGAAAAATTCAAGAAAGCGATTGCCGATGCGCTGCTGCAGGTCACGGGCCTGACGCGGCTGTACGAGCGCTCGGACGCCAGCGTGCGCCAGCTCGAAGGCTTGCCCGAGGTGACCGGCTGGCTGCGCGGCGAGGGCGCCACCGAATTGACGATCCGCGAGCACGACTGGCGCCTCACACTGGACGTGGCCACCGGGCACAAGACCGGCTTCTACCTGGACCAGCGCGACAGCCGCAAGCGTTTCTTTGAACACACGCGCCACCGCCAATTTGGCAAGGTGCTCAACTGTTATTGCTACACCGGGGGCTTCACGGTAGCGGCGCTGGCGGGTGGGGCCGGGCATGTCACGTCGATCGATTCCTCGGGGCCTGCTCTGGAGCGCGCCCGCGCCCATGTGCGCCTGAATGGCTTTGACGAATCGCGTGCCACCTTCCTGGATGCCGACGTGAACGCCAGCTTGCGCCAGTTCATCGAGCGCGGCGAATCTTTTGATGCCATCGTGCTCGACCCGCCCAAATTCGCGCCCACGGCGGCGCATGCCGAACGTGCGGCCCGTGCCTACAAGGACATCAACCGCCTGGCCTTCAAGCTGCTGGCGCCGGGGGGTGAACTGTTCACCTATTCCTGCTCGGGCGGCATCAGCGCCGACCTGTTCCACAAGATCGTGGCCTCGGCCGGCACCGATGCGGGTGTGGACGGCTTCATCAGCGAACGCCTGCAGGGTGCGCCCGACCACCCCATGACCATCGCCTTCCCCGAGGCTGAGTACCTCAAGGGCCTGGTGGTGGTTCGCCGCTGACCCATGCCCGGCAAGCCCTCTGGCCCCCCGATACACTCACGCCTTTCCCGTTTTTTCCCGGAGCTTCTGCAATGGCCCTCATTCCCGCCACCATCCTCACCGGCTTTCTTGGCTCGGGCAAGACCACGTTGCTCAAGCGCGTGCTGTCCGAAGCGCATGGCATGAAGCTGGCGGTGATCGAAAACGAGTTCGGCGAGGAGAACATTGACAACGAGATCCTGGTGTCGGAGACGAACGAGCAGATCATCCAGATGAGCAACGGCTGCGTGTGCTGCACCATCCGCGAAGACCTGCGCGCCACGCTGCAGCTGCTGGCGGCCAAGCGCCGCAAGGGCCTGCTGCAGTTCGACCGTGTGGTGATCGAGACCACCGGCCTGGCTGACCCCGGCCCGGTGGCGCAGACCTTTTTCATGGACGACGAGATCGCCGAGACCTTCCTGCTGGACTCCATCCTCACGTTGGTGGATGCCAAGCACGCCCAGCAGCAGCTGCACGACCGCGTGGAAGCCCAGCGCCAGGTGGGCTTTGCCGACCAGATCTTCATCAGCAAGGCCGACCTCGTGTCTGCCGACGAATTGGCCGCGCTGCAACACCGCCTCAAGCACATGAACCCGCGTGCACCGCACAAGGTGGTCCACTTTGGCGAGGTGCCGATCAAGGAGGTGTTTGACCTGCGCGGCTTCAACCTCAATGCCAAGCTCGACATCGATCCGGACTTCCTGAACGCCGGTGACCACGACCACCACCACGGCCATGACCACGCCCATGGCGAGCACTGCGACCACGACCATGAACCTGGCCACGTGCACGACGAGCACTGTGGCCATGAGCACCACGATCATGAACACGGTGAGCACTGCCACCACCCGCACCACCATCACCACGACGACGATGTCAAGAGCTTCGTCTTCAAGTCGGATCGGGCATTTGATCCGGCCAAGCTCGAGGACTTTCTGGGCGCCATCGTCAACGTCTACGGCCCCAAGATGCTGCGCTACAAGGGCGTGCTGAACATGAAGGGCACCGAACGCAAGGTGATCTTCCAGGGCGTGCACCAGCTCATGGGCAGCGACCTGGGGCCGGTCTGGCAAGACCACGAGACACGCACCAGCAAGATGGTCTTCATCGGCATCGATCTGCCCAAGGACATCCTGTTGCAGGGGCTGGAACAGTGCCTGATCTGAGTGCTTTGGAATGCTTTTGCTGGCCCGGATCGAATTTATAAACCGCGTCCGGTTTTCGCAGGCTTCAATCGCTACAATGCCCGGCCTGTGAGGCTTCCCATTTTTCGGGGGCCATCCCAGATGGTCGAACAAAGGCTAACCCATGCAGGTGAACAGGATTGCGGCTCACCAGCATGGTGCAGGCACCACCAGCACCCGGCTTGAATTGCTGTGCCAGGAGACATGACTTGAAGACACCCGCCAAGAAAGCGACTAAAACCGCAGCCAAATCGTCGGCCAAGGTAGCCGCCCCTTCCAAGAAGGTGTCCATCAAGTCACCCCTGAAAGCCAAGCCCTCTGCCAAGGGGGTCAAAACGGTGGTGACCAAAGCCAAAGTCAAGCCTGCTGCCAAAGCCCCGGCGAAGAAAGTTCCAGCCAAAAAAGCGCCCACTCCCAAAGCTGCAGCCAAGAAAGCTCCAGCTAAAAAAGCACCCGCTCCCAAGGCTGTAGCCAAAAAAGTTCCGGCCAAGCCAGCACCGGCGAAAAAGGCCGCTCCATCCAAAAAGCCTGTGCTTGCCAAGCCACCCGTCACCAAGACCAAGATAACCGCAGTCGCCAAGCCTGCGGCTAAAAAGACCGCCGCAGCGGTCAAGCCCAAGACCCCTTCCAAAGCGGACCTTGCTCCCAAAACCCCGGCTGCGGTCAAAGTGCCATCTCCGGCCAAGACTGCAGCAAGCCCGCTGGCAGCGGTCAAGCCTGCAGCAGCCCTTGCGGCCGTGCCCGCACAGGCTGCCCCTGCTCCTGACCTGCCAGCACGTTCCAGCCGTCCTTCCGCACGGCTGGCCCAGATCACCGTGCCGTCCATGCCGCAAGCCGTGGCTTCGACGGCTGCCAAAGCGAGTTTTTTGCCCCAAATGACCCCTGCTGTTTTGCCCGTCGCCGCCGCACCCGCCAAAAAAGACCCCAAGCTGGCCAACAACTGGAAAAACAAGCCGCTTGAGTCGCTCACCGATGCCGAAGTTCTGGCCATGCCCGACAGCGAGTACATGAACGATGTGCAGATGGCGTTTTTCCGACTCAAGCTGGTTCAGCTCAAGCAGGGCATCCTGAACAACGCGGGGGAGACCACCGAACACCTGCGTGAAGACACCGTGGTGGTGCCCGATCCCGCCGACCGCGCCACCATCGAAGAAGAGCATGCCCTGGAGCTGCGCACCCGTGACCGCGAGCGCAAGTTGCTCAAGAAGATAGAACAGTCCATTGCCCGCATCGATGCCGGTGACTACGGCTACTGCGACGAGACCGGCGAGCCGATTGGTGTGGGACGCCTGCTGGCGCGTCCGACGGCCACGCTGTCCCTGGAGGCGCAGCAGCGCCGCGAACTCAAACAAAAGATGTACGGCGATTGAGTCGTCTTTCCAGCCCTCTGCTCAAGGCCCCTGCTCCAGGGGCCTTTTTCTTGGCGATTTTGTCTCATTGATCACAATTTTTTCAATTTAAATTCTCTTCACGCGTTACTTTTGGTGGCCTCTCTAAGTGCTTCATTTGCAAGGGAAAATTCCCTGATAATTTCTCCCGAATTTGCTCTAAGCCATTGATTTCATTGAAAAAAATCTGATTCAGCCTCTTGCGGAGGGTGGATTTCCTGCTACAGTGCAAAAAAGTGCAATTAAGTGGGGAAAAGTGCCTTCACGTTGCGTTTTTCACTGGAAGAGGTTGTGGCAGTGTTTCAAGGGGCTTCATCGCTGAGTCTGGATGCCAAGGGGCGGCTTTCTGTGCCGACCCGGCACCGTGACGTCCTCAGTGCCATGGCCCAGGGGCAATTGACCATCACCAAGCACCCGCACGGCTGCCTGATGGTGTTTCCCCGCCCCGAGTGGGAGAAATTCCGGGAGCGCATTGCCCAGCTGCCGATGTCGGCGCAGTGGTGGAAGCGGATCTTCCTGGGCAACGCCATGGATGTGGAGATGGATGGCACCGGTCGTGTGCTGATCTCGCCTGAGCTGCGCCAGGCGGCGGGCATCTCCAAGGACACCATGCTGCTGGGCATGGGCAACCACTTCGAGCTCTGGGACAGGGCCGCCTACGAGGCGCAGGAGGCCGAGGCCATGCAGGGCGAGATGCCCGATGTGTTCAAGGACTTCTCGTTCTGATGCACATGACTGGCATGTCCCCTGTCCACACCACTGTGCTCCTGCATGAGGCCGTCGATGCATTGCTCGGCGCGACGGCAGGTGCGGACGGCAGTTATGTGGATGGCACCTTTGGGCGAGGTGGGCATTCGCGCCTGATCCTCTTGCGCCTGTCCGACAAGGGTCGCCTCCTCGCTTTCGACAAGGACCCTGAGGCGATTGCCGAGGCTGGCTGCATCCAGGATGTGCGTTTCTCGATCCGGCACGAAGGTTTTTCTCGCCTGGCAGAGCTGCCCGATGGCAGTGTCGATGGCGTGCTGCTGGACCTTGGGGTGAGCTCTCCCCAGATCGACAGCCCCGAGAGGGGTTTTTCTTTTCGTTTCGACGGTCCGCTGGACATGCGCATGGACACCACGCGCGGCGAAAGCGTGGCCGAGTGGCTGGCGACCGCAACGGTCGATCAAATCACGGAGGTGGTGCGTGACTATGGCGAAGAACGGTTTGCTTTTCAGATTGCAAAGGCGCTTGTGGCTCGCCGACAGGAGCGGGGCCCAGTTTCAACCACCGCTGAGCTGGCCCAGCTCGTGGCTGACACGGTCAAAACCCGCGAGCCGGGTCAGAACCCTGCAACGCGGACATTTCAGGCTCTTCGGATTTTCATCAACGCCGAGCTTGAAGAGCTCGAACAGGCGCTAGAAGCCAGTTTGCGCGTTTTGCGCCCAGGCGGGGCGCTGGTGGTGATCAGCTTCCATTCGCTCGAAGACCGCATCGTCAAGCAGTTCATTGCCAAACATTCCAAGGAAGTGGTGGACCGTCGCGTGCCCTTTGCGCAGCCGCAGGCCATGCGCCTGCAGGCCCTCGGTCGCACCAAGCCCTCGGAAGCCGAGGTGGCTGCCAACCCCCGGGCACGCAGCGCCATCATGCGCGTGGCTCACCGCACGGAGGTGCCGGCATGACGCGCCTGAGCGTGTTGCTGCTGCTGGCGGTGGTGGCCAGCGCCATGTTGCTGGTCCATTCGCAGTACGAAACGCGTCGCCTGTTCATGACGCTCGAAGCCGAGCGCAAGGAGGCCGCGCGTCTGGACATTGAGCACGACCGCCTGCAGGTCGAGCGCCGCGCACAGGCCACGCCGCTGCGTGTCGAGCAGATCGCGCGCCAGCAGCTGCAGATGCGCATGGTCAGTCCGGCCATCACCCAGTACGTGGGCTCGCCGCAGGCGCCTGCCCGCCAGGAGACGCGCCCATGAGCCGCAGCGTCCAACTGGGCTCCAGCCCGCTGCTGGCCAGCAAGACGCCGGTCTGGCGCAGCAAGCTGATCGTGGCCGCCATCGCTGTAGGGTTCATGGGCCTGATCGGTCGCGCAGTCTATGTGCAGGTCATCGAAAACGACTTCTACATCAAGCAAGGCACCAAGCGCTTTGTCCGCACGCTCGAATTGCCAGCGAATCGAGGAAGGATTCTCGATCGCAATGGGTTGCTTCTGGCCTCCAGTGTTCCGGCTCCCAGCATCTGGGCCAACCCGGAGGACATTGAGCGGGATCCGGCAAAGCTGCGTCAGCTGGCCAGGCTGATGCAAATGAGCCCCGCAGAGCTGGACAGGAAGCTTCAGGACGAGGACAAGACCTTTGTTTGGTTGCGCAGACAGATGGATGAGTCGGTGGTCAAGCAAATCCTGGCGCTGGACATCAAGGGCGTCTACAGCATCAAGGAATACAAGCGCCTGTACCCGGAAGGGGAAGCGGCTGCACACATTGTCGGCTTCACCAATGTCGAGGACCAAGGGCAAGAAGGTGTGGAGCTGGTCTTCCAGAAAGCGCTGGCTGGCAAACCAGGTTCGCGCAGGGTGATCAAGGATGGCCGTCATCGAGTGATCGAGGCGGTGGGTGATGTTGTGCCGCCCGAGGACGGGCAGGACATCCAGCTGTCCATCGACAGCAAGGTCCAGTTCTTTGCCTACCAGAAGCTGCGCGATGCGGTGCAGGAGCACAAGGCCAAGGCGGGCAGTGTGGTGGTGCTCGATGCCCAGACCGGCGAGGTGCTGGCGCTGGCCAACTACCCCAGCTACTCGCCCGACAAGCGCGTCAACCTCAGCGGCGAGCAGCTGCGCAACCGTGCCCTGACCGACACCTTCGAGCCCGGCTCCACCATGAAACCCTTCCCGGTGGCGCTGGCGCTCGAAAAGGGCCTGGTGAAGCCGGAAACCCCGATCCAGACTGCACCAGGCCGCATCACCATCACTGGCTCGACCATCACCGATGCCCATCCGCACGGCGTGCTCACCGTCAACGAGGTGATCCAGAAGTCCAGCAACGTCGGCACTGTCAAGATGGCGATGCAGATCGAAGCGCGCGAGCTTTGGGAGATGTACAGCGCGGTTGGTTTCGGCCAGAAGCCCCAGGTGCCCTTCCCCGGCGTGGTCAGCGGGCGTCTGCGCCCCTACAAGACCTGGCGCCCCATCGAGCAGGCCACCATGAGCTACGGCTATGGCATCTCGGGCAGCCTGTTCCAGGTCGCGCGTGCCTACACCGTGTTTGCCCGGGACGGCGAAATCGTGCCCGCCACCCTGCTCAAGACCGAACAGCAGGTGCAGGGCGTTCGCGTATTCAGCGCCGACAATGCCCGCGCTGTACGCAAGATGCTCAACATGGCCGCTGCGCCAGGTGGCACTGCACCCAAGGCCCAGACCATGGGCTATTCGGTGGGGGGCAAGACCGGGACCGCGCACAAGCAAGAGGGCAAAGGTTACGCAGGCAAAAAGTACCGCGGCTTTTTCGTCGGCATGGCGCCCATCGAGCAGCCGCGCATCGTGGTGGCGGTCATGATCGACGAGCCGAGCAACGGGCGCTACTATGGTGGCGATGTGGCCGCGCCGGTGTTCAGCACCACGGTGCAGCAGACGCTGCGCCTGCTGGGCATCCAGCCTGACCTGTCGGTCAAGCCGCAGGTGGTGGCCAGGGCGGTGGAGGAGTCGTTCTGATGGTCGAGCTCCAGACCCCCGCTCAGGCTGCGCAGTGGCTGCGTGCGCATGTGCGTGGCGAACTTTGCACCGACAGCCGTCGGGTGCAACCCGGTGATGGCTTCATCGCCTGGCCCGGTGCAGCGACCGACGGGCGCCAGTACATGGCCCGGGCTCTGGCGCAAGGCGCCAGCGTCTGCCTGATGCAGCGCGAAGGCAGCGAGCCCTGGCAGGACCTGCAGCCCGCCGATCGCCTGGCGGCTTTGCCCCAGCTCAAGCAGCGCACCGGCCTGGTGGCCGACGCCTATTACGAAGAGCCGACCCGTGCCCTGCGGGTGCTGGCGGTGACCGGCACCAACGGAAAAACATCGAGCGCCTGCTGGCTCGCCCAAATCCTGTCCCACCCTGCCATTGAGCAGCCTTGTGGCGTGGTGGGCACGCTGGGCATCGGGCTCTGGCCAGATCTGACGTACACCGGCATGACCACGCCCGACCCGGTGCTGCTGCAGCGCAGCTTCCGGCAGATGTTGCAGTCCGGTGCGCAGTGGTGTGCCATCGAGGCATCTTCCATCGGCATCGCCGAGCACCGCCTGGACGGCACCCGCATCCGCACGGCGGTGTTCACCAACTTCACCCAGGACCACCTGGACTACCACGGCTCCATGCAGGGCTACTGGGCAGCCAAGCGCCAGCTCTTTGCCTGGGAGGGGCTGCAGTCGGCCGTCATCAACATCGATGACCCGCAAGGCGCCCAGCTGGCCAAAGAGCTGGCGGACAGTGGTCTGGACCTGTGGACCTGCTCGCGTCACCAGCCTGCTCGCCTGCGCGCCTGGCCCCTGCCCAGCCGCGAGGGTCTGAGCTTCGAGCTGCGCGAGGGCGATGGCCTGCACCGCATCGAAACCACCCTGACCGGCGACTACAACATTGACAACCTGTTGGGGGTCATCGGTGCATTGCGTGCCCAGGAGGTGCCGCTGGCTCAGATCGCCAAGGCTTGCGTCGACCTGCAGCCGGTGCCGGGCCGCATGCAGCGCGTCATGCCTGCAGGCACCTCTGTGCCATTGCCGGTGGCTGTGGTCGACTACGCCCACACGCCTGACGCCCTGACCCAGGCCCTGCAGGCCTTGCAGCCGCTGGCACGCGAGCGCGGAGGCCGGATGTGGTGCGTGTTGGGCTGCGGCGGTGACCGCGATCCGCACAAGCGCCCGTTGATGGCCGCCGCCGCCGAAGCGCTGGCCGACCGTCTGGTGCTCACCAGCGACAACCCGCGCAGTGAATCCCCCGCGGCCATCCTCGCACAGATGTGCAAGGGTCTGGCCCGTGTGCAGGATGCCAAAGTGATCGAAGACCGTGCGGCCGCCATCGCGCAGGCAGTACGCGAGGCCAGTCCTGCCGACGTGCTGCTGGTGGCCGGCAAGGGCCACGAGACCACCCAGGAAATCGCAGGCGTATTTCACCCCTTCTCGGATGTGGCGCAGTTGCAGCAGGCGCTGGCCGCCCGCGCCGCGCAGGAGGTGCACGCATGAGCACCCTGCAAGCCATGCCGATGAACCTTTCACTGGCGCAGGCGTCAGGCTGGATGTCCCGCGTGCGTGCCGAGCGCATCGAAGGCGTCACGGTAGCGCGTGTGCACACCGATTCGCGCACTTTGCAGGCGGGCGATCTGTTCGTGGCCCTGCGCGGTGAACGTTTCGACGCCAACGCCTTCATCGAGCAGGCCGCAGCGCAGGGCGCCACTGCGGTGGTGTGCGAGCCGGCCGGTGAGTCCGCAGCCCGCGCCGCGAACCTGCCGGCGCTGATCGTGCCCGACAGCCGCATCGCGCTGGGCGAACTGGCAGCCGGCTGGCGCAGGCAGTTCAGCCTGCCGCTGATCGCCGTGACCGGCAGCAATGGCAAGACCACCGTCACCCAGATGATCGCCAGCATCCTGAGCGCGTACGCTGGCGACGCTACACACGCCACCCGGGGCAACCTGAACAATGACATCGGTGTGCCGCTCACGCTGCTGGGTCTGCGTTCGCATCACCGCATCGGTGTGGTCGAGCTGGGCATGAACCACCCGGGCGAGATCGCTTACCTCTCGCGTCTTGCGCAGCCCACGGTGGCCCTGGTCAACAACGCTCAGCGCGAGCACCAGGAATTCATGCACACGGTGCAGGCGGTGGCCGAAGAAAACGGTGCGGTGCTGCAGGCCCTGCCGGCCAATGGCGTGGCCGTCTATCCGCAAGACGACACCTACACCGCGCTTTGGGACGCACTGGCCGGCGCGCGCAGGCGTTGCCGCTTTGCATTGACTGCCGCAGAAGTCCATGCGGCGGTGGTGGTCTGGCATGCCGGTGCCTGGCAGTTCACCCTGCGCACACCTGAGGGCACTGCTCCGGTCAACCTGCGCATCGCCGGGCGTCACAACGTCAAGAATGCCCTGGCCGCTGCCGCCTGCGCCCTGTCGGCTGGTGTGCCGCTGGCGGCCGTGGCCCAGGGCCTGCAGGCATTCGAGCCGGTCAAGGGACGCTCGCGAGCCCTCAGCCTGGATGGTGGTCGCATTTCCCTGGTGGACGACACCTACAACGCCAACCCGGATTCGGTCCGCGCTGCGGTCGACGTGCTGGCCGAACTGCCTGGACCGCGCCTTTTGGTGCTGGGCGACATGGGCGAGGTGGGCAACCAGGGGCCCGAGTTCCACGCCGAAGTGGGCGCTTATGCCGCCGAGCGTGGCATCGAGTCGCTCTTCACCCTGGGCGAACTGAGTCTGCATGCACACCGTGCTTTCGGTGCAACACACGGCCAGCACTTTGCCGACATGGCCGCTTTGCAGGGAGCGGTGGCAGCGGTCTGGCGCAGTGCGGGCAGCATCCTGGTCAAGGGATCGCGCTTCATGCAGATGGAGCGCGTGGTGCAGGTCCTGCAGGAACAAGACATTCAGAACCAAAACATTCAAAAGGGAGAGGCCCATGCTGCTTAGCCTGGTCCAGTGGCTGCAATCGGTGTTCCCCGAGTGGGGTTTTTTGCGGGTATTTCAGTACATCACCTTTCGCGCCGTGATGGCCGCGATGACCTCGCTGGTGATCGGTCTGGCGGCCGGGCCCTGGGTCATCCGGCGCCTGACGGCGCTCAAGATCGGTCAGCCCGTGCGCGAATACGCCATGCAGACGCACCTGGTCAAGAGCGGCACGCCCACCATGGGTGGCGTGCTGATCTTGCTGGCCATCGCCATCGCCACGCTGCTGTGGTTTGACCTGTCCAACCGTTTTGTGTGGATCGTGCTCATCGTCACGCTGGGATTTGGGGCCATCGGCTGGGTCGATGACTGGCGCAAGGTGGTGCGCAAGGATCCCGAAGGCATGCGTTCACGCGAAAAATATTTCTGGCAGTCGGTGATTGGTCTGGTGGCAGCGCTCTATCTGGTGTTCAGCATCTCCGAGAGCAACAACCTCAAGGTGATGCAACTCTTTGCCAACTGGGTGATGTCCGGCTTTGACGTGGACCTGCCCCCCAAGGCTGGTTTGCAGTTGCCTTTCTTCAAGGAAGTGAGCTACCCGCTGGGCGTGTTCGGTTTCGTGATCCTGACCTATCTGGTGATCGTCGGCTCCAGCAACGCGGTCAACCTCACCGATGGTCTGGACGGGCTGGCCATCATGCCGGTGGTCATGGTGGGCTCGGCCCTGGGCGTGTTCGCCTACGTGACCGGCAGCTCGATCTATTCGAAGTACCTGTTTTTCCCCTACATCCCGGGTTCGGGTGAGCTGCTGATCTTCTGCGCAGCCATGGCCGGGGCAGGTCTGGCCTTCTTGTGGTTCAACACGCATCCGGCCCAGGTGTTCATGGGCGATGTGGGGGCGCTGGCTCTTGGCGGCGCCCTGGGCACAATCGCCGTCATCGTGCGTCAGGAAGTGGTGCTGGCCATCATGGGCGGCATCTTCGTGGTCGAAGCCCTGTCGGTGATGGTGCAGGTGAGCTACTTCAAATACACCAAGAAAAAATACGGCGAGGGCCGACGCATCCTCAAGATGGCGCCCCTGCACCACCATTTTGAAAAGAGCGGCTGGAAGGAAACGCAGGTGGTCGTGCGTTTCTGGATCATCACCATGCTGCTGTGCCTGGTGGGTCTGTCCACCCTGAAGCTGAGGTAAGCGATGCAGCAGCTTCAAGGTCTTCACGTTCTGATCCTGGGCCTAGGCGCCTCGGGCCTGGCCATGGCGCGCTGGTGCGCCCGCCACGGGGCCGTGGTGACCGTGGCCGACACGCGTGAAGCCCCGCCGCAGCTGACCACCTTGCAGGCCGAATGGCCCGATGTGCATTTCGTCAGCGGTGCTTTCAGCGCAGCCCTGGTCGAGGGCACGCCGATCCGTGCCGTCTTCCGCAGCCCGGGTCTGGCGCCCGAGGTGGTGGCGCCCGTGGTGGACGCTGCCCGTGCTGCCGGCCTCTGGCAGGGCGGCGAGCTCAGTTTGTTTGCCGCCGGCCTGCAGGACCTGCGTGAGCGCTTTGGCTACGCACCGCAGCTGCTGGCCATCACCGGCACCAACGGCAAGACCACGGTGACCTCGCTGACCGGGCAGCTGGTGGCACGCGCGGGCAAGACCGTGAAGGTGGCCGGCAACATCGGCCCCACCTTGCTCGACACCCTCAGCGAAGCGATGGCCCAGGCCGAAGTGGATGCGCAAGTGCTCGAGCAGCAGGAACGCGAAGCACAGGAAGCCGAACAGGCCGAGGCTGCTCGATTGGCTGCCGAAGCCTGCTTGGCCGATGCCGCCCCCGCACAGACAGACGATGCGGTCACCGTCGAAGAGGACGCTGAATCTTCGGGCGATGCACGGACGCTGCAGGCGGCGCAGCCAGAAGAGGGCGGCGAGGAGCAGGACGATGAAGAAGGTGACGCGGCCCTGGTGCTGCAGGTCCCGACGCGCCTGTCGGCCATGGCGCGTGTGCTGCCCCAGGTCTGGGTGCTCGAACTCTCCAGTTTTCAGCTCGACAGCAGTGAGGGCTTCGAGCCCACCGCCGCCACGGTCCTCAATGTGACCCAGGACCACCTGGACTGGCACGGTTCGATGAAGGCCTATGCCGATGCCAAGGCCCGCATCTTCGGCCAGCAGGCCCTGATGGTGCTCAACCGCGAAGACCCGACGGTGATGGCCATGCTGCCCGAGCCCGTGCGGGTGAAACTGCAGAAACCTGTGGTGCGTGCTCACACCACTTTCGGTGGTGACATGCCGCAGCGCCCGGGCGACTGGGGCATCGAAACCGTCAACGGCATGACCTGGCTGGTGCGTGCCATGGAGGCCGACGAAACCCGCAAGCGCCGCAAGGACGAAGAGCAGGAGCTGCACATCCAGCGTCTGATGCCTGCCGACGCACTGCGCATCCGCGGCCGCCACAACGCGGTCAATGCGCTGGCGGCACTGGCCCTGGCCAGCAGCGCCGGCTGTGCGCTGGCGCCCATGCTCTATGGCCTGCGCGAGTACCGTGGCGAACCGCACCGTGTCGAGCCGGTGGCCATCGTCCATGAGGTCGAATACTTTGACGACAGCAAGGGCACGAATGTGGGTGCCACCGTGGCCGCACTGCAAGGGCTGGGCGCCGAGCGGCGCCTGGTGGTGATCCTGGGCGGCGATGGTAAGGGCCAGGACTTCTCGCCCCTGCTGGCTCCGGTGGCACAGCATGTGCGTGCGGCTGTGCTGATCGGGCGCGATGCACCGGTCATACGGCAAACGCTGCAAGGCGCGGGCGTGACCCTGCAGGATGCGGCTGACCTGAGCGAAGCGGTCCAGCTGGCCAGCCAGCTGGCGCAGTCCGGCGATGCGGTGCTGCTTTCGCCCGCCTGTGCCAGCCTGGACATGTTCCGCAACTACGAGCACCGCGCCGAGGTCTTCCGC
>JACCDX010083468.1_pt1 | contig 13184 bp, 16 predicted proteins | sample 7449681 | NCBI WGS metagenome assembly JACCDX01 (sample SAMN15323450, study PRJNA562643) | freshwater metagenome | isolation source: river surface water | place: USA:Blue River Watershed | collected 2017-08-18
CGGGCTTTTCAGCGGCGCTTTCAGGGATAACGATGCCCGAGGCAGTTTTGCGCTCGTTGTCCAGGCGTTTGACGATCACGCGATCGTGCAGGGGACGCAGGGCCATGTAGAACTCCTGTTACAAAAATAATGGTGGTTGGAAATACTTCGCTAAGTTGCCAGCAAAAATTGTTAGCACTCATCGAAGTCGAGTGCTAATTATAAAGCCTCTTTGCCGGATTTCAAGTCCGGCCAAAGAAAACTAAGATATTTGCTTACTTGCGGGCCGCTTGACGGGCCGCCTTAGCCGCCATGAAATCATTCACGATCTTGGCGTGCTCTGGAGTTTTGTGGGCAATAGCTTGGTAAGCCGCTGATAATTCAAGCAAATTTGCTAAAGATGCCGTCTGCCCTTCCCGCAATAGTCGCTTGGTCATCCGTACGGCAGGTGGTGAGTTAACCGCCATCTTGCGCGCAAGGGTCTGGGCGGTCGTCACTAAATCACTCGCAGGAACGACACGGGAAACCATCCCCCATTCAAGGGCTGTCTTCGCATCGATTGGCTCGCCTGTGAAGGACATCTCGGCCGCCCGAGCCATCCCGATGACGCGCGGCAAGAACCAAGCGCCGCCATCGCCGGCCACGATACCGACCTTGACGAAACTTTCCGCAAAGGTGGCTTGCTCTGAGGCGATACGCAAGTCGCACATACAAGCCAGATCACAACCCGCGCCTATCGCCGGGCCATTCACCGCAGCAATCGTCGGCACTTCGATCTGGTGGATCGCCAACGGCAAACGCTGAATACCTTGTCGGTACTCCTGTCGCAAGACATCACTGCCAAATCCTGACCCGATTTGCCTCTGCATCTCATCGATCTTTCCGCCAGAGGAAAAGACTGGACCCGACGCTGTGATGATTACAGCACGTACGCTCGGATCATGCTCGATCCGATGGCAAGCATCAAGCATCGCTTCAACAATTCCTGTGCCGGTTAGCGCATTACGCGTCTCTGGGTGATTCAGGGTTAGCGTTACGACGCCCAAATCATCTTGTTCATAGGTCAAAACGGATGTCATTTTTAACTTTCGCTCTTGTGGTTGGTTAGTTTCTACAGCGGGTTAACGTCCTGCCGCCTTCGCAGTGATGCCGCCCGCGACCCCGAAATCCGTCGCAGGGCGATCAAACAAAATAACCCGGATATTTTGCTTAGAGACACCAATCGCACGCTCCGTCGCATCCGCCATCGCAGCTATTAACGCCGCTTTTTGTTCCTCGGTGCGCCCACGAATCAAGCCGACCGTGATCATGACCATCTCTTTGCCCAGTTCGCCCGCCACAATGACATGCTCTGCTGGAACCTCTTGCAATACAACACGCACGGAGGCCAACGGGGCACTAATACTGTCCACAACGGACTGTGTTAACTTTTTCAAGAGTTCAGTCTTGCTGGCAGGACTGTGGCCGTGCAGGATTTGGACATTGAGCATTGGCATGGCGTGCTATCTTCCCGAAGTAAAATGAAAAGCCTGAATCGTACAGGCGGTCGGTCTTTATAAACCAAGTTTCCCCATCTATGTCATTTATCAACACGCTAAACGCCGCCTGGATCAAATCAAACTCTTTGCTGATGGTCGGGCTTGACCCGGACGTCACAAAAATGCCTGCCGAGCTAATCGGAAAGCCGGATTCTATTTTCCAGTTCTGCAAACAAATCGTCGACGCCACGGCACCATTTGTGTGCGGGTTCAAACCACAGATCGCTTACTTCGCAGCGGCGCGCGCGGAGGGGCAGCTTGAGGACCTCTGTGCTTACATTCGGGAAACCTATCCGGAACTTCCGCTCGTACTTGACGCCAAGCGCGGTGATATTGGCGCGACAGCAACACAATATGCTAAAGAAGTATTCGGTCGCTACAACGCGCATGCGGTCACAGTCAGTCCCTACTTGGGTGGCGATTCAGTCGATCCTTATCTGGAGTGGGAAGATCGCGGCGTGATCGTCCTGTGCCGCACATCAAACCCTGGCGGCTCGGATCTGCAGTTTCTAGTGACAGACGGCGTACCGCTTTACTTACGGGTTGCGGATTTGGTTGCGAACAAGTGGAATAAAACGGGTCAGTGTGGGTTGGTCGTTGGTGCCACCTTTCCTAAAGAACTCGCTGCAGTGCGGGCTGCGGTTGGCAATGATATTCCGCTACTCGTTCCGGGCATCGGGGCGCAAGGTGGCGACATTGCTGCCACCTGCGCAGCAGGATGCAACACGCAAAAGACCGGAATGATGATCAACTCGTCGCGCGCGATTCTTTATGCGAAAGGCTCAGGGCATTGGACTGAGGCCGCTGCCGCTGCCGCTAAACAAACGCGCGACGACATCAACGCACACCGCTAAGGCGTCAATAGCTCGCACGCCTTGCGCAATGCGTAAGCGACGGAGGCTTGGCGCACGGCTGCACGATCGCCATCAAAAATCTGAGAAGCACTTTGCACAACGATTCCTGATGGCAACCTCTGTGCAAAACCAAACCAGACTAAACCAACAGGCTTATCAGCCGAGCCACCGCCAGGGCCTGCTATGCCCGTTGTTGCCAGCGCCAACGTAGCAGGCGGAGACTTGACCAACACGCCGCTCGCCATCTGCTGCGCGACTTGCTCGCTCACTGCGCCGTGCAACTTCAGTGTGTCTTTGGATACTCCCAACTGGGCGTGCTTGGCACCGTTGCTATAAGTCACCCAACCCTGCTCAAACCACGCACTCGAACCAGCAATCGCAGTCACCGCTCCGGCCAGTAATCCGCCGGTACAAGACTCTGCGGTCGCAAGCCAACCCTGCCTAGCAACCAGCAGCTGTCCCAGCCGGACAGACAACATATCGATTTCATTTTGCACGCGATGACTCCTACGCAGAGACACTTCCAAAAATTAGAGAGGAATTCCAACCCGAACCAAGATTGCCATGATCAAGAGGGTGTAGCCCGCAGCAAGCAAATCGTCAAACATCACTCCCACGCCCCCCTTGAACCGTCTGTCCGCTTGGCGGATTGGAGGCGGCTTGACCGTATCAAAGAAGCGAAACAATAAGAAGGCAACTGCCTGCGCTGTCAGCGAGCCTGGCACCAGCCACAGCACCAACCAAAACGCCACGACCTCATCCCAGACTATTCCCACATGATCCGCCACCCCAAGCTGTGTCGTCACGCGCTCGGCGGCCCAACAGCCATATAGAAAACATGCGAGTAAAAATAATCCGATGGCAAGATCACCTGCACCTGGAGCAGAAAAATTCCAAAGAAACCAAGCAAGCAACGTACCCCAAGTGCCGGAACCCGGTCGCAATAGACCGGAGCCAAATCCGAACATCATCATTCGCCCTGGTTCAGAAAACACCCATGACAACGTCGGCCACTTTGTGTGGTGTCTTTCAGAGATGCGCGTCACCGGAGCTCCTGAAATGATCGAACCCTAGCGGGATGTCAGACAAAATCTGCCCTGAGGCATCGCGAACGACTACACCGGACCCTCGCGTTGTTGTTCCTATTCGGGTTAACGCAACACCTGTCTCCAGCGATATCCGCTCAAGGTTATCTCGCTGCTTAGGTGACGCGGTCAAGCAAAGCTCATATAAGTCGCCACCCGCAAGAATTGCTCGACGCACCTGCAAGGGATCGCACCCAATCAACGCGTCATGCACGGGCAGTGCTGCTTCATTAATTTCTGCAGCCAGGCCGCTCGCCTGCAGAATATGTCCGAGGTCTTGTAGCAACCCGTCTGAGACATCAATTGCGGCATGTACATGTCTAGCTACTCGACGACCCAGTGCAACCCGTGGTGTAGGACTCTCGAGCGCGCTGCGCGTTTGCGCCAAACGCTTGCCGTCCATGGGTAACTCACCGGCCAACATCCGGCAGGCGATATCCGCGGCACCAAGGACCCCAGATATCCAAATGTCATCGCCGAGCATTGCAGCGTTTCGACGCATTGCCAGCCCTGGCGCAACCTCTCCAAACACCGTGACGCTTAGCGTGACACCTTGGGTGCTGCGGGTAGTGTCACCGCCGATCAGCACACAACCATGCTCATCGGCCAACGCATAAAACCCATCAGCAAAACGCGAGATCCAAGACTCGTCAATACTCGGCAAACCGAGCCCAAGCAAACAAGCAACTGGCTTAGCGCCGACCGCAGCCAGATCCGACAAGTTGACCGCCAACGCTTTGTGTCCAAGGTGGAATGGATCGGTATCAGCGAAAAAATGACGCCCCTCGAGAAGCACATCCGTGCTGGTGGCGAGTTGCATGCCCGGCTTTACAGTGAACAACGCACAATCGTCACCCGCGCCGGTCATATCGCCAGGCACTAGACGACTAAAAAAGCGAGTGATAAGTTCGAATTCGGATGGCACGAGTATGGTTGCCCCGAATACGATCAGCGACGGGTCGAAGCCCGAGTCTCAGGTGCACGTACCTGAGCAGCAAGTTTGTCGAGCACGCCATTCACAAACTTAAAGCCATCTGTCCCACCAAAAGACTTCGCAAGTTCGACCGCCTCGTTAATGGCGACGCGGTAAGGAACCTCAACATGGTGCACGAGCTCGTAGCTACCGATCAGCAAAATGCCGTGCTCAATCGGAGACAGCTCGACGAGTGGCCGATCAATAAACGGCGCAAACTTTTCGCGAAGCGAAGACGCGTCTTTCATTGCGCCGTGCAACAACGTTTGAAACCAAACGGCGTCCGCTTGATCGAACTCGTCCTCATCACGCAGATGGGCCTCGATCTCGCCAGCGTCCTGCAAACTGTCCGTGTCGCGCACCAGCCAGGCGTACAAGCCTTGCAACGCAAGCTCTCTCGCTCGGCGACGTGCGCTACGCGGTGCGGCCGCTGCGCCCGCTTCAGCGTCGTGCGTCGAGTTGTTCAAGATCGTCGTCCTCTTCATCTTCATCAGCTTCAGGTTCGAGTGCAGCCACTAAATTAGCCATCTCAACCGCACACTGCGCGCAATCGCGACCCTTGTCCGCGGCACGCACTTCGGCCTGCTCATCTGTTTCCGTCGTCAAGACACCGTTAGCGACCGGAATTCCCGTTTCAAGCGAAATACGAGAAATAGCCGAGGCACTCTCGTTGCTCACAATCTCAAAGTGATAGGTTTCGCCACGGATCACGGCGCCCAACGCGATCAACGCGTCAAACTCAAAGGTTTCAGCCATGCGAGCAAGGGTCACACCGAGTTCGAGTGCGCCAGGAACGGTGACGACCATAATGTCACGTTCGTCGACGCCCAAGCTCTCAAGTTCTTGTAGGCACGCGTCCAATTCAATCAAACCGATGTCTTCGTTGAAACGGGCACGTACGATCCCGATATGGAGGCCCTCGCCGTTCATGTCCGGGGTTAGGGTATATGGGCTCATGGTGTGCTTCCTATTTGCTATTTGTGACGGGTGGGTGGTTGATGTTCGTAACCTGTAACGTCCAGCCCAAAGCCCGGCATGATGCTTGGCATCTTGCGCGGCCTTGCCAATAGGCGCATTTGTCCGACGTTCAGATCTCTTAGAATTTGTGCACCCATTCCGTAGGTACGCAAATCCATACGTCCAGATTCTCGTTTTACGGGAGGCGCAGTAGGCTCGCCCTGCCAGCTCGCAATCTGACCAAATAGATGATCGGCTGATCCTTGGCAATTTAGAAAAACCATTACGCCCGCAGAAGCCTCGCGGATTGCCTCTAAGGCTTCGGCCACTCCCCAGCTGTGGCCGGGGCTTTGAACGTCTATGACATCCAATACTGAAGTGGGCTCATGCACGCGCACTAACGTTTCACGATCGGGGCTGATTTCACCAGACACCAAAGCCAGATGCGGATTCCCCGCAACGGTGTCGCGATACGCCACCATGTGAAACTCGCCCCAAGGTGTCTTGACCGAGCGCTCACCAACCCGCTCGATCACGGACTCGTGCTCATTACGATACTGAATCAGGTCGGCAATCGTGCCAAGTTTTAAATTATGTGTGCGACCGTACTCAATCAAGTCGGGCAAACGCGCCATTGTGCCGTCGGGCTTCAAGATTTCACAGATCACAGCCGCCGGAGTCAAGCCCGCCATCGCCGTCAGATCGCAACCCGCCTCAGTGTGACCGGCACGTACCAACACTCCTCCGGGCACAGCCCGCAAGGGAAAAATATGACCAGGCTGAACTAAGTCAGAGGCCTTCGCGTCGCGCGCAACAGCAACCCGCACGGTGCGCGCACGATCTGCAACAGAGATCCCAGTCTCGACCCCTTCAGCAGCCTCAATAGAAACTGTGAAGTTTGTCCCATAAGGTGTGCCGTTTTTGTTCGACATCAATGGCAATTCGAGCTGACGGCATCGCTCCTCGGTGAGCGTGAGGCAGACGAGGCCGCGTCCATGGGTGACCATGAAGTTAATCGCTTCAGGCGTCACGAACTCGGCCGCCATGACGAGATCACCCTCATTTTCACGATCTTCCTCGTCGACCAAAATGACCATGCGTCCCATCCGAAGCTCATCGATGATCTCGGAAACAGGGGAAATCGCTGATGGCACAGCCGGGGTTGTACTCGAGGCAAGTGAAATTTTGGCGGACATGGTGTCGGGCAATCAAACTGATCTAAATACCTATTATAGAATCGTTGGGATAATCCACACGGCAGAGCCCAGACAGACCCTGCTTCCTCTCGGAACCCGAATGCGCGCACTCACTACCTTCGCTCCCGAACAAGCCGCCAATATCCGGTTTCTCCTGACAGATATCGACGACACCCTGACCACCGACGGGCGTCTTACGGCCGATGCATATGGCGCGCTTGAACGACTCTCGGATGCCGGAATAACCGTGATCCCAATTACGGGACGCCCCGCAGGGTGGTGCGACCACATCGCACGAATGTGGCCCGTTTTCGCCGTTGTGGGGGAAAACGGCGCATTTTATATGCGCTACGACCACGAAAAACGACGGATGTTGACTCATCACTTCGCCAGCACCGAAGAACGTATTACCAACCGCAAAAAACTTAACGCGCTCTCAACTAAGATCTTGCAGATGATTCCCGGCTGCGCGCTAGCAAGTGACCAAAACTATCGCGAAGCGGACTTAGCGATTGATTTTTGCGAAGATGTGCCGCCATTGCCTGAAACGGCAGTGAAAAAAATCGTCGCCCTTTTTGAGCAAGAGGGTGCTCAGGCCAAGGTCAGCTCCATTCACGTAAACGGCTGGTTTGGTCAATATGACAAGCTTTCCATGACTCGAACGCTGTTTGCGCGCGAATTCTCAAGCAAACTTGACGATTTATTGCCGGTCTGTGCGTTCGCTGGGGACTCGCCCAACGACGAGCCGATGTTCCGTTTTTTTGAATATTCGGTAGGCGTCGCGAACATCCAATCCCAACTGCATCGCCTGACGCATCAGCCTAAATTTGTGACGCCCTCCAAAGGAGGTGCCGGCTTTGTTGAGCTGGCAGATTGGCTAATCGCAGCGAAAAAGACACATAATTCTTAGCTTTTTCGGTTTGTCATCAAATTTCGAGGGGCTGATCGATACACTGGGAGGCCCTAAATGCTGATTGAGCAACCGAATGCTAGAACAAGAACTCAAATTGCATGTTCCCAAGGCCGCCCGCGCAAACATAGAGCGCGAACTTGCTCGGGGAGCCCTCACGCGCACTCGTTTGCGTGCACTGTATTTCGACACACCATCACGCGCGCTTGCGCGCGCCAAAATATCGTTGCGACTTCGTCTTGAAGGCCGGCGCTGGGTACAAACTCTCAAGATGCCCGGACACGATAGCCTCTCTCGAATCGAACTCAATCAGTCGCGTCCAGGCCCAGTTCTTGACCTCGGCCTATACGCGGACCTTCCGGCGGGTCAGGTACTCAGTTCTTTGAATGAAGCGCTCGATATCTGCTACGAGACCAATGTGGTGCGCCTGTCGCGAATACTGCGCGACAGGCAAGGTCGAGTCGAGGTTGCGTATGACCACGGAGTGATTCGCGCTGGCGCACTCGAACTACCTGTCTGCGAAGTGGAGTTTGAGCTGATCTCTGGCCCCCTAGAGTCAATCTTCACGCTCGGCAAGCGCTGGCAGCAAAAGTTGGGCTTGTTACTAGATGCGCGTAGTAAGGCGGAAAGGGGTGACCGTTTAGCGCAGTTAGACAAAACCTTAGCGGCTCTCGATGCACTCGGCGAACAAGCGTCCGAATCGAAACGTATCGAGGCGATCTCCTCCTATTGGGCACCTCGCCCTGTTGCAATGATTGCGATCGACCCGCATGCCGATGCACAACAAGCACTGCGCACGGTAACAGCTGAATGCCTAGATCAAATCATACGAAACAGCGCAATCATTGCAGGCGTAGATACAGAAGACCGCTACGCTGATATGCACTCAGAGCATGTACACCAACTTCGTGTCGGCATCCGTCGGCTACGTTCCGCATGGTCTTTTTTTAACGGGCTAGCGGAGCTGCCCGCACTGGAAAAGCGCAACGAAATTAAAGCGTATTTTGCTCAGCTAGGCGGCGCCCGCGATGACGACGTCTTGCGGGAACTTATTTTGCCGATTCTGCGTAAAGCAGGACAGCCGCCTTTGGTGTTAGACAAGCCGATCGAAGAGAGCGATGCAGGAGCAACTGTTCGCAGCATCGGTTATCAATCTTGGCTGATTGATATGCTGGCCAGCACAGTTTTGACGCCCAAACCCGTCGCGATCGGGACGGATACCATGCTGGCGGTTACGGCAGGGCCTCAGGAGAATTCGCTTGAACAGACTCTCAGCAAGAAACTAAAGAAGTGGGACCGCAAAGTCGTCGCCGAAGGGCTCACCCTGCCTACGCTCGAGATGGAAGCTCGACATGAGCTGCGCAAACGCGCCAAACGGCTACGCTACGCACTGCAGTTTTGTGAGTCGTTACTTCCCGAGCGTCGTCTAGGTCCCTACAAGAAATCACTCGCTCGTGTACAAAATATTTTGGGCGAAATGAATGACTTGATCGTTGCACGCGAGCGTTTTGTGGGGCTGCGGGATACGCAACCGAGCGCTTGGTTTGCGTGTGGCTGGATCACTTCTAGACTTGATGCCTTGACGACGGATGCAACACACGCCTTCAAAGGGTTGTCGCAAACAAACAGACCCTGGCGTTAACCTACTAGAGCGGCTGCGAAATCTGCTGCCACAAAGGGCTGCAGATCTTCCATCTTTTCACCGACACCTATCCAATAAACCGGAACCGGACGTGTGCCTTGCGATCCCGCTGCAACCGCAGCCAAGGTGCCGCCTTTCGCTGTGCCGTCCAGCTTTGTGACAATCAGCCCAGTCAGGCCGACAGCAGCATCAAAACTTCGAATTTGAGACAGAACATTTTGCCCTGAGTTGCCATCAACCACGAGTAACACCTCGTGCGGCGCGGTCGGATCTGCCTTGGCAATCACTCGACGGATTTTTTTCAATTCGTCCATCAAGTGCAACTGCGTGGGCAAGCGTCCCGCTGTGTCCACCATCACAATATCCATACCCCGCGCGCGTCCGGCGTGAACAGAATCAAACGCGACGGCTGCTGGATCAGCACCCTCTTGAGCAATCACTGACACATTGTTGCGATCCCCCCATTCAACGAGCTGCTGTCGCGCTGCCGCACGAAATGTATCCCCCGCGGCAAGCAAGACTTTGGCACCACGTTGCTGCAAAGCATTCGCCAGCTTTCCAATAGAAGTCGTTTTGCCTGCACCGTTTACACCAGTGATCATCACGACGAGCGGCTTAACGTGGCCCACATCGAACGGTTTTTCAAGAACTTTCAAATGCTCGGCCAGTACATCTTTCAACGCTTGACGGACCGCATCAGCCTCCTCGATCCGATCTCTTTTTACCTTGGCACGCAGTGCCGTCATCAGCTGCCCAGTCGCTTCAACGCCAGCATCAGCCATGATCAATGCGGTCTCGAGCTCTTCGAATAACGCCTCGTCGACACGCACCCCAACAAACAAACTTCCGAGGCTATACCCGGTTTTCGCTAATCCACCTTTTAACTTGGCCAACCAAGAGGTTTTTTGCTCTGCGATTTGTTCTGCTGTTTGCTCTTCTGCAACTTGTTCAAGTTGGTCCTGGGTGACAACCGAGGAGTGTTGTGCGGAATCGTATGAGGGTAAAGTTGCTAGCTGAGTCGTCTCCAACCTGTCGGTCGTTAAGCTAGGAAGTTGCGCCTGGCGGCCAAGTGGTGCGCCGGACAGGGCCTGCGACAGCATCAAGCGCCGACCTTGGGCCGGAGCGATGTCAGCCGGACTGGGAGACGGCTGCGTTGGAGGCGCCTCGGTGCTAGTATCCTGCGAGGATTCAGACTCGGGCGCAGGCGTCGAGGGTTGATCCTCTGGCAGAGGCTCAAGGGAAGCAGTTTTTTTCTTAAAAAAGCGAAACATAGTGAAGAAGTATATTCGCATCGTTGGCGGACAGTTTCGTCGCACACCCATTGAGGTGATTGAGGCAGACGGTTTACGACCAACACCCGACCGAGTGCGCGAAACACTCTTCAACTGGCTAAATTATTTTTGGCAAGGTGATTTTGAGACGAAACGCGTCTTAGATCTCTTCGCGGGAAGTGGTGCGCTCGGATTCGAAGCCGCCTCGCGCGGCGTCGCACACGTCCAAATGGTGGAACAACACCCCAAAGCCATCGCAGCGCTCAGGTCATTACGCGACAAGCTAGGGGCACAAGCAGTTAGAATTCACGCCGGTGACGCAAAGCACGTTGTCGGAAGACTGGAAGCCGCGCGGTTTGACCTGATTTTTTTAGATCCGCCGTTTGGAAAAAACTGGCTTGAAGAACTTTGGCCCATTCTTCCAAATTTGTTAGAACCCAACGGTCTTGTTTATATTGAGGCCGAAAAATCGATTTTTGTACCCGAGCCGTACGAGTTATTGCGTCAAGACCGCGCAGGAGCCGTACACTATCATCTCATCCAAATTGCTGCATTGCAAAAATGATCACTGCTATCTACCCCGGTACGTTTGACCCCATGACACGTGGTCACGAAGACTTAGTGCGCCGAGCAGCCAGTCTGTTTGATCGCGTCGTAGTCGGCGTGGCGCACAGTCGCAACAAAAAACCTTTCTTCGCCATTGACGAGCGCGTTGAAATTGCTCGCGAAGTCTTGGGACACTATCCCAACGTTAAGGTGGCCAGCTTCGCCGGCTTACTCAAAGACTTTGTGCGTGAGCAAGACGGTCGCGTGATTGTCCGTGGTCTGCGTGCGGTATCTGACTTTGAATACGAGTTTCAGATGGCTGGTATGAATCGCCATTTGCTTCCGGAGGTCGAGACCTTATTCATGACGCCGTCGGATCAGTATCAGTTCATTTCCGGCACGATCGTGCGTGAAATCGCTGAATTGGGCGGCGATGTGAGTAAGTTTGTGTTCCCGTCGGTGGAACGCTGGTTACAAGCCAAAGCCAAAGAACGTCGCGAACAAAGCGCCTCTGCACCGAAGGCGTAATGTCGATTGGGATTACGCTAGGCACGTTTTAGGATATTCATGGCTCTACGCATCACCGACGAGTGCATCAACTGCGACGTGTGCGAACCACAATGTCCGAATGACGCCATATCGATGGGCGATGAGATTTATGTCATCAATCCTGCTGCGTGCACGGAATGCGTCGGTCATCATGACGAACCGCAGTGCAAAGTCGTCTGTCCAGTGGACTGCATCGAAGTTCATCCGCAATGGAAAGAAGGTCAGGACGCTTTAATGGCAAAGTACCGTGTCCTGACGGCAGCTCGCACCGAAAAAATTTAATCAGTCCGCGCGTTACACAGCAGGCCAGACAGGCGCTTTTGCGTCGGGATGAATTTTGACAAACCGGCAGGTTTGACCGAGCGCCTTACTAAACCACACCGCAGCGACCTCACCCTCGTCAATCACGACGACCGGCTCTTTAGCAATCGTTGCTTGTCGATTCACACTGTCATCGTCCTCAATGACGTCTAACGGGATATCCATACGGAGCATCCCAGGCGCACGCAACACCAATGCACCCATTTTTAAGTCTACCGACACTTCCTTCAATGCTGGACAACTCTGCGCTGTTAGCCACTCGCCCTGCGCATCGATCACCATCCAGCGGTGATGATAGTCCCCCGCCAGCCGATGGTCTGTACCTGCACACCCAGCTACTGGAAAAAATTTTACTTGTGTCATATTGCTTACATCCAAGGATTTTTACTCGCGACACTTTAGCCCATCGCATTAATCACGAGCATAAACGAAAGGACATCGCCTAGGGTTTTCCTGAGACTTCTTTTCTTGACAAAAACTAAGTAAAAACGTCCTATAGCGGTTAGTTCAACACATATAACTATCATCTGAACACTAAGGGAGAAAAAGATGAGCGCAGGTTCAACATTGAATTCAAAAACGGCTCTTCGCCGCAAGTTACTCAAAGGCGCAGCTGCGACTGCTGGAATGGCGGTCTTGGGTTCCCCCGCAATCTCCTTGGCACAGAACAAACCGATTCGTATCGGGATGCCAACCATCCTCTCAGGCCGTGTCGCCATGCTCGGCATTTCATCGCGTAACGCCGTCGCTCTCGAAGTAGAAAAATTCAATGCGGCAGGCGGCTTAGGCGGTCGCATGATCGAAATGGTAGTGCGTGACTCGAAAGGTCAGCCACAAGAGGCCGCACGTGTTGCGCGCGAATTGATTACAGGTGACGGCTGTGAAATGATTTTGGATGCGGAAGCGTCCTCAGGCGCCTTCGCCGTACACGAAGTAGCAAAAGATTTGGGTGTACTTGTCGTACACACCTGTTCAGAGACTTCGTCACTGACTGCAGATCCAAAATTGCGTTTCCCAACAGCGTTCCGTTCTGCACGACAAGGCATCCACGATGCAATCGTGGGCGGGTCCTATGGCGCCGAGGTTGCTAAACGTCTCAAGCTCAACCGCTGGATGAGTATCTCGCCTGACTATGCATATGGTCGCGATACCACGGCTGAATACTTTGAATATCTCAAGCACTTCAACAAAGACATCGAAGTAGTCGGTCAAGTTTGGCCCAAGCTATTTCAAGCAGACTACAGCGAAGGCATTACACGACTCGTCCAAGGAAAGCCTCAGGCGCTTTACTCTGCGCTCTGGGGTGGCGACATGACTTCGTTTATTGATCAGGCTGGTATCTACGCGCTGTTCAAAGACAAGC
>JACCDX010231025.1_pt1 | contig 13184 bp, 12 predicted proteins | sample 7449681 | NCBI WGS metagenome assembly JACCDX01 (sample SAMN15323450, study PRJNA562643) | freshwater metagenome | isolation source: river surface water | place: USA:Blue River Watershed | collected 2017-08-18
GTGTTTGTGCCATTGCCTCGATGACATCATCTGTGAAATCTCGAGGGTGGGGAGACATAAAGCGAACGCGCTCTAAGCCTTCAATCTGGCCACAAGAACGCAAGAGATTTGCAAAGGCGCCACGATCTGAAAAATCAACACCGTATGCATTTACATTTTGGCCCAAGAGAGTAATTTCAATTACTCCTTGATCAACTAAGGCCTTTACTTCATTGAGAATATCTTCTGCATTTCTATCTTTTTCAATACCGCGAAGAGTTGGGACAATACAAAAAGTACAGGTGTTGTTGCACCCTACAGAGACTGATACCCATGATGAAAAAGCTGAAAGCCGGCGTGCTGGCAATGTTGAAGGGAAATGCTCTAACGCCTCCAAAATCTCTATCTGAGACTCTTCTTCAATCCGAGCACGCTCCAAAAGCACAGGCAGTGAACCAACATTGTGTGTGCCAAATACGACATCGACGTATGGAGCTTTTTTAATTATCGTGGCTTGGTCCTTTTGAGCAAGACAACCTCCAACAGCTATCTGCATCTGCGGATTTGCCTTTTTTATCGGGGCCAGAAAACTCAAGTTTCCATATAGTTTATTGTCAGCATTTTCACGCACTGCGCATGTATTGAAAACGACTAAATCAGCTTGCTCTCCTTCAACCACAGGAATGTAGCCTGCCTCATCCAATAAACCTGCAATTCGCTCCGAATCATGGACATTCATCTGACATCCATAGGTTTCTACCAAGTAGGAACGGGTCATGGCAGCCTATTTTCAGAATCTCTGCGCATACTGATAACTCTACTTGATCCTATAGTTTTCATAGTTGGCAGTAGTTAACGATTCTTTTTTGCGCGTTGGTCTGCTTGCTCTGCGCGCCATTTTTCTATCTCTTTATGATTTCCACTGAGCAAAACTTCAGGCACCTGCAAGCCGCGCCAATCAGCCGGTTTAGTGAAATTGGGATACTCAAGATAACCCTCATCATTATGTGATTCTTGCTCAAGTGATTGAGGATTTCCAAGTACTCCAGGAATCAATCGAGTAATGGCTTCAATCATGACTAGTGCAGCAACTTCTCCGCCACCTAAGACATAGTCGCCAATTGATACTTCATGAACGCGATGTCCTTTGTTTTCATAGTGCATGCGCACACGATCATCGATACCTTCGTAACGGCCACAAGCAAAAACTAGATGTTGCGCCTTGGAAAACTTTGCGGCCATCGGCTGATCAAATCTCTTTCCAGCTGGTGTAAGAATGATTAAATCCGATTCCTGATTTATCAACGGATCTAAAGCCTGTCCCCAAATTTCAGGCAACATCACCATCCCTGCACCACCGCCATATGGAGTGTCATCTACGGCATGGTGATTATCATTTGTGTGAGAACGCAAATCATGGATATTAATATCTAGAATTCCTTGGTCTTGAGCTTTTCCAAGAAGTGAGAGTTGAACTGGCGCTAAGTACTCAGGAAAGATCGTAACTACATCAATTTTCATTTATTCTCGCTCCATCAGAGCCGGTGGAATTACTGTGATTTTCTTATTCTTAATGTCAACAGCAGGCACCAATTGATGAACAAAAGGAATGAGTTGTTCTCCCCCGTTTGTCGCTATCGCCAGTAAATCCTGTCCGGGTAGATTAATCACATCGGTAACTTCGCCAAATACTTCTCCACCTTCAAGAATCACTTGGCATCCAATGAGTTGTAGAACGTGATACTCGTCGGCGACATCGCTAGCCTCGTTGATATCAACATCTGCATACAAAAGTGTATTTCTTAGCTTTTCGATTGCGTTTCTATCGTTATAACCGTCAAAACCAAGGAGCAAAATTCCATTATGAACGCGACCAGAGATGATTTTTAATTCACCATGAGAATCAGTTGATACTGTGCTTCCCACAGCAAAGCGGCGATCAGGTTCATCAGTTCGGACTTCAATCGTTGCTTCGCCAAGAATTCCGTGAGCGCGACCGATTCGCCCCACGAGAAGGCGCATTGTTATCTGGCTTCGTCGGTCTCGATGAGATCGACGCGCACAGTACGACCTGCGAGCGCACTCACAACGGTGCGAAGCGCCTTTGCAGTGCGACCGTTTCGGCCAATGACTTTTCCGATGTCTTCTGGATTAACATGAACTTCTAACGTTGTTCCTCGACGATGATTAACTTCCTTAACAACAACGTCATCAGGATTATCAACGATTCCCTTAACTAGGTGTTCTAATGCCTCGTCCATCATTGTTATTCAGGCGCCGCTTCTGAAGAGACCTCTGCAACTGGCTCTGGAGTTGCCTCCGGAGTAGCTTCAACGACTGCTTCTGGTGTTGATTCAACGACAGCTTCTGGTGTTGCTTCTGCAACAGCCTCTACAGCTGGCTCTTCAGCAACTGGGTTTGCTTTAGCTGCAAGCTTTTCCTGGGCCTTCTTCTTCAATGTTGTAGCACCCTCTGCAGGTTCAGCTGCTGCTGCCTTCATTGCAGCTTCATATGCAACGCTCTTAGCAGGTTTGATAGCTGCTACGCGAAGAGTTCCTTCACTTCCTGGAAGTCCCTTAAATTTTTGCCAATCACCAGTTACTTTTAGAAGTGCTGTTACGGCCTCGGATGGTTGTGCACCAACTCCAAGCCAGTACTGCGCACGCTCTGAGTTAATCTCGATCAGTGATGGTTCTTGTCCTGGAACGTAGCGACCGATCTCCTCAATTGAAAGACCATTACGTGCCTTGCGTGAGTCTGTAACCACAACACGGAAAAATGGTGTGCGGATCTTGCCCATGCGCATTAAACGAATTTTTGTAGCCAAGAAAGTTGTACTCCTGTATTTGTGTGTCACGAGCATTGAATGCAGCGGGGTGCGCAATCAAAATTCGTAACTATCGGTAATGGATGTTGAACGGGGGTAGAGGGCCCCATCAACAGGCTCGTAATTCTGCCATCTACCGTGCCGAGAAGGAAATCGAGCCTGCTCGAGCTCTAATTTATGGGTGAAATCCGCCAGAGTAAAGCCCAGGTTTGAATCTCTAACCCTCTTCGAGCGCTCGCTTTGCTGGATTACCGGACTTGGATTTTTTCTTCGCAATTGGCTTGCTTTTGGAGGCACCACCGAATCCCGCTGGCATGGCAGGCATTCCACTCGCATTCATTCCGGCTGAAATTCCCGGCGGCATTCCCGGCGGCATTCCCGAACTTCTCACTTGTTTCATTAATTTCTGTGCAGCAGCGAAACGGTCCACAAGATTGTTCACATCCGAAACATTTCGACCACTACCACGAGCAATTCGAGCACGTCTGGAGCCATTGAGAACCTTTGGATTAGATCGCTCCAATGGAGTCATCGATTCGACGATTGCCCTCGAGCGAACAATCTCACTTTCATCAAAATTTTCAATCTGTTTTTTCATTGCCCCTGCTCCTGGAAGCATTCCAAGGAGTTTAGACATGTTGCCCATCTTTGACATTGCTTGTAACTGTTCCAAAAAATCATCAAAGGTAAACTCTTCACCACGTACAAACTTCTCTTCAAGTTTTGCAGAACTCTGCGAATCAAAGGCTTTCTTTGCTTGCTCGGCTAATGTTGCAATATCCCCGAGTCCCAAAATTCGAGAGGCCATGCGCTCCGGGTAGAAAATATCAAAATCTTGCATCTTTTCACCAGTTGATGCAAACATGATTGGGCGTTTAGTTAGGGATGCAATTGATAGAGCAGCACCGCCTCGGGCGTCGCCATCTAGTTTTGTGAGTACTACGCCATCAAATCCAACACCGTTTAAAAATGCTTGGGCTGTGGGGACCGCATCTTGGCCAATCATCGAGTCGACAACAAACAAAATCTCATTAGGGTTTACCGCATCACGAATTTTTGAAGCCTGATTCATTAACTCTTCATCTACGCCCAATCGACCAGCAGTGTCAATGATGACAAAATTATGCAGCTTAGATTTGGCGTGATCGACTCCAGCCTTTGCTACTGCAACTGGATCGCCTATTCCATTTCCAACCTCTGGTGCAAAAACTGGAATGTCAATTGACTGTCCAACCACTTGAAGTTGTGTGACTGCATTTGGACGTTGCAAATCTGCAGCAACAAGTAAAGGTGTATCTCCCTGATCAGAAAAGTATTTTGCTAATTTTCCAGCCAGCGTTGTTTTTCCCGCTCCTTGAAGACCTGCCAACATAATTACAGTGGGTGGATTTTTTGCCATTCGAATCCGTCGTGTAGCTCCACCCAGAATTTCTATAAGCTCTTGATTTACAATCTCAAAGATTGCATTAGCTTGATTTGAACCCGATTGCATGGCTGGCAGTGCATCCAGGGACTTCTGTCTAATCTCTAAAATGAACTTATCAACAACTTCAACTGCAACATCTGAATCCAAAAGTGCAGTTCGAATTTGGCTACAAACCGTTTCGACGTCCCCTGCGGATATCTTTCCTTTGGCTCGCAAAGAGGAAAAAGCGCCGCTAAATTTAGAGGCCAATGATTCAAACATAATGGGAGCAGAGTACTTGAGAGTCAGTATCTGTGGCTAAATGATCAGTACTTCTCAACAAATTTTCTATGAGTACCTGCGATAGCTCTTACCTTAAGGATTCTGCAAGCGGCTATCGCAGATACTCATATCTACATCACTAGATCGCCTCTGGCCCGCGCTCTCCTGTGCGTACACGAATTACTTGATCAACTGGTGTGGTCCAAACTTTTCCATCACCAATAGAACCAGTAGATGCTGATTTAACGATTACCCCAAGCACTGAGTCCACATCTTTATCATCTACTAGAACTTCAAGCCGAACTTTTGGAACTAAATTGACTGTGTATTCAGCTCCTCGATACACCTCGGTATGACCACCTTGACGCCCAAAACCACTTGCTTCTGAGACAGTCATTCCGTTGATCCCTACTGCATGTAGTGCATCTTTAACATCGTCTAATTTAGCTGGTTTTAATATTGCTGTAATTAACTTCATTCTTATGCCCCCTTAGAACTGGAAAGGAAATTACCTTGGTTGTTATCTGAAAACTCATATCCACGCTCAGCGTGGATTGCCAAGTCGATTCCCGCTAGTTCTTGATCGACACTGATTCGGAAACCAACTGTTAAGTCAACCAATTTAGCGATGACATAAGAAAGTATGAAGGAGTAGGCAAGAACTGCTCCTGCACCAATTGCCTGCTTAACAAGCTGATCAGTTCCCCCGCCATTGAATAATCCAACGTCAGATCCAACAAAACCAATAAGAAGTGTTCCGACAATTCCACCAACAAGGTGAACTGCAACCACATCTAATGAATCATCAAAACCGAATTTGAATTTAAGTCCTACTGATAGTGCGCAAAGTGCACCTGAGATAGCACCGATGATAAGAGCGCCTGAAGCATCAACTGCAGCACACGCAGGTGTGATAGCAACTAGGCCCGCCACTACACCAGATGCAGCGCCAAGGCTTGTCGCATGTCCATCGCGTAATTTTTCGACAAGTAACCATGCCAATACTGCTGCTGCAGTTGCACCGATGGTGTTGAGTAAAGCTAATCCTGCTGTTCCATTTGAAGCAATAGCAGAACCGGCATTAAACCCGAACCATCCAAACCACAGCAGTCCTGCACCAAGCATTACAAGTGGAAGGTTGTGTGGTCGCATTGGCATCTTTCCAAATCCAACGCGCTTACCAAGCACTATTGCCAAAGCTAATCCGGCAGCTCCTGCATTGATATGAACTGCTGTACCGCCTGCAAAATCTAACGCTCCTAAATCATTTGCAATCCAACCACCAGTTTTCGCAACAAAATCATCAAATGCAAAAACCCAGTGAGCTACTGGAAAGTAAACAAGCGTTGCCCAAATGCCCGCAAATAGCATCCATGCGCCGAACTTTGCACGATCAGCTATTGCCCCAGATATTAGTGCAACAGTAATGGCTGCAAACATTCCTTGGAATCCTACAAAAATAGCCGCAGGAATAGTTCCAATGACAGCTTCTGAATTATCTAGCCCATTAAGAAATGCAAATTGCGTAATGTCACCAATCAGGCCAGAACCATTAACGGAATCTCCAAAAACAAGTGAAAATCCAAATGCAATCCAAATGACAAAAACCAGAGCTAACGCTCCAAAAGACATCATCATCATATTTAAAACACTTTTTACTCGGACCATACCGCCGTAGAAAAGAACCAAGCCAGGAATCATGAGAGTAACGAGCCCAGCACTCATTAACATCCAGGCTGTATCTCCAGAGTTGATTACAACTTCCTCCATAATTTTTACCGCCAATTTTTTCAAGGTGAAATCTCAACATTGAGAGGCTTCGATTGGTGCCCACCCTCTTACTTGAGAGTTACAGGCGATGCTTTTATGGGTTTCGGGTGTGTGACAAATTAAGTTGAAGTGTTACAAATGGGTTAAGTGAGCAGGGATTTGAGATAAGCCTCTGGATTAAACGGAGAGAAATCCCCCTCCGACTCTCCTGTACCAATCCACTTAATTGGTATCCCCAATTCGGCCTCTATAGCAAGGGCCACGCCACCTTTGGCCGATCCATCCATCTTGGTGAGGATGACGCCAGTAACGTCAACACTTTCAGAAAAAATTCTTGCCTGCGCTAAGCCATTTTGTCCAGTTGTTGCATCAATTACAAGAAGTACCTCATTGACCGGAGAAGTCTTCTCGACAACTCGTTTTACTTTTGTTAGCTCTAACATCAGATCGGTTTTATTGTGCAATCGACCAGCAGTATCAATTATTAAAACATCTACCTCGTTTGTCTGTGCCTGCTTTGCTGCATCAAATGCAACTGAAGCTGGATCACCGTTTTCTTGTCCAGAAATAACTGGTACATCCATACGAATTCCCCAAGTTTGCAATTGATCTACTGCAGCGGCCCTAAAGGTGTCACCGGCTGCCATTAGAACGCTTTTTCCTGAGCTCTTATAAAACTTTGCAAGTTTTGCAACTGATGTTGTCTTGCCTGTTCCATTAACGCCTACAACTAATATCGTGGAGGTGGAGTTAGAAAGGTTCATTTCATGAGACTTACTAGATAGTTTGCTCGATAAAAAATGAAATAAAGATTCTTGTGGAGACTCTCCATCAATTTTTTTTGCCTGAGCTATACATTCAGAAGCTAAGGCTGGACCCAAATCTGCCTGGAGTAACTCTGACTCTAAATCAGCCCAATCAGAAGCATGGGATTCATTACTGCCCTTTATTCGCGCAATTAACTTGGTAAAAATCGCCATGAAAAACCTTAGCTTGCGTCAGATTCGCGAAGGCGTTGAGAAATTACCTCAGTTACACCATCCCCGCGCATAGTCACACCATATAAAGCATCTGCAATTTCCATTGTTCGTTTTTGGTGAGTAATAATGATTAACTGGGAACTGGCGCGTAACTCTTCCAATACACCTAGCAATCTTCCCAAGTTCACATCATCAAGAGCGGCTTCAACCTCATCTAGAACATAGAACGGACTTGGTCTGGCTTTAAATATGGCTACCAGCATTGCTACGGCAGTCAAAGATTTTTCTCCACCAGATAAAAGTGAAAGACGCTTTACTCGTTTTCCAGGAGGTCTAGCCTCAACATCTACACCACTTGTAAGCGGGTTATCTGGATCAGTCAAAATCAAACGACCATCTCCACCAGGGAATAGTCGCGCAAAAATCTCTTCAAAATGCTTTGCTGTCTCTTGGTAGGCCTCCATGAAAATCGACTGAACTCGATCATCTACCTCTTTAATAATGTCTAGAAGATCTTTCTTTGTGTTCTTAAGATCTTCTAACTGTTCTGCCAAGAACTTTAATCTTTCTTCTAAAGATGTGTATTCCTCAAGTGCTAATGGGTTGATCTTTCCTAGCAAAGTAAGTGATCTTTCAGCAGAGGCCAATCTCTTTTGTTGCTGGTCACGTCGATAAGGAATCATCTCAGTTGAGATAATTTCGCCTTCATCAGTTTCATGGAAAGTTGGCACATCTTTGTCTGGCCCGTATTCATTCATAAGAGTTTGGGCATCAACTCCAAACTCTTCAAGGGTTTTACTCTCTAGGGTTTCTATTCGCAATCTCTGCTCTGCACGAGCGATCTCATCTTTATGCACACTTGAAGTAAGAGATTCCAGTTGAATCGTTAGTTCACGTCCTCGCGAACGTACGGATAAAGTTTCACCTTCACGGTTAACACGTGATTCATCGAGTCGAGAACGCTCAATGGCAGCTTTTGAAATAGAGCGCTCCAAATGAATGAGAACTTCATAAGCAGCCTCGGCAACAGCTTGAGAAATTACTGCAGCACGAGCACGATTACTACGGCGCAGAACTGCCCGTTCAGAAGCATCGCGCTCTGCTTGGGCAGATCGCTCTAACCCAAGAGCGCGAGCTGCGACAGAATCAACTCTTTCTTCAATTGTTCTTACTGCAAGCCGTGCTTCTACCTCAGCTGTTCTCGCGGTAGAGACCTGACTTCTCAAGAGTTCTGTTCGTGAATGATCAGGTTCTGCAACGTCGCCTCGCTGTTGCAACTGATTTTGTGCAATAACAATCTCACCTTCATCGCGAGATTTAGTTGCATTAGCCTCAGCGATAGATCGATCTAATCTTTCAACTTCTGCAAGTGAAGATTTCATGTTCTGACCAGAAACTGCCAATTGCTCTGTTAATGCTGCTATTCGGGCATCTGATTCATTGAGCTTTGATAGAGCTGAATCAAACTCACTCTGTCTTGAGGCCACCTCAGCATTTACTGCTGCAATTTCAAATTTGAGTCGATCGCAGTCGTGTATTACTTCTTGTAGTTTCATTTCTAATTCACTGATTAAAGCTGTGATTTCAATCAGCGAGGCAGAAGATTTTGATCCACCTGTTGCGCGTCCTTTGGAAACAACATCTCCATCTCGAGTAACAACAATGACATCTGAGTGTGAACGCAGGATGGCTTCTGCCGCATTTGCATCTTCTGCTACAACAATGCCTGATAAAAGAGATGTTAGTAGCTCACCAATCGAACTGGAGCGAACATAGGATGAAATTGAAGTTAATCCTGAAGGAATAGATGTTTTTGAACTCAATGTTGGCTCATAGACTAGAACATCTGCTTGACCTAGATTTTCACGACGTAGCGTTGTTAATGCAGTTACCGCCGAAGATAAATCTTTAACAACAACTGCATCTGCAAAGTTACCTAGCGCTGCGGCTGCAGCTGCCTCCCAACCTTTATCAATCTCTATCAGACCAGCAACGCTGCCAATAATTGAAACACCACGTGAATCTTTCAAAAGCGCTGAGGCCCCATCTCTATTACCTGATGTGAGCTTTATTGCATCTAATTTAGATTCAACCGCATTTCTTTCACGATCTGCAGCACGCTCTGCCTCAATTAGTTGTGCAAGTTTTTGCTTGGATGATTCCAGTGAAGACTTTGCACTTTCAAAAAGAGAATCAAGTCCTAGTTCTCCAGAATCGGCACTTGCAATCTCCAACTCATATGTCGAATATTCGCGTTGTGCTTGATCGACACGTGCTTGTGCATCATCGCGAGATTTGGTTAATCGAGCAATCTCTTCAGCAATTGCTTCAAGACGCGCATTCAAAGATTTAATATGGCCTTCTTGGCGAGCAGTGCCTTCACGTGCATCTGCAATAGCGCGCATTGCCGCTGCAATTGTGTCTTCGTCGCTTTTTAATAGAGCTTCGGCTGCAACTAATTCAGATGTCGCGTGTGCTAACGCATTCTTGGCTGCATCAACATTTGCCCGTAGCTCTCGCTCTTCTTCGCGTAACGCTTGCGCTTCAAGATCTAATGTTTGAGGATCGCGCCCTGCAGAACGTGCTTCTTCTGCCTCCTCATTAAGAAAGCGTGATCTTTCTTGAGCCAAGCTTTGTGTGCCGCGAAATTTTTCGCGTAAAGAATTTAAGTTGTAATAAAGTTCTTGCGCTGCAACTAGCTCAGGGCCTTCTATGGCAGCTTGTGCATCTAGTGATTCTTCCCGGCGACGAATAGTTTCAAGTTCTTGTTCAACAACTGCTCGTTGCTCGCGAAGTGCGCTCTCATCGGCGACTTCAAGCTCTAATGTTTTTGACATCGATATGTAATCGTCTGCAAAAAGGCGAAGCTTTGCGTCTCGTAGATCTGCTTGAATAGTTGCAGCCTTCTTGGCCACCTCAGCTTGTTTTCCAAGCGGGCGAAGCTGTCTGCGAAGCTCTACCGTCAAATCTTGAACGCGCGCTAGATTTGCCTGCATTGAGTCGAGTTTTCGCAACGCCTTTTCTTTGCGTTTTCTATGCTTTAGAACGCCTGCTGCTTCTTCGATGAATCCACGTCGCTCCTCTGGGGTCGCCATCAAGATTGCATCAAGTTGACCCTGGCCAACAATGACGTGCATCTCGCGACCAATTCCAGAGTCGCTAAGTAGTTCCTGTATATCTAGTAAACGAGATGCTTCACCATTTATTTGATATTCACTTTGCCCGTTTCTAAACAAAATTCTTGAAATCGTAACTTCTGCATATTCAATTGGTAAGGCGCCATCTGTGTTATCAATTGTTAGAGAAACTTCAGCACGACCAAGCGGTGCGCGGCCGCTTGTTCCTGCGAAGATGACGTCTTCCATTTTGGCACCGCGCAGAGATTTGGCACCTTGTTCACCCATAACCCAAGTAAGGGCATCAACAACATTTGATTTTCCAGAACCATTCGGGCCAACTACGCACGTTATGCCCGGTTCGAGTCGAAGAGTGGTCGCTGAAGCAAAGGACTTAAAGCCCTTGAGCGTCATACTTTTCAAATACACGCGGCAAACCTATCGCTTCGAGCGCATGATTTTCGTAGATTTAAGGCTGTGGAAAGGCAGTTTTTAAAGCTTCGTATGCAGCGCGTGCGGCCACTTGTTCAGCCTCGCGCTTGCTCTTTCCAATACCCTGACTTAGGACTTGCCCCGCCACCATCGCTACTGCGGTGAAATTTTTATCGTGATCTGGTCCTTCTTCGCTAACCACATACTCAGGCACGCCTTTACCGAGTGCGGCAGCCAACTCTTGTAATGCAGTTTTTCCGTCAAGTCCGGCACCTCGGGCAACAGCTGAGTCCATTGTTGGAGTAATCAGTTTTTCTACAATTTCTGAGCATTTAGAAAAGCCAAACTGCAAATAAATAGCACCAATTAACGCTTCAAAAGCATCGGCCAAAAGGGAGTGTTTATCTCTTCCACCCGTGACTTCTTCACCTTTACCCAAGCGAATGTATTGACCAAGTTCTAAGCCTCGCGCAATTTCAGCTAGTGCCCGCATATTTACAACACCAGATCGAAGGGGAGAAAGCCGACTTTCATCAAAATCTGGATATCGCTTGTAAAGTGTTTCCGTAACAATTAAACCAAGTACAGAATCTCCAAGAAATTCCAGACGTTCATTTGTTTCTTTACTTCCAGATTCGTAAGCAAAAGATCGATGAGTAAATGCCAATTCAAGCAAAGCTGGATCGAGAACAACTCCCAGCTGCTCAGCGAGCGAAGAACTCAGATCAGACCTCTAATACCTGACGACGGTTGTATGTACCGCATGTTGGGCAAGCAGTGTGCTGAAGCTTTGGTTGCTGACATTGTCCGCATGTAGAAAGTGCCGCTGCAGTTGTTTTCCACTGACTACGACGAGAGCGCGTCTTTGAACGCGACATTTTTCGCTTTGGTACTGGCACTTTTCTAACCTCTTCTTTCAGTTTCCCCGAGTATTCGAGTCATATAAAAATATAGGCTCCCCGGGCTCTATCGCCGTCCTAACCTAAGAGCGTAAGTATCCCTTAAAACCACTAAATCTTGAAATCGGGATTATCAGAGCCCAAAGGTTTTAAGCCTGCCCAGCGTGCGTCTATGGATTCATGGGCATGATCTTGCGCAAGCCCGGCCCATTTTTCCCCACAGTCGGGGCAAAGGCCTAAGCAATCTTGCTTGCACAAAGGATTGATTGGAAGTGAAAGAACTATTGCATCTCTGATTGGAGTTTCAAGATCCATTATCTGACCTTGCATCATTAGCTCATCTTCAATATCCAGATCATCCATTTCGGGATCATGCTTCTTTTTCTTACCGCGTTCATTGGTAGGTTCGTAGTTATACAACTCTTGTATTTTTCGCTCAACAATGATTTCTATAGGATCAAGGCAGCGAATACATTCACCCTTTGCAACTGCATAAACATCGGCGCTTAAAAGAATTCCTTCTGTAACAGATTCAAGACGTGCATCTACTTCAATGGTTTGACCGGCAGGTACAGAAATCAGATTAACGCCGAAGTTTTCATTGACCTGAATATCTAGGGAGTACTCCTTCATCTCCCCCGCACGCCTTGGAAGTTCGAAGGTGTTTAACTGGAAAGATTTCTGTGAAGCACTCATAAGATCAAATTTACGTGGCTAAACCCACTAATCCTTTTCAGCCAATTGCGACAATATATCTTTGTCATTTGCACCAGCTAGACGATCGCGGCCACGACTTATCGCATCTAATGTTTTATTCAAAATAACTTCGAGAGTTGCTAGTCGGCCATCTATGTATTCTTCAATCTCTTGTTTTTCTAGTTCAGCGCTTTCTCTTGCTTCCTGCAATATCTGGCGCGCTTCATCACGGGCGATTTGAACAACTGAAGTTTTCTCAACCATTTGTGATACTTCTTCTCGAGCGATGGCAATCATCTGTTCAGCACTCAATCGCGCTTCTTCAATAATTGCATTTCGTGTTTCAATTATTGAATTTGCAGAGGCAAAATCCGAAGGTAGTCCGTCACGGGCAGCATCTAGAATTGAAAGAATCTCGGCGCGATGAACAACGCAACTTGCAGAGAGAGGTACTCCTCGTGCCTCTTCTACCATCGTGATCGCTGATGTTAACTTCTCAATCGATTCCATGATCTACTCCCCTGCTATTCGAAGCTTAAGTGCTTCATTGATTGATGGTGGCACCATAGTTGAGACATCACCTGAATAGTGCGCAAGTTCCTTGACCAGCGAAGATGACAAAAACGAATGAGTTGGTGATGTTGCCATAAACATAGTTTCAACTCCTGAACCCTGCAAATTCACTTGAGCCATTTGTAGTTCATAATCAAAGTCAGTTACAGCACGTAAGCCCTTCACAATTGCCTGAATGGAATTGCTCTTGCAGTAATCAACCAATAACCCACTCCAAGAATCAAC
>JACCDX010774263.1_pt1 | contig 13181 bp, 9 predicted proteins | sample 7449681 | NCBI WGS metagenome assembly JACCDX01 (sample SAMN15323450, study PRJNA562643) | freshwater metagenome | isolation source: river surface water | place: USA:Blue River Watershed | collected 2017-08-18
CTTTCGGCAGGAAGTCCACCACGTACTCGGCGCCGCGGTAAAGCTCGGTGTGGCCCTTCTGGCGGCCGAAACCCTTGACTTCGGTCACGGTCAGGCCGTTGACGCCGACGGCGGCGAGCGACTCGCGCACTTCGTCGAGTTTGAACGGCTTGATGATGGCGGTGATGTGCTTCACGGGATCTCCTGTTCCGGTAATGGCGATATGGTTTTCTTGCTTGGAGCCCCTAACAATACGTCGATGGCCAGGCGCACCGCCGCCGACAGTACGACCTGTACGGCAAGGCGGTGCAACGATGCCAGCGGCGTTTTTTAGAGGCTCTTATTCTTTGAACTTCGAGGTGATCGGGTAGCGCCAGTCACGGCCGAAGGCGCGGTGCGTGATGCGCGGACCCACCGGGGCCTGGCGGCGCTTGTACTCGTTGATCTTGATCAGCCGGGTAATGCGTTCGATATCCTCCTTACGATACCCGGCGGCCAGCAGTTCCGCAACGCCCTGCCCTTCCTCCATGTACAGCCGCAGTATGCCATCGAGCACTTCGTAAGGCGGCAGTGAGTCCTGGTCGGTCTGGTTCGGGCGCAGCTCGGCCGACGGTGCGCGGGTCAGGATGCGCTCGGGTATCACGTCGCCGATGCCATATCGGTAATGGCAGAGCCGGTAGACCAGGGTCTTGGCGATATCCTTGATGACCGCATAGCCGCCGGCCATATCACCGTACAGCGTGCAGTAGCCGGTGGCCATCTCGCTCTTGTTGCCGGTGGTGAGAACGATGGCACCGGTCTTGTTGGACAGCGCCATCAGCAAGGTGCCGCGAATGCGGGCCTGAATGTTCTCTTCGGTCGCGTCTTCGGGCAAGCCTTCGAATTCGAACGCCAGCGAGCGGCGGAACGCGTCGAAGCAATCGGCGATCGCCACCTCGTCATAGCGCACGCCTATGCGTTTGACCATGTCGCGTGAATCGATCCATGAAATCTCGGCGGTGTACGGCGACGGCATCATCACCGCCCTCACCTTGTCGGCACCGAGTGCATCGACGGCTATAGCCAGCGTCAATGCAGAATCAACGCCGCCCGACAGGCCGATGATGGCGCCGGAGAAGCCGTTCTTGGTGACGTAATCGCGCACGCCGGTGACCAGCGCTTCATAGACTTGCGCCTCGATGGAGAGCGGCTCGGGCAGCGGCTGTGGCTGCGGCACCGCGCCGTCGAAGCGGATCAGCGCAAAATCTTCGCCAAAGTGCTTCAGTTGCGCGCGCACTTCACCAGCTGCGTCGAGCACGAAAGACGCGCCGTCGAACACCAGTTCATCCTGCGCGCCATACAGGTTCGCATAGACCAGCGCCATACCGCGCTGGCTGACGTTCTCGCGCATCACCTCGACCCGCAGGTGCTGCTTGTTCATGTGGTACGGCGACGCATTCGGCACCAGCAGCACCTGCGCGCCGGCGGCCCGCGCCTTCTCGGGCATGTCGGGATACCAGGTGTCTTCGCAGATATTGATCGCAAAGCGCGTGCCCTTGACGTCGAAGGTGCAGACATCATCGGATGACGTGAAATAGCGCTTCTCGTCGAACACCGTGTAATTGGGCAGCGCATGCTTGCGGTAAGTGGCGACGACTTTACCTTCCTTCAGCACCGACGCAGCGTTGTAGTTCACGAATTCGCCATCGCTGCCTGCTTCGCTCAGGGGGTGGCCGACGATCACATGCAAGCCTTGCAGGCCGGCCAGTTCGGCTGCCAGCGCGGCCAACGCGGCTGAGGATTTTGCGTAGAATGATCGGCGCAGCAGCAAGTCTTCCGGCGGATATCCCACCAGCGACAGTTCAGGCGTCAACAGAATATCGGCGCCCTGGTCGGCTGCGCGCCGGGCGGCGGCTGCAATACGCTCGCTGTTGCCTGCGAGGTCGCCGACGGTGCTGTTGATCTGTGCGATGGCTACGGTGACGGACATGGGACGCTGACGCTTGAAAACTTGCACCCGACGATGGGCTCAATAAAACGGAATTATCGCACGCGCATACTCAGCTCTCTTGCCGAGGCCGGCCAGCCGGCCTGGGATGCGCTGGTGGCTGCGCAATCGGCGCCGAACCCCTTCCTGTCTTATGCGTTCCTGCATGCATTGCATGAATCCGGCAGCGCAGCTGACGATACCGGCTGGCAGCCGCAATACCTGACGCTATGGATTGTTGAGGATGGTGATGACAGCGACGCCGCTGCTTCCCTTGCCGCCGCACTGCCGATGTATGCCAAGTTTCATTCCTATGGCGAATATGTGTTCGACTGGGCCTGGGCCGATGCGTACAAGCGCAATGGCCTCGACTATTACCCGAAGCTGCTGTCGGCGATACCGTTCACGCCAGTGTCAGGCAACCGACTGCTGGCCATCGACGACCATGCGCGCGCCGCATTGGTGGAGGCACTGCAGGGCGTGCAGCAGGCCAGCGGACTGTCGTCGACCCATGTGCTCTACCCGACCGAGGCCGAAGCGCAGCAGCTGCAGGCCGCCGGCTTCCTGTTGCGCAAGGGCGTGCAGTTCCACTGGCAGAACGAAGGCTATGACAGCTTCGAGCAATTCCTGTCCACACTGGAAATGAAGAAGCGCAAGAACATACGCGCCGAGCGGCGCAAGGTGACCGAGGCTGGTATCACGCTAAGACAGTTGCGCGGCGAAGACGCGACCGAGGCCGACTGGCGTTTCTTCAAGCGCTGCTATGACAATACCTATCAGGCGCATTGGTCGACGCCTTACCTGAACCTGGATTTCTTCCTCCGTATCGGCGAGACGATGCCTCAGCATCTGTTGCTGGTGATCGCCGAACGCGACGGCCAGCCGATTGCCTCATCGCTGCTGGTGTATGACGATCAGGCGCTGTATGGCCGCTACTGGGGCTGCATCGAGCAGCATCCCTGTCTGCATTTCGAGACCGCGTATTATCAGCCGCTGGAGTTTTGCATTGCGAACCGTATCCCGGCCTTCGAAGGCGGCGCGCAAGGCGAGCACAAGATGGCACGCGGCTTCCTGCCGCAGCAAACCTGGTCGGCACACTGGCTCGCACATCCATCATTCTCGGATGCGGTCGAGCGCTTCCTCAGACAGGAAGGCAAAGGTATCGGTGCGTACATGGATGAACTGAACGAGCGCAATCCTTTCAAGACGAATTTGTCCTGAAAAAATTTCCGCCTTAGCGGCGGATACAACATTTTTTGCCGAAGACGAAAGAATCCGCCCAGTAGTCTTGCAAGCCCCGATCATTTCGCCCCACCAGCGCTTATTGCGAGTCATGCTCCGCAAGCTCGTCAACTCTGACGAGCCTTCGCGAGGAACATCAGGTGGCCGATCAATATGACAGCCCTTGGAAAGAGATCATCGAACGGCATTTCGCCGACTTCCTGCATTTCTTTTTCCCTGACGCCTATGCGCAGGTCGACTGGGCCAAGCCGATTTCTTTCCTCGATCAAGAGTTACGCGCCGTGGTTCGTGATGCCGAACTCGGTACCCGCTACGTGGACAAGCTCGTGCAGCTCACGCGGCGCGATGGACAAGCTGAGCGTGTGTATGTACATCTCGAAGTACAAGGCAGCGAGCAGACTGAGTTTGCTGAACGAATGTTCGACTATCACTACCGGTTATACGATCGGTATCGAATGCCCATCGCCAGCCTCGCCGTCTTGGCCGATGAACGCTTAAATTGGCGACCGGAGAATTTCGCCTATGAGGTTTTCGGCTGCAGACTCGGTCTGCACTATCCGGTCGCTAAATTGATGGACTGGATGGGCAGTGAGGCAAGACTCGCCGACAACGAGAATCCTTTTGCGGTGGTGACCCTCGCACACCTGGCGACGCGAGCGACACGAGCCAACATGAATGAACGCTTTGCGATCAAAAAGTCACTGACGAGGCAGCTTTACCGGCGCGGCCGACAACGGCAGCAGGTCGTTGATCTGATCTGGATGCTGGACTGGATGATGAGCCTGCCCAATGAGTTGGAGGCGCAGTGGCGGCACGATGTTCAAGTCCTGGAGGAGGAAATCAGAATGCCATACATCAGTTCGTTTGAGCGGGCGGGAATCGAGAAAGGGCTTCAGCAAGGGTTGCAGCAAGGGCTGCAGCAAGGGCTGTCGCGCGCGCTGGGACGCCAGTTGGATCGGCGCTTTGGCGAGATGCCCGTTTGGGCAAAGAACAAGCTCGCAGAGGCAAGTGTGGAAGAACTGGAATTGTGGACGGATGCCGTACTGGATGCGCCTTCCATTGAAGCCGTGTTCGCCACGCAAGCCTCGTGACATTAGAACCCGAATCCCAATAAAAAATGGCCGCCTACGGGCGGCCAAGATTCACCTTGCAGCGGCCCCCTCGAGGCCGCACCGCAGCGCGATCAGAAGTTCGGCTTGCTCGCGGCTTTCTTGTACGCGTCGACACCGCTCATGATCTCGGCACGCGCCTCGTCCGGGCCATACCAGCCGTCGACCTTGACCCATTTGCCCGGCTCCAGATCCTTGTAGTGCTCGAAGAAGTGCTGAATCTGCTGCAGGCGCAGGTCGTTCAGGTCTTCCGGCTTTTGCCAGTGGGTGTAGATCGGCAGCACCTTGTCGACCGGCACCGCCAGCACCTTGGCGTCACCACCGGATTCGTCGGTCATCTTCAGCACGCCGATCGGGCGGCAGCGGACGACGACACCGGGGATCAGCGGGAACGGGGTGATGACCAGCACGTCGACCGGGTCACCATCGTCGGCGATGGTGTGCGGCACATAGCCGTAGTTACACGGATAGTGCATCGCGGTGCCCATGAAGCGATCCACGAACAGTGCGCCGGACTCCTTGTCGACCTCGTATTTGATCGGGTCGGCATTCATCGGAATTTCGATAATGACGTTGAAATCGTTCGGCAAATCGCGGCCGGACGGGACGTTATTCAGGCTCATCGGGATCCTCGGGGTGAGATAAGGGAAGCAAAACCCGAGATTATAGCCCGGGTGGCTTTCCCTTCCCTTACGCAGGCACTAGCCGAAAAAGCTCAGATCAGATCGGCTCAGCGCCGCGCCTGCGGCGGCACCGTCGCCAGCGCGCACTGACGGAAGTGAGTGGCAGCCGCATCCGGCTGGCTGGTGGCTTCATACATCTGCGCCAGCCGCAGGTGGGCTTCCTGCAGGGTCGTGCGGTCGGTGGCGCCGAGCACGGTCTGCTCAAGGTGACGCTGCGCCTTGCCCCACAACTTCTGCTTCAGGCACAAGGTACCCAGCACCAGCGACAGCTCGGTGTCATTCGGACGCTCGCGCAGCCAGTGTTCGCAACGCTCGATCTGGTCCAGCAAGGTCGCCGAGCCTTCGGGCGCGGCGCACTGGCGGTAGGCCTTCAGCAAGCGCGCATCCCATTGCACGGCCAGCGCGCGCTGCAGGATGTCGGCCGCTTCTTGTTGCTGGCCGTTCTTCATGAACGCATTCGCGGCCAGCGCAGCGACTGCCACACTCTGGCGGTCGGCGGTCGGTATCGTGGACCACAATTTTCTGAGCGCTTCCACATCTTCGGCCGCCTTCGGCAGCATTGCCTCATACGCCATGTCACGCAGCCGGCGTGACAAGGTCGGGTGCAATACCGCGTGCTTGTCGAGCAGCTTCACCAGACGCAGCACTTCGGGCCAGTTGCGTGCGTTCTGATTGACCTTCAGTGCCAGTCGGAGCGCATGCGCATGCCGCACGCCACTGGCGTTGAGCTCTTTCAGCACGTCGAGCGCGGCGTCGGTTTCCTTGTTGTCTTCGGCAAGCAGATCGACCATGGTGACCAGACGCGCGGTACGCAGTTCGCTGTGCTGTTCGGCTTCGGATAGCCAGCGATCGCGACGCTGCGGCTGCTGCAGGCGTTGTGCGGCACGCGCAGCGAGCAAGGCGGCGAGGCCTGCATACTCGGGGGATTCGGCGGCGCGGGCGGCGGATTTTTCTGCGCGACCGAAACGGCCTTCGAGATAGGCCTTCAATGCTTCCTGCAATGCGCGGCCGGAGGCCAGCAACTGGCGGCGGCTGCGGTATTCACCGACGCGGCGCGGCATCGCGATGGTGGCGCGTACGGTGGAGATGATCACGAACAGCAGCGCAAAGCTGGCGACCAGCACCACGATGAAGAAGTTCAGCGAGAAGTCGACCCGGTAAGGCGGATAGAACAGCACCACATTGCCCGGGTTGTAGCGCGCCAGTACCGCAAGGCCAATGGCCGATGCGAACAGGGTGAGCAGCCAGATGAAGAAGCGCATCGCGGGCAGTCCTTACGGGCGGGTACGCGACTGGCGTACGGCCGCGAGGCTGGTCGACAGGGTCGGCATCTCGATGCTCAGCGAGCTTTCCTGCAGCTGCTTGATCAGATCGCGGCCGGCCTGCGTGGAGCGCGCGCGCGTATCGAAGTAGCGCTGCAAGGTGCGGTCGGCCTCGGCCAGATCGCTGCGGAAGGCCGCGTCATTGCGCGACAACAGCGCCATGCGCGCATTCAGCAGCCGGAGCTTCAGGTTCTCGCGCGCGAAGAAGGACTCGCCTGGCGACAGCAGCAAGGCATCCGGCGTGGTAACGGTACGCACGCGCACCAGCTGCCGGATGTCACTCCACAGATCGGCGCTCCAGACATTCCAGCGCTCCTGCATCTCGACGCGCCAGTCATAGGCTGACTTGGGTTCGGGCTTGGGCGCTGGCGCGAGCCGCGTTTTCGGGGGCGGCGCGATCACGGCCGGCTTTTCGTCCGACAGCAGCGGCATGCCATCGATCTGCGCAATCAGCGTATCGAGGCGCACCGCGACACCGGTCAGGTCGACGCTGGGCAGGCTCTTGAGCTTGTCCATGTCCTGTGCCAGTGCGCGGCGAATCGCGATGAATTGCGGACGATCGGCGCGCGACAGGCGCGCATCGGCGTTCTGCAATGCGATCAATGCGCCGCGTATATTGCCGGCCAGCTGCAGCTGCTGGCTGGCGGTCGACAACACTTGTTCGATCTCGGCCAGCGCCCAGTCGTCACGGTTCTTCGCAAGATCACGGTACAGCTGCTCGAGCGCGATCTGCTGGCTTTGCGATTCGAGCTGCTTCGCTTCCAGCACCGAGACCTTGCCCTGCAGGACGCGCAGATCGTCATCGACGCGGTCGGCGATCAGCTTGGTCTGACTGTTCAGGTTCTCGCCGCTCTGCAGGCGCTGCGCGACTTCACGCCGCAAGTCGGAGACTTCGATGCGCGAGCTCCACCACTGCCAGATGAACAATGCCGCGAAGGTGAAGGCGGCGAACTTCAGGCGGCCTTCGCGGGTCTCGAACTGGCGTGGCATGCGCGGACGCCAGTTCAGGCGGCGGTAAGCAAGGCCATCGGTATCTTCGGGGGCGTTGGCGGTGGACTTGGCCGGGTCGGCGTCATCCGCGTTGTCGGAAGCAGTGTCAGCCGTGGTATTGGCGGAGGCTTCCGCAGAGGCTTCCGCAGAGGTTTCTGCCTGAGCACTGACGTTGGGCTGCTTGCCGGCGTCCGATGTCCCGGACGCCGTCGCAGGAGCAGCAGATTTGCCATTGGCCGGCGCGGACGCTGGCTGTGCGGCGGAATCCGGCGTGGACGCCGCGGGCTGTGCCGTCGTCGGTGCCGATGGCGATGCGCTTGTCGTGTTCGATGCCGGCGTCGCTGCAGGGCTGGCTGCAGCGGCGGCCGCGTCGGGCTGTTTGCCCGCGCCTTTGGAATCGTGGGTTTCGCTCATGCTCGCGATTGTATCGCTTGTATCGCGTCAATCAGCGCGTCATCGCCGGATCCGGTGCGTAAAACAGTGTCAAAACCCAGCGCCTGAGCAGTTTCGGCGATGCGCGGGTGCGGAATGACCAGCGTCTGCCGCTGCATCCTGCGCCAGGCAGATATCGCGTTCAACCCGGCGCTCGCAGTGGCGTCGGCTTCAGCGCCAGCAGCGTCATGCTGCAACATCGTCTGCAGATTGCGCAGCGCTTCCGAGCTGGTAATGACCCATGCAGCGCCAGCGTCGACCAGCGACAGCAATTGCGCCCGCAATGCCTGATCGAGTGCCGGTGCGCCGCGACGGTAGGCTGCGACCTGCTCGACTTCGACGCCGGCTTCACGCAGCCGGTCGGCCAACAGTTCTCGGCCGGTTTCAGCGCGGACGATCAGCGCCTTCTTGCCGCGCAGCGCCGCCAGATCCAGCACCTGCAGCAAGGTCTCGGAATCGGTACGCTCAGGGTCGGTGGGACTGGCGACACTGGCATTGGCTTCGGCGACGCCATGGCTGGCCAGCGTCTGACGGCTGCTGTCACCGACGACGGCGGCAATCACGCCGGCTGGCCAGGCGCGGATGTGCGCGAACGCCGCATCGATGGCGTTCGGACTGACGAAAGCGACCAGTGCGTAGTCCGTCAGCCGGCCCAGTGCCGCCTTCAGTTCGGCTTCCTGAGCCGACCCGACAGCCAGTGGCTGAATTTCCAGCAAAGGGAAGATGCGGGCATCGACGCCCAGTGCGGCGAGTCGCGCTGCCAGCGGTTCGGCTTGCGCGCGCGGTCGCGTGATGACGACGGTCAGCGGAGGGCGCGAATCGGACATCGGTGTTCGGTCCGCCCTGCAATCACGCTCGTCGTTCACGAACGTTGCAGGCGCGGTGATTTTCAGTCAGCCGTCTTGCACTCGGCGAGGATGGCAACAGCGTCCTGCGCTTCCAGTTCACGCGCAATCTGCATACCCATTGCCTCCGGCGCCTCGGACGCGCCGTTGATGTCGGCACGCGCGATGCGCTTGCCATCGGGCGTCGCGACCATAGCGCGCAGACGCATCGCATTGCCCTCGACGGTCGCAAAGGCAGCCAGCGGTACCTGGCAGCTGCCGCCGAAGGTACGCGACAGCTGGCGCTCGGCGCGCACCGCGCGCTCGGTGGCGACATGGTTCAGCGGCGCCAGCAGCGCCTGCAATTCGGGACGGCCGGACGGGATCTCGATCGCCATCGCACCCTGGCCCGGCGCCGGCAGGCTGTCTTCCGGCTCGATGAAGGAGCGGATGCGCTCGGCCATGCCGAGACGCTTGAGGCCGGCGGCTGCCAGGATGATGGCCGCGTACTCGCCGCGATCCAGCTTGCCGAGACGCGTATCAAGGTTGCCGCGCAGCGGCTGAATCACCAGGTGCGGGAAGCGCGCCGCAATCAGTGACTGACGGCGCAGGCTGCTGGTGCCGACAATGGCACCTGCCGGCAGATCGGCCAGCGATGCATGGTCATTCGAGACGAAGGCGTCGCGCGGATCTTCGCGCTCCAGAATCGCGGCCAGCTCGAAGCCCTCGGGCAGCTCCATCGGCACGTCTTTCAGCGAATGCACGGCGAGATCGGCCTGGCCTTCCTGCATCGCCACTTCGAGTTCTTTCACGAACAGGCCCTTGCCACCGACCTTGGACAGTGTGCGATCGAGGATCTGGTCGCCGCGCGTGGTCATGCCCAGAATTTCGACGGTGCTGTGCGGATATAATTCGAGCAAGCGCGCGCGAACATTTTCGGCCTGCCACATGGCGAGCCGGCTCTCGCGCGAGGCGATCACCAGTTTTCCGGTAAACGATGCGTTCAATTGGGGACTCTCATCAAGGGCCGCCGCTGCGCGGATCGACCGGGGTGAAAACGCCTGAAATCCGGCGGATATTAACATGCGCCCCCTGCGCAGAATCGCCTCCCGTCCACCCCTGACACTGCCATGGCCCAACAAAAGACTGCTGCAGCACGTTCTCCCCGCATCTCCGGCGGCGCCGCGACCGCCCACAGCTCCGCCCCGCGTTCGAAAGCTCAGGACAAGGATGCGCCGCTGAAGGAAGACATCCGGCTGCTCGGCCGACTGCTGGGCGATGTGATCCGTCAGCAAGAAGGTGAGACGGTGTACGAGATCGTCGAGACGATACGCCAGACTGCCGTGAAGTTCCGCCGTGATGCGGATTCGCAGGCCGGTGCCGAACTTGACAAGCTGCTGAAGAAGCTGACCCGCGACCAGACCAACTCGGTAGTGCGAGCGTTCTCCTATTTTTCGCATCTGGCGAATATCGCCGAAGATCAGCATCACAACCGTCGTCGCCGTGCGCACCTGCTGGCCGGTTCGGCGCCGCAAGCCGGCAGTGTGTCTGCAGCCCTGTCCAAGCTGGATACGGCGGGCGTGACCGGCAAGTCAGTGCAGAAATTCTTTGACGATGCGCTGGTGTCGCCGGTGCTGACCGCGCATCCGACCGAGGTTCAGCGCAAGAGCATTCTCGATGCGGGCCGCGAGATCGCACGCCTGCTGGCGCTGCGCGATCTGCCGATGACGGCACGCGAAAAGCAGCGCAATGCGCAGCTGCTGCATGCCGAAATTGCGCAGCTGTGGCAGACCCGCATGCTGCGTTATTCGCGGCTGACGGTGGATGATGAGATCGAAAACGCTCTCTCCTACTATCGCATCACTTTCCTGCGCGAATTGCCAGGCCTGATGGACGACATCGAGGAAGAGGTGCTCGCGCAATACCCGAATCTGCGCACACTGAAGCTGCCGCCCTTTGTACAGATGGGCAGCTGGATCGGCGGCGACCGTGACGGCAACCCGAACGTGAATGCGGCGACGATGACGCGCGCGCTGTCGCGGCAGTCAACCACGATCTTTGATTTCTATCTCGACGAGGTGCATGCGCTGGGCGCGGCGCTGTCGATCTCGACGCTGCTGGCCACCGTCAGTCCCGAGCTGCAGGCAATGGCCGATGCCTCGCCCGATGCGTCACCGCACCGGACCGATGAGCCTTATCGACGTGCACTGATCGGCGTCTATGCGCGGCTGGCCGCTACCGCACGCAAGCTGGGCGTGCACAATATCCTGCGTCAGGAAGTGGGCACGGCACCACCCTACGCAAATGCAGAGGAATTCATCGCCGAACTGGACGTGATCGGCGATTCGCTGCGCAGCAACCATGGCCTGGCACTGACGCGCCCGCGCCTCAATACCCTGCGCCGCGCGGCCGAGATCTTTGGCTTCCACCTGGCGACGCTGGACATGCGGCAGAGCTCGGATGTACACGAGCGCGTACTGGCTGAACTCTTCAAGGCTGCCGGCGTATGCCCGGACTATGCGGACCTGTCCGAGCAAGAGAAAGTGATGTTGCTGCTGGCAGAGCTTGAACAGCCCCGACTGCTGCGCTCGCCTTATCTCAACTACTCGGACGAGACGGTGTCGGAGCTGGGCGTGCTGAAGGCGGCACGACTGATTCGCGAGCAATTCGGCAACCGTGCGATCCGCAATTACATCATCTCGCATACCGAGACCGTGTCGGACCTGCTGGAAGTCTTCCTGCTGCAGCGCGAGTCCGGACTGATGCACGTGGGTACCCACGATCAAGTGCCCGATGCGCAGCTGATGGTGATCCCGTTGTTCGAGACCATTCCCGACCTGCGCAATGCACCCTGCATCATGGATGGCTTGCTGTCGATACCGATGGTGCGCGAGCTGGTACGGCAGCAAGGGCAGCAGCAGGAAGTGATGCTCGGCTATTCGGATTCGAACAAGGATGGTGGCTTCCTGACCTCGAATTGGGAGTTGTACAAAGCCGAGGTATCGCTGGTGCAGGTGTTCGAGAAGCATCAGGTGAAGCTGCGTCTGTTCCACGGTCGCGGCGGCACCGTGGGCCGCGGCGGTGGCCCCAGCCATGAAGCGATCCTGGCGCAACCAGCCGGCACCGTGAACGGCCAGTTCCGACTGACCGAACAGGGCGAGATCATTGCTTCGAAATTCTCCAACCCCGAGATCGGCCGCCGCAACCTCGAACTGGTGGTGGCGGCAGTCATGGAAGCGAGCCTGACGCCACCGCCGAGTGACGGCAGGCACGCGAAGCGACTCGCCGAGTTCGAGCGCGTGATGGAAACGCTGTCCGAATACGCGTACCGTGCCTATCGCAATCTCGTGTACGAGACACCGGGCTTCACCGATTACTTCTTTGCCGCGACACCGATCGCCGAGATCGCCGAGCTCAATATTGGCTCACGTCCGGCCTCACGCAAGTCGACGCGCCGCATCGAAGACTTGCGCGCGATCCCTTGGGGATTCTCGTGGGGCCAGTGCCGGCTGTTGCTGCCGGGCTGGTTCGGCTTCGGCAGCGCGGTCAGCCAGTGGCTGGCCGATGAAAAGAGCGGCCCGAAATCGAAGAAGCTGGCGCTGCTGAGAGCAATGGTGAAGGAGTGGCCGTTCTTTTCGACGCTGCTGTCGAACATGGACATGGTGCTGGCCAAGACCGACCTCGCAGTTGCGTCCCGTTATGCGGGCCTGGTGGCAGACAAAAAGCTGCGCAATGCGATCTTCAAGCGTATCGTCGCCGAGCATGAACTGACGATGTCTTGCCTGGTGCAAGCAACCAGTACCCGTGACCGACTGGCTGGCAACCCGACGCTGGCGCGCTCGATCAAGAACCGCTTTCCCTACCTTGACCCGCTGAACCACCTGCAGGTGGAGCTGGTGAAGCGACACCGCGCATGGAAGGAACAGGGCAAGGAATCGGATATCCGTGTGCACCGCGGCATCCACATGACCATCAACGGCGTGGCGGCGGGCTTGCGCAATACCGGCTGACACCCCTGCGTCCTCTATAATCTGCACTCATGAACGATCAATTTGCAAAAAAATCAGAAGCGTGGTCCGCACGTTTCTCCGAGCCCGTCTCCGACCTCGTCAAGCGCTATACCGCATCGGTGTTCTTCGACAAGCGCCTCGCGCATGTCGATATCCAGGGTTCGCTCGCACATGCGGAGATGCTGCCAGCGCAGAAGATCATCAGCCAGCAGGATTACGAAGCGATTCAGCGCGGCATGAGCCAGATCTTGTCCGAGATCGATGGCGGCCAATTCGCATGGCTGCTCGATCTCGAAGACGTGCACCTGAACATCGAGAAACGCCTGACCGAGCTGGTGGGTGACGCTGGCAAGCGCCTGCACACCGGCCGCTCGCGTAAGGACCAGGTCGCGACCGACATCCGCCTGTACATGCGCTCTGCCATCGACGACATCCTTGGCCTGCTGAAAAGCCTGCGCCTCGCCCTGGTCGATCTCGCTGAAAAGAATGCGGACACCATCCTGCCCGGCTTCACGCACATGCAGGTCGCGCAGCCTGTCACCTTCGGCCATCACATGCTGGCCTATGTCGAAATGTTCGGCCGTGACGCCGAGCGCATGGCCGACTGCCGCAAGCGCGTGAATC
>JACCDX010135773.1_pt1 | contig 13177 bp, 9 predicted proteins | sample 7449681 | NCBI WGS metagenome assembly JACCDX01 (sample SAMN15323450, study PRJNA562643) | freshwater metagenome | isolation source: river surface water | place: USA:Blue River Watershed | collected 2017-08-18
CTTGTTGACGACGCAGCATCGCCTGGGCGATTTCCGGTGCGTACGCGAGGTGCGTTAGACGAGCCTCTTCGACAACGACGCCGGCGCGCTCGAGACGCTTCTGCAATTCTTTGCGAAGCTCATCGGAGACCTCATCGGCACCGCTGCGCAGCGTCGTTTCATTGGCTTCGCCATGATCGTAGGCGTATTGACTGCCTAAGTGACGCACGGCCGATTCAGACTGAATGCGTACGTAGTCCTCAAAATCTTCAACGTCGAACATCGCCTGCGCCGTGTCTTGAACGCGCCAGACGACGACGGCCGCAATCTCGATGGGGTTGCCGAGCTTGTCGTTGACCTTCAAGCGATCGCCGTTGAGATTGCGCGAGCGCAACGACACTTTCATGCGAGAGTTTTTCTTTTCGGTCGCTACCACCGACTCACCCTTCGCAAAAGAGGTCAACGAGGTTGTAGACGGGCCATTCGAATAGAACGGGTTGCCCCAATGGAAACCCTCGGTGCGCACGGTGCCCTTGTAGTCTCCGAAGAGCACGAGCACACGCGACTCGTTGGGCTGCAGAGTGAAGAAGCCGAAGCAGCCGGCGATGGCGAGCAACACTAAAACGATGCCGACCACAATCAGAGCCGGCATGGCGTTAATGGCGCCGAGCGGCATCGCTGCGGTGCCAAGCACGAGAGCCGCAATGACGGGAAAGAGCATCACCCAACCGTTCTGAACGCGCATCTCGCGCTCACGGCTGGCGGTACGGGGTTCGTTCGACATGGAAAAACTCCTCTGACGGGGTGGACTGGATCCCGTCGGAGGAGATATTAAAGTGATATCACTTTGATTTCAACTGCAGTGGCTCATGGGCTGCGAACAACAACTCAGCAGCTCCGCACGAACAGCGGCGCCTAACGGTCCATTCACCGCATTGATTTGAGATCCGGAAGGGAAGGTGCGAGCGGTTTATCCGCTCGAGAGAATGGCGCGCCCGAAGAGATTCGAACTCCTGACCTCATGGTTCGTAGCCATGCGCTCTATCCAACTGAGCTACGGGCGCGTCGAGGGGCGCGGATTATACACAGCCGCGGCCCAGCGGGGGAACCGCCCCCGCCTCCAGCCGATCAGTAGGACTTCGGCAGCCCGAGCACGTGCTCGGCCACGTAAGAAAGAATGAGATTCGTGGAGATCGGGGCCACCTGATAGAGCCGGGTCTCGCGGAATTTGCGCTCCACGTCGTACTCACAAGCGAAGCCGAACCCACCGTGGGTCTGCAAGCAGGCATTGCCCGCCTCCCACGAGGCCTTGGCCGCGAGGTACTTAGCCATATTAGCCTCAGCACCGCAGGGCTTGCGGGCGTCGTAGAGCTCACAGGCTCGAAAACGCATGAGGCTCGCCGCCTCCACCTCGATGTGTGACTCGGCGAGCGGGAACTGCACGCCCTGGTTCTGGCCAATCGGCCGATCGAACACGATGCGATCTTTCGCGTAGCGACTCGCGCGCTCGATGAACCAGCGCCCATCACCGATGCACTCAGCCGCGATCAACACTCGCTCGGCGTTGAGACCATCCAAAATATATTTGAAACCCTTGCCCTCTTCGCCAATCAAATTCTCAACCGGAACCTCGAGATCATCGAAGAAAAGCTCGTTGGTCTCGTGATTCACCATGTTCTCAATAGACCTTAAATTCAAGCCTTTTCCGATCGAATCCCGCAGATCGACCATGAACACGGAAAGTCCTTCGGATTTCTTCTTGACCTCGGCAAGCGGCGTCGTCCGCGCGAGCAACAACATCAACTCGGAGTGACGCACTCGCGAGGTCCACACCTTCTGACCATTGATGACGTAGCGATCACCCTTGCGTACCGCTGTAGTCTTCAACTTCGTCGTATCAGTGCCGGTCGTCGGCTCGGTGACCGCCATCGACTGCAGACGCAGTTCGCCGCTTGCGATCTTTGGAAGATAAAACTCGCGCTGCTTTTGACTACCGTGGCGCACGAGCACATTCATCACATACATCTGCCCATGGCAGGCTCCGGAGTTGCCGCCCGAACGATTGATCTCCTCCATGATCACCGACGCCTCGGCGAGCGAGAGGCCCGATCCGCCGTATTCCTGCGGTATCAGGGCCGCTAACCAGCCGGCCTCCGTGAGCGCGCGGACGAACTCCTCGGGGTAGCCCCGTTCGAGGTCGATCTTGCGGAAGTACTCATCAGGAAACTGGGCGCAGAGCGCGCGAACGGCGCTGCGGATCTCGTCGTAACCGTCGTCGATATTCATAGCACCGCGATGCTAACCCAGTCCGCATCCGGTCGCCGTTTGTCGCAATTTGCATTTTTCGTGATTTTCAATCGCCATTTCTGGATTTTTATCCTAATTCCACTCTAGTATCGCCCTTAAATGCAAATAACGACGGAAAACACCCCTGGCGCTTCCGACCTGCATGGTCTCGATGGCCCTGGCGTTTGGGATAGCCATCGCGCCTTCAAGGTTCTTCAAGCAGCGGGGCAAGCCGCAACCAAGCGCACAGCCGAGCGGCGACTTCATGAGCTTGGGCTGCTGCCGGCCGAGCTTGATCTGGACTCCCTCCGCAACGCAGAAGAGCAAGCACCGAACCGTCTCATTGCCAACCACGCACTGGAGTGGACTCGACGCCGACGCCGCCTCGCCCTCTTCGTGCAAAAGCATCGACTGCCGAATGGTCGCATCGCTCTGCATGCGAATGACGCGCGCGGTGGTCGTTACTGGATCATCCCGCCGAATGGTGACGACATCGTCGCGCTCAATGAATTAGCAGTACATATCGCAAAGCCAATCACGGTCTTCACGCACGGCGAGCTCGCCAGTGACTGGGCAACGCGACCGACAGAACACCTCGCTGACTCGATCGACTTCGTCGCGGGTTTGTACGAAGCCACGTTACCTAAAAGTTTTTCGACCGTTGCGGCTTTGCCGCGCCCCACTAGCGCTCTGTCGACCCGTCTTAAGCGCCTCGAAGCCGAGAGTATCCACATCATCCGCGAAGCCATTGCCGAGGCCGAGCGACCCGTGATGCTCTACTCGATTGGTAAAGACAGCGGCGCGATGTTGCATCTGGCGCGTAAAGCGTTCTATCCCGCACCGCCGCCCTTCCCGCTCCTACATGTGGACACGCGATGGAAGTTCAAAGAGATGTATCTCTTTCGCGATCGCATCGCGCGCGATAGCGGACAACCCCTCATCGTTCACATGAACCCAGAGGCGATCGCACGGGATATCAATCCCTTTGATCATGGGTCAGCGCTACACACCGAGATCACCAAGACCATCGGCCTCAAGCAAGCCCTCGATCAACATCGCTTCGATGTAATCTTTGGTGGCGCACGTCGCGATGAGGAAAAATCGCGCGCGAAGGAGCGTATTTTTTCCTTCCGAAACGCTGAGCACGTCTGGGACCCGAAGCGGCAACGCCCGGAGCTCTGGAATCTCTACAACACCCGAAAGCAGACGGGCGAGAGCCTTCGCGTCTTTCCGCTATCGAACTGGACTGAGCTCGATATCTGGCAGTACACCCTGCTCGAAGACATTCCGGTCGTACCGCTCTACTTTGCTGCACCACGACCCGTCGTCGAGCGCGACGGCATGCTGATCATGGTGGACGATGCGCGTTTTCGGCTGCGACCCGATGAGCGGATCGAAGAGCGCTGGGTTCGATTCCGATCACTCGGCTGCTACCCCTTGAGTGGCGCCATCGAATCCACTGCCCGCAGTGTCAAAGATATCGTCGATGAGCTGCAGCGATCGAGCGTCTCGGAACGACAAGGCCGAGCGATAGACAACGACGCCGGCGCAAGCATGGAACAGAAGAAGCGCGAGGGGTATTTCTGATGGCAACCCCGAACGATATCGATCTATTACGCTTCATCACTTGCGGCAGCGTCGATGATGGCAAGAGCACCTTAATTGGACGACTGCTCTTCGAATCGCAGCAGATCCCAGAAGATCAGATTGCGGCACTCAAGCGCGATTCGCGCCGCTTCGGCACGCAGGGCGACTCCATCGACTTTGCGCTACTCGTCGATGGGCTCTCCGCCGAGCGCGAACAGGGCATCACCATCGATGTCGCGTATCGGTATTTCTCTAGTTCACGCAGAAGCTTCATCGTCGCCGACACTCCCGGCCACGAGCAGTACACGCGCAATATGGCAACCGGCGCCTCAACGGCAGACCTCGCGGTCTTGTTGGTCGATGCTCGCACGGGTCTGACAGTTCAAACACGGCGGCATGCGTATCTCGTCTCGCTGATGGGCTTGAAGCATGTGGTACTCGCCATCAACAAGATGGATCTGCTTAGCTACGATGAGCAGCGTTATCGTGCGATCGAAAGCGAGTTTACTCGCTACGCCACCCAGCTTGGCTTCGAGACGCTGGTGGCCATCCCGATGAGTGCGCTGCGCGGCGATAACGTCACAACACGATCGTCTGCCATGCCGTGGTATGACGGACCATCGCTGATCGAACATCTCAACACCATCGACATTCATGGTACGCCGCAAGCCGGCAGTGTCTTTCCGGTGCAATGGGTTAGCCGCCCGAATGCCGATTTTCGAGGCTACGCTGGCACGCTCGCAGCGGGCGAACTCAAACTCGGCGATACACTGCGCGTGGCGCAAAGCGGACAGATCGCGAAGATCTCGCGCATCGTGACAGGAGATGGCGATCTGTCTTCGGCAACGGCGGGCGATGCCATCACGCTATGCCTCGATCGCGAAATCGACATCTCCCGCGGCGATGTCTTAAGCCGCGCGGATTCGCCGATCGAAACAACTGATCAGTTCGAAGCGACACTGGTCTGGCTGCACGAAGAGCCGGGTCTTGCGAGTCGTCGCTATGATTTGAAACTCGCAAGCCAATGGACAGGAGCCTCGATCACGGCGATCAAACATCGCATCAACGTGAATACGCTGGCGGAAGAACCCGCGCGTAAGCTCGAACTCAACGACATCACGGTCTGCAACATCGCAACCACGCAGCCTCTGGCGTTCGAGCCCTATTCGAACTCGCGCGAGCTCGGTGGATTCATTCTGGTCGATCGGTATACCCACGCCACCGTGGCTGCCGGTCTCATTCGTCACAGCCTGCGCCGGGCGCAGAATGTGCATCGACAATCACTCAGTATCGATCGTCAGGCTCGCGAGACGCTCAATGGCCACGCGGGCAAGGTGTTGTGGTTCACCGGTCTCTCAGGATCCGGCAAGTCGACGATTGCCAACGCGCTCGAAGTCGAGCTGCACGGCCGTGGCCTGCATACCTACATTCTCGATGGCGACAACATTCGACAGGGCCTGAACCGAGACCTCGGATTCACCGATACTGATCGCGTCGAGAACATTCGACGTATTGCGGAGGTCGCCAAGTTGATGATGGATGCGGGACTGATCGTGATGACCTCGTTCATCTCGCCGTTCCGCCGCGAGCGCGATCTCGCCCGCGAACTGATCGGACCCGATAATTTCATCGAGATCTTCGTCGATACGCCACTTGCGGTCTGCGAGCAGCGCGACGTGAAAGGGCTCTACAAGAAGGCGCGCGAAGGCAAGATCCCGAACATGACCGGCGTGAACAGCCCCTACGAAGCGCCGCTGGCGGCGGATATCACGATCCGAACCCAGGAAACCCCGCTCGCCGAGAGCGTCCGAGTCTTACGCGAGCGCTTGGAATCCCCGGATTGACGCAAACCGGCCGTTGGATATGCTGCCGGTATGAAAGCCACTTTTTTCGCGCTCGCATTAGCACTCATCACCCCCGTCATTGATGCCGCGACCCCGATTCGCATCGAAGAGGCCTGGTCGCGCACCACGGCACCCGGGCAAGTGGTCGGCGGCGGCTTCATGACCATCGTCAACGAGAGCGCCACCGGCGATCGCCTGGTCTCAGCCACCAGCCCCATCGCCGCCGAAGTTCAGATTCACAACACGAGCATGGAAGGCGGTGTGATGCGGATGCGGCAAGTCACCGAAGGGCTCGAGATTCCTGCGAACGGCAAAGTGGAGTTGAAGCCACGTAGCCTGCACTTGATGTTCATGCAACTCAAAGCACCGCTCGAAACGGGCATGACTTTCCCCGTGCAACTGCAATTCGAGAAAGCCGGGGCGGTCACCGCGCAGTTTCGCGTCGAGCAACGGTGAGCCTCGCGATGCCACGATATCGGAGCTCTGCAATCGTTGCGATGATGAGTGCGGCCCTGCTCGCGCTGAGCGCCTGCGCGCCGCCTCCTCCGCCCTTTAATGCGTCGGAAGTCTCTGGCATCGCCTACGGCAAGGACATTGGTATCGCCGACACGAGCGGCAAGATACGTCGGGTCGAGGACTTCAAAGGTCAAATCACGCTCGTCTTCTTTGGGTTCACTCGCTGCCCCGACGTGTGCCCCTCGACCTTGATGCGTTTGCGTCAAGTGCGCGATGCACTCGGCCCCGACGCCGACAAGCTTCAGGTACTACTCGTGAGCGTGGATCCCGAGCGCGATACACCCGATCGCCTTGAAGCCTATGTGAAGAATTTCGATCCGAGTTTCATCGGCCTTCGACCAGAGCCCGCGGAACTCGAGAAGGTCATCAAGGCATTCCACGCGATCGCCGTCAAAGTGCCGACGGCCGATGGTAAGGACTACACCGTCGATCATTCGGCCACGCTCTACGTCTACGACCGTCGCAATCAACTGCGTTTGATCGCGCAGCCCGATATCGCCATCGATGCGTTTGCTTCCGACCTGCGCCGCCTCGCGCAGGAGAGCTGACTCCTCAAGCCATGAAGCCGCTGAGAGACCGCGTGCTCCTGCGGATAGCGGCGATACTGCTGACCGCGGTGACATCGCTCACCACGACCGATGCAGCGGAAGTGCATGTGGCGGTGGCAGCGAACTTTGCAGCGCCGATGAAATCGCTCGCTGCGGCCTTCGAGCGGCAGACAGGGCATCGCGCAGTCGTCTCCCTTGGCGCCACCGGGCAGCTCTATGCCCAGATCCGTCAGGGCGCTCCCTACGGCGTGCTGCTCTCAGCGGACACGACGACCCCCGAGAAACTTGCTCGCGAGGGCTACGGGCTCGCCGAGACACGACGGACCTACGCCATCGGGCGTCTCGCGCTGTGGAGTCGCGATGAGTCGTACATCGATGCCAAGGCGGACGTTTTGCGGCGCAGCCCATTCCGTCGCCTCGCCATCGCAAACCCAAAGCTTGCACCCTATGGCGTAGCTGCCACGCAAGCGCTGCGATCACTCGGTCTGCTCGATGAACTGCGGCCCAAAATGGTCGAAGGCGCTAACATCAACCAGGCATTCCAATTCGTCGCCTCAGGCAACGCGGAGCTCGGCTTCGTTGCCCTCTCGCAAGTCATGCAAGACGGTCGTCTGCGAAATGGTTCTGCCTGGATCGTCCCCGCAGAGCTACACGAACCGATCAAGCAAGATGCGATCCTATTGACCAAGGATAAAGACAATCCCGCTGCCATCGCGCTGATGGGCTATCTCGACTCAAACGCAGCCCGAGAGATCATCCGTCGCTATGGATACGAGTTGCGATGATGCCAAGCGGCGATAGCGGACAAGCAATCTTGCTGACGCTGCAACTTGCAGCCGTCACCACATTCATTCTGCTTCTGATCGCCACGCCGCTCGCTTGGTGGCTCGCCCGAACGCCATCTCGTTGGCGCGGCGTGATCATCGCACTCGTCACGCTGCCACTCGTACTACCACCGACGGTACTTGGCTTTTATATTTTGATCTCGCTAGGCCCGGATGGCTGGGTCGGACAAGTAACTCAGTCACTGGGACTCGGGCTGCTGTCTTTTTCGTTTACGGGCCTTGTCGTCGGGTCGGTGATTTTCTCATTGCCCTTTGCGGTGTATCCGATTCTGTACGCATTCGAGATGCTCGGACGCAGACCGCTCGAAGTTGCCGCGACGCTGCGCGCAAAGCCGCTCGATGCGTTCTTCAGTGTCTCACTACCACTCGCAAGACCTGGTTTATTGACGGCCGCGGTACTCACCTTTGCTCATACGGTCGGTGAGTTTGGCGTCGTATTGATGATCGGCGGCGACATACCGGGCGAGACTCGCGTCGTCGCGACACAAATTTTTGGTTACGTCGAAGCGATGGAATATGAGGCAGCGCATCGCCTCGCCGCGCTGATGGTCGTCTTCTCGTTCGTCATGCTGCTGGTGCTGACGCGCCTACGTAAACGCGCAGGTGGCGCTCTCCCATGACCGCCGCCTCGCCGGGTATTTCGATTGCGCTCGCACTGCAACGAGAAGGGTTTCGGCTCGATATCGATCTGACACTGCCCGCCAACGGCGTGACTGTCCTCTTTGGGCCCTCAGGTTCGGGTAAAACGACGATCCTGCGCTGCATCGCCGGGCTTGAAGCCGCGACAGGATATCTCTCGATGGGTAACGAGGTCTGGCAAGACGATCGCAGCGGGCGCTTCCTGCCAACTTGGCAACGCGAGCTCGGCTACGTCTTTCAGGAGGCGAGCCTATTTGAGCATCTCGATGTACGCCGAAATCTCGACTTCGGACTACGACGCACCGGGATAGAACGACAAGCGGCGCGCAAAGCACTCGACGATGCCATCGAACTGCTCGGGATCGCCTCGCTACTCGATCGATCAACCATCAACTTATCGGGCGGCGAGAAACAGCGGGTGGCGATTGCTCGCGCACTAGTAACGCAACCGAAGATTCTGCTGCTGGACGAACCGCTCGCCTCGCTCGATGTCGCGAGACGTAAGGAAATCTTGCCTTGGCTCGAGCGACTACACCGTGAGTTACAAATCCCGGTGATCTACGTGACCCACTCACTCGATGAACTCGCGAAGCTCGCCGATCACGTCGTGATGCTCGAGAACGGACGCGTCACCGCAAGCGGCTCTTTGCGCGAGATCTGTACAAACGCCGCGATGGCTGCGGCAGCCGGTGATGAGGCTGGCGTCGTGATCGAAAGTCGAATCACAGGCGTCGACCCACGGTTTCATCTAGCCGAGGTAGCCTTTGGCGACGACACGCTTTCGGTGCGCGATGCTGGGCTAAAAATTGGCTCGACTATTCGTCTTCGCATCCTCGCGCGAGATGTGAGTCTCGCGACTTCGGCACAAAGTCACAGCACGATTCAAAATGTCATTCCAGGCGTGATCGAGTCGATCACCGACGACGCGCACGCATCGCAGGCGCTCGTCACGGTTCGCTGCGCGAACGAGCTCCTGCTCTCGCGCGTGACGCGCCGAGCGTTAGCGACACTGCAGTTAGATAAGGGCTCGCCCGTGTGGGCCTTAGTAAAGTCTGCCGCACTGATCGACTGATCGAAAACACCTCCCCGTCGTATCGAAACCTTCGATTAGCACGCATGGTTGAGTCGCGCGTACGCGGATTTCGAGGATTGAAACGCAGCTAGGAACTGGCTAAGTCGCAGATCTGTAGCCTAGGGCACATATCGAACCATTGTCACTTTGACATTCTGTTGCCGTCGGGTTCCGACGCAACGATCAAAGACACATGGCGAAAGCCAACGAGGTGACAACATGGCGACCAAGGAAATCAATTTCCCGGGCAATAAGACATCTTCAGACCCGCTGGCAGCGGCTCCCGTCAGAAAAGGTTGGCTCGAGTCGGTGACAACGACTACGCCTTATACCGGCAGTCCGAGCGGTGTAAAAATCGGAACGGTCACTAGCAACAATGGCAGCAATCTGGTCGTTGGCGTGTATGCCGAGGCTGTTCCTGGAGGCGTACAATTTTGGCTTCAAGTCGAATCCGGCAGTGGCGACCTTAGGGGCTTCTTCCTAGATATCGGAACACCTGGCGGACCGATCACCCGCGCCGGCGGCGGTGATAACAATATGAACGGCACTGGGTACAGCTTCGACTACGGAGTCGAGATCGGATCGCCGGGTGGCTCGAAAGACTTTTCGACCCAAGTGACGTTCACCCTCGCCGATCCTGCGGGAATGAGTCTTGCGTCGTTACTTGATGGGGCGGTTTTCGGCATTCGTGCAACCAGTGTCGGTGCGAACAACACGAGCGTTAAGCTGGTCGGCACCGCGAGCATTCCTGAAGTGACGGTCAGCATCACAGCTGACGGCGATGTACTGGAAAATGCACCAGCTGCTTTTACGCTGCATCTCGACATGCCAATTGATGCGGACATGCTCGTCACACTGAGCAATGGTGACACGGTCGTGATTCCCGCGGGCTCAACGAGTGTCGCTTACGTCGACGGCACCCAAGGTGATGACGTTTATATTGATCCAAGCTCGGTCAGCGTTTCTATCACCTCTGCACTACCTCAAAGCCCGACCCTCGCTGCGGTGATAATTGATGAGGGCCCCGCCGTTGTCGAGGTGACGGATACGATCGATCCGGTCGTCGTGCATCTTTCGGCGACGCCCTCGACGAGCGAGGATGGCGGTTCGATCGTCTACACGGTCGAGCTCAAGAAGTCCTCCGACAGCAGCACTGTGAACGCTAACAATGACATCACGGTCACCCTCACAGGTGGTCAGGTCATCGTCATTACTGCCGGTTCAAGTAGTGCGTCTACCGACCCTATCCCCGTCAACCGCGATGACGTGTGGGTCGAGATCGACGCCATCACCAATCAAATCTCAAGCGCCGTCGAAACTAACGCCGGCACACCAGGCGCGTTCGAAAGCCTCTCCTTCAACGATGCGATCGTCAGCACTCAAATCCTCGATGACGTCGATCCGGTCGTCGTGGGTATCTACTCAGCCGACGGAGAACGTGACCCGGATGATCCCGCCTATTTCGTCATCCGTATCGATCAACCGTTGGATAGCGACCTGGTTGTTGGCCTCTCGACGGGTGCGAGCGTCACCATCCCAGCCGGGTCCACCGAACAGGCCTATACCTATGAGGACCCACCGCTCGGCGATACGACCGTCTCCATCGAGAGCGCTCTCGTTACAGGAAAAACCTTCGAGAGCCTGACCGTCTCGCCAGACAGCGCCACCGTTACAGATCCGCCGCCGGTTGACGAGCATTTTCCGACATTGGAACAGAACATCTCTCACATCACGGTCTACTTCTCGGCGGCTGCCGGCTCGGGCTTGGAGTCGAGCGATACGCAGGGAGGCAGTTCGACGGGTGGGCAAAACGGATCCGACGGTCTCTACACCGTGAAGATCGATTGGCTACCCAATGATCCGACTACACGGGACCTCGATGATCAATGGGGTGATATCTACGCCCGTTTGCTCGAACTCAATCCCGCACTCTCCGGCAAGGAAGTGCTTGGCGTCGCGATCAAAGCGGGTAACAACGAGTCCTTCTATGCGTTGGATGGCGATACGGATGCCGATCCGATACCGCAGCGCTATGTCGATGGCACCGCGGTGAATACTTTGGTACTCAACAGCGGCGTCGACACCGTCTACACGAGCGACACCAACGCAGATGAAAAGAACGACTTCTTCCAACCCGCGGGGATGTACGCAACATCCGGCAACACGCAGGGTTTGGGTGAATCGCTGTTCTAACGTCGGTGACGATGGTGATTGGAAATCGTGGCGTTCTGGCCGACGCTATCGGCAGCCTACGACATGGATTGGTGGCACTCGGCACTTTCAGTTTTTGCATCAACTTGATGCTTCTGATGCCCGCCATCTACATGCTGCAGGTTTACGATCGAGTACTGACCAGCCGCAACGAGGGAACCCTACTGGCATTGTCGGCTCTGCTGGTAGGGCTTCTCGCAATCGAATCAACTCTAGACTGGATAAGAGCTCGCCTGCTCGGCAAGATGGGGCAAGAGCTCGAAAAAAGTCTCGAAAAGCCCATTTTCGACGCGGCGTTCAAAAAAAGCCTGTCGGGTGATCTCAGCGCTCCGAAAGAAGCGCTGAACGATCTCGGAAAGCTTCGAGAATTCGTATCTGGGAAAGGCCTTCTCGCTATTTTTGATGCCCCCTGGTCTCCTATTTTCCTGGTGGCCATTTTTCTACTGAATGGCACTCTTGGCGTTTTTGCGATGGGATCAATGCTCCTTCTGATCGCGCTCGCTTGGTACAACCAATTCAGCACACGTGGAGCCTTAGCCGATTCCGGAAAACTCGCCTCCCTATCACAAGACGAGGTCACGGCTCGCCTTCGCAACTTCGAGGTGATTGCGGCTCTTGGCATGCTTGGCCATCTCCGCGAACGATGGCAACAACATCAAGCTCGTCTTCGCGAAATTTCGAGCTCACTCGGCAATCAAGCTGCACTCTTGGGGAGCTTGAGTCGATACGCAAGACTCGTGCTGCAATCGGGCATACTTGGAGTCGGCGCTTGGCTGGTTTTGCGCGAAGAGATGACGCCGGGCGGAATGATCGCCGCCTCGATCTTGCTCGGGCGAAGTCTCTCTCCTTTCGACTTACTGATTTCTCACTGGAGCACGATCGCCAAGGCAAAAGAAGGATTCGACCGCTTAACCCATTTGCTGGCAGATTGGCTGCCGGCAACATCACACGTGGTGCTTCCGCGCCCTGCGGGACGAGTGACCGTCGAAGGCCTGACCGTCGCCCCACCCGGACAACGCTCCCCCACCCTGCGCAATATCTCGTTCGAGGTTGCGCCCGGGACGTTGGTTGGAATCGTCGGCGCCAGCGGGTCTGGAAAGTCGACTCTCGGTCGCGCGCTCCTCGGTATTTGGAATCCGATTGCAGGATCCGTTCGTATCGATGGCGCGGCCATCCATCAGCTAGAGCGCGAAGACATCGGTCCCTGGCTTGGCTATCTCCCCCAGGATGTCGAGCTGTTCGACGGGACTATCGCCGAGAACATCTGTCGCCACACCGCCATCGACTCTTCGAGGATTATCGACGCCGCAAAGAAGGCCGGAATCCACGATCTGATTTTGCGTCTCCCGAAAGGATACGAAACCCGCATCGGCCAAGGCGGCATCACGATATCCGGAGGCCAAAGGCAGCGAGTCGCGCTCGCACGCGCACTTTTCGGTAATCCGTCAGTTTTGGTTCTCGATGAACCCAATGCAAATCTGGATGAGGCTGGCGATCAAGCCCTCTTTGCCGCATTGCGCACGATGAGGGAAGCGCAAAGAACCGTCTTCGTCATCTCGCACCGTCTAAACGTCTTGCAACTCGTAGATCAGATCATCGTGTTGGAATCGGGTGAGCTCAAATTATTTGCACCGCGTCGAGAGGTTCTGC
>JACCDX010040112.1_pt1 | contig 13176 bp, 9 predicted proteins | sample 7449681 | NCBI WGS metagenome assembly JACCDX01 (sample SAMN15323450, study PRJNA562643) | freshwater metagenome | isolation source: river surface water | place: USA:Blue River Watershed | collected 2017-08-18
AGTTCGAGCACTGGCGTTGGCCCAGATGCCAACTGGGTTCCGGTATTCATTCGAGAGGTTAAGTGGCGACTCCGGTTTTCATCATTGGCGATTCCACCGAGATAGACGATCTGCGCAATCTCAGCTCTAGCTGCAGCTTCGGCAAAGCCACGAGCCATCGCTGCCTCAATATCGCCAAAGTCGGTTGCAACGTTGATTGAGTGAAGGAGGTAGTAGGCGGTGTGCACGCCCTTAAGTGCGCGATCTAAATCTTCGCTATTGCTGGCATTGCCTTCGACGATTTCAACATATTCGGCCCAACTCTGCCCTTGAATCTTCTTGGCATCTCGGACAAATACTCGAACGCGCTTGCCATCATTGAGGAGATCGCGCACTAAGCGTCCGCCAACATAACCAGAGGCGCCAGTTACGCAGTAGATACGCTCTCGATTCTGCTTCTCCATACCTGTGAGCCTAGACTGAGACCATGAGCACTTCTACCCGAAACGCAACCGCCAAGCCGAGAGTTGTCATCTTGGGCGCTGGTTTCGGTGGTCTCACCGCAGCTCGAGCGTTGGCGGGAAAGGCAGATGTCGTTCTCGTTGACCGACATAACTTCCAAACCTTCCTTCCACTTCTCTATCAGGTATCCACTGCCGGGCTTGCAGCCGATCACGTCGTGCATCCAGTCCGTGGTGCGCTCCGTAAAACTGATATTAAATTTCGAATGGGATCACCAATCTCAATCGATCACAAGAACAAATCAGTCAAACTCGACTCATCAGAGGTTCTCGAATTTGATCATCTGATCGTCGCCCTCGGATCAGTTACTGCAGACTTTGGTGTTCCAGGTGTTACCGAACATGGCCTTGGAATGAAGAGCGTCCATGAAGCGCTCACCATTCGTGCAGAAGTCATGCGCCGCTTTGAAGATCTCTGCCGCTTTGAGGATGAGACTCGTCTTTCAATCGCCGTTGTCGGCGGCGGCCCCACTGGCGTTGAGATGGCCGGCGCACTCGCTGAGTTAAAGCGCGGGCCACTCCGCAACGATATGGCGCACGCCGCTGAACATATCGATATCTATTTGATTGAAGCTGGTTCGCGAATTCTGCCGATGTTTAGCGAGAAGTTATCTTGCCGAGCAACTGCCGACCTTCAGAAGTTAGGTGTGCATGTTCGAACCAACACTGCAGTGCGCGAAATCAAACCACGCCAGATTATTATTAAAGATGGTGATCCGATTCCAGCAGAGGTAACAGTTTGGGCAGCTGGTGTAAAAGGCGAGCCAACTGCATCAACGTTAAATCTTCCTATCGCAGGCTCTCGTATCGCCTCCGGTCCAACGTTGCAGGTTGATAATTACCCACACATTTGGGCGATTGGCGATATCTCTGGTGCGCTCAATCCGGAAGGCCGCTTCTATCCAATGGTTGCGCCGGTTGCGCTACAACAGGGAAAGTTTGTTGCAAAACAGATTATCAATCTCTCACTCGGTAAGTCGTTAGAGAACTTTAAATATCGCGATAAGGGATCGATGGCAACCATCGGTCGCCACAAAGCAGTTGTTGAAGTTCGTAAATTCCGAATGGTCGGAGCCCCTGCCTGGTTTGCTTGGCTGTGGCTCCACCTCTTCTATCTCTTAGGTGGCCGCAATAAGGTAGGAACGATGGCCGACTGGACCTGGAACTACCTCACCTTCGACCGCGGCAATCGCCACATTATGGATTCGCTCGACTAATGAAATCTGGTTACATCACAGTTGGTGGCCATGAAATCTTCTCTTACGAGTGGCCCAATAATGGCGAAGCTGCAGTAATTCTCCATGGCGGATTAAGTCAGACTTCGCACTTTGACGAATCCGTGTTGCCGGCAATTATCGATAACTTTCATATCTTCGGCTATGACCGCACTGGCCATGGATTCACCGGCGATCGCGAAGGCAGCATGCACTTCGAATATCAATATGAGGAAGCAGTTGCATATCTCGAGACGGTGGTTAAAGAACCAGCTCATTTAATCGGCCATAGCGACGGTGCAATCATCTCGTTAATGGTGGCGATGCGCCGCCCAGATTTAGTGAAATCTGTTGTGGCATTCGGTGGCAACTTCCATCACAGCGGAACTCTTCCACTACCCGAATGGGATGGCACCATCTCGCCTGAAGATCGTGCAGAGTACGAAGCAACATCACCCGATGCCCCTGAAACTCTTGAAGCGAAGATGCGGAAGATGTTCGATATTTGGAAGTCCGAACCTAATTTCACAGTTGCCGATATTTCGAAAATTCAATGCCCAGTGTTAGTTCTCGTAGGCGATGACGATGTCATCGACCACCAACATAGCGTGGCTATGTATGAAGCGATTCCACTCGGTCAATTTGCCGTTATTCCTGGAACTTCGCATATTGCAAATAAGGAGAAGCCAGAGATCTTCCAATTACTTATTCGAGAGTTCTTAAGAGATCTTTCTTATCCGATTACCAAGATGCCAATTCGCCGCACGCATCCACAGCAATAATTTTTTTGACTAGCAATCAATAGGTGTAATCGCACCTGTCTTGACATCGTAGAGCGCACCGCCAACTGAGACGCCTTGATTTAAGAGCGGGTAAGAACGAACTCGGTTAACATCTTTAGCGAGCGCCCCTAATTGATCATTGGTGGTACGAAATTCCAGCGATGAGGTATTTACTCCAAATTGCCGATCGATAGTTGCGTGAATCTCTTCTTCGGTACTTTCGGCCATTCGACATTGTGTGTGAGGCATAATCAAAATGCGTTTAACGCCCAACAGGTATGTCGCCAAAACCAAAGTACGCAAAACATCCTCAGTTACGCGCGCGCCGGCATTTCGAAGAATCTTGGCATCGCCTGATCGCATTCCGACGACTGAGAGCGGATTAATACGAGAATCCATACAGGTAACAATCGCGAGGCCGCGCTGGGCGACGCCGGTGAGTTCGGAGTACTTAAAGCTCTTGATGTATTCGGCGTTCGCCTCGGTCAAATCTTTAAATGCATCTGTTGGAAAGGTGCTCATAGTGGTCAAATCCTAGGCCAGAGCTCGGTTACGCGCCGGTTCGCCCTATCTTTGCTCCAATCTTGCCTCTAGGCTCTTGCATAAATCCGATGGCTAGAGACGGTGTTACCAGTATGAAGCGATACCTCATTCTTGCTCTTGCCGCGTTGATTCCTGCTCTTCCCGCCTATGCGGCAGAGATTCCGGATGAGCAGCTTCGCATCGTCTCTTGGAGCAACGACACCTCCAGCTCTACCCAAGGCGAGCTCTTCGATGACTTTGATGTGTGGAGCTTCATCCCATCTCAAATTCAAATTCCCACCAATGAGATGGAGCGAGCTGGATTATCTACCGGAGTTGTCTGCGATTCTGTTGAAGATGCTAAGTGTAAGGATTTCTTAGTGTTGATGGTTCGAGCATATCTACCAACATGTACTGACGCGCAGACTCAATACTGCATCGAAAGTCTCTTTGCGATTAAGAATGGTGTTCGCTATGAAGGCAGCTTCAAGCAGCCATATCCTGATGTGAAGACATTTGGTCAATTTGAAGCTGAGCCAAAGTACGACCTGCCTGCTGGTGGCGCGGGGGGTTTGTGGCAGATTCCCGGTTTAACTCATAACGGAGGTGGAGATCTCTACTGGATAAATGCGCAGTTAATCGGAAGTCTTAATCGTGCAAGCCAAACTGACTCATGGGGTAAATTCAATCCAAATCAATTGTGGTCATCGATCAGTGCGGTCACTGAAGTATCCGCCCCTGGCTCGGTCGCACCATTGGCGTACAAAACTGGTGGATCAGGTACTGATACTCGACCACTGACACCGACTGGCGAACAATGTCTCGTAGCTGGCGTTGATAAATGTCTTCTACCGTGGCCGCTCAATGAAGAGATTCAATATGGGATGAAGGTGAGATTGGCACATCCAATAACCGGATGGCTCCATGGCCGACTCAATGCGCCAGATTTCACTGCAACAACAACTGCCGATGGCTTCTTCCACTTAACCATGGTTGGTAACCCGGTTAAAGTTCCCACAGTCTTTGCAATTACCGATTGGGATAAGGCAACGCCAGAGATTAAAGCGCGATTTGGTGGAAAGCCAAGTGGGTGTTGTGGCGGCGGAACTCGCTGGTTCGATACTGCAGGCCGATATCAAAGTGGCGAGCAGATGGTTGCAGATTTAAAGATGTGGCTTCCATATATTCAAGAGAAAGCAAGCGCTACACCTACCTATTGGATTGTACGAACACTTCCTAATCATGAAATTGCAAATAAGCGCCAATGCTTAGTAAGTGGTGCTGTAAATGGCATTGTTACAACAAATGCGACGGCATACACATCTGGTGCTCCGGAATTTAATCAAGAGACTCAGAGCCTTGATTACCAAGTCGCATCGCCCCATAACGACCGACAAGGTAAGGTCAATGTTGGAAATTACAATCTTCAAATAAACTCAGCGGTTGCTCGATGCCTCTATGGATTTACCAACGCACCAATTAGCGCAACAGTTTCGATCGTCTCAGAAAACGGCGAGAACCAAGTCGCCACGACAACTATTAAAGAATCCAACGGCTGGATCTACCTCAAAGCTGCCGGCTTCACCTACTCCAGTCCAACGGTAAAGGTGAAGTTCGAGCAGAAGGCGCCAGAAGTGGTTACCGTGGCTGCAAAGCCAGCAAAGCCTGCGCCAATTACCGCTAAGAAATCGACCATCACTTGCGCCAAAGGCAAGGTCATTACGCGAGTGACTGCGGTCAAGCCGCTCTGCCCAGCTGGATATAAGAAGCGCTAACCACGTTAAGTTGCATAGCTGATAGAAATCCCGCATGATTAGCGCATCAAGGGGAGTACCCCACGTCAGGTGTCGTCAATACGTTGCGCAAGCAGCCGGTGCCTGAGTCGATTTAATTCGGCGGCGGAGACCTTGTGTAATCGCTCGTCAGAGCTCTACACAAGGAGAAGCAATGAACGTATCAACTTATGCCTGGGTCGCGCTGCTGGCTTTTGTCGCAGCGATGCTGGTAATCGATCTCTTTCTTCACCGCGGCCACCAAGAGATCAAATTTAAAGAAGCTGCCCTCTGGTCCGTCATCTGGGTTATCTGTGGCCTTGCCGTAGGTGGCGTCATCTGGGCCTTTAGCGGCACTGATTTCGCCCTTCAGTATTACAGCGGCTATCTCATTGAGAAATCACTCGCTGTCGATAACGTCTTTGTCTGGGGCTTGCTCTTTAGCGCCCTTGCAGTTCCACCACGCTTTCAGCACCGCGTTCTCTTCTTAGGAGTCGTCGGTGCGCTGGTAATGCGCGGAATTATGATTTTGATGGGCGCAGCGCTCATCAAGGAAGCAAGTTGGACCCTCTACATATTCGGTGCATTCTTGATTTACACGGGAATCAAGATGTTCCGAGAGCGCGGAGAGCACTTCGATCTCGAGAGCTCAAGGTTCTACCGCCTCATGAAGCGCAAGCTAAGAATGACCAGCGAGTACCATGGAGAGAAGTTTGTTGTACGTATCAACGGACTGCGTTACTTCACACCGCTCTTCTTGGTACTCGTTATGGTCGAATTTATGGACCTGGTATTTGCAGTCGATTCGATTCCAGCGATCTTCGCAGTTACCGAGGAGCCATTTATCGTCTTTGCATCCAACGCGCTAGCGATTCTCGGCCTTCGCTCGATGTACTTCCTTATTGCAAACCTGATGGAGAAGTTCGTCTATCTCAAGGAAGGTCTATCGGTTATCTTGGTCTGGGTTGGTATCAAGATGATTGTCAGCCACGCGTTCTTTAAGATCCCTACATCGCTATCGCTATCAGTGATTGTTGTAGTGATGACTGTGGCTATCGTCGCTAGCTTTAAGAAGAAGGCGGTTGTCGAAAAGTAATCGCCTGGCGAAGTGTGGAGCCCCCTGTCCGGGTTGAACGGACGACCTGCTCATTACAAGTGAGCTGCTCTACCACTGAGCTAAGGAGGCGTACTGCTTTTTGAACGGCGTAATTATGGCATTAGAAACCCAATTATAAAAATTAGGTTTTCGCCGTATAAAAAGGGGGGATTTTTCGCTCTCGCCACTCAACTGCCTATCTTAAGGAGGATAAGCATGGGAAGATTCCAGCATGCTACCTAACTACTGGACCAGCCCTGAGACCACCGCGATCAATCGCCTACCGATGCTCAACATCGAGCACTACGAGAAGTTGAGCCTCGATGGAACTTGGCGCTTCCAATTGCTCCGTAAGCCAACTGATTCAGTTCGCAAACGTTGGGCGAAGATTCCAGTGCCAGGTCTTTGGACGATGCAGCCAGAGAGCAGCGTCTTCTTCGATAAGCCGATCTACACAAATGTGCAGATGCCTTTTGATCACACTCCCCCAAATGTTCCTGAAGAAAATCCAACTGGTATCTACGAGCGCGACTTTGAAATCCCAGGTTCATGGGAGAACAAGCGCGTTGTGCTCCACCTCGGTGGTTACGAATCAGTTGCCTTGATCTGGGTCAATGGCGATATCGTCGGAATGACTAAAGATTCTCGCCTTGCAGCTGAATTTGATATTACAAAGTTCCTCAAAGGTGGCAAGAACACACTTCGCATTGATGTCACCAAGTGGTCTGATGCAACATATATTGAAGATCAAGATCAGTGGTGGCACGGTGGAATCACTCGTTCGGTAAAGCTCTATGCCACAAATGATGTATTCATCGAGCGCTTCTATGCCACCGCCGGACTTAAATCAGATAACTCAACTGGCACACTCAAAGTCGATGCTTACATCGGCTCAGTCAATGACAAACCCAACGCTGGCTACACGATTCGTACTCGGATCGAAGAGCTGCCAAAGATAAAGAGCGCATCCATGAGCGGCTCGGTACATGCAATCTCAGCGCCAATCTGGACTGAGATGCCAGAAGAGCTGCGCAATGCAAGCAAAGATTTCTTTATCGGCACCTACTGGAATGGTGGAATGCCGCAATCGCTCAAAGATGCCCTCCGCAAAGTTGAGCCACCAACCCCAGGTCGAATCACGCTAGAGACCACCATCCCAAAGGTCGCTCCGTGGTCGGCAGAAAACCCTGTTCTTTACACACTTCATATCGAGCTCCTCGATCCAACTGGCAACGTAGTTCAGATCTCTAGCCAGAAGATCGGCTTCCGCAGAGTTGAAGTCAAGGGTCGTGACTTCTTAGTCAATGGCCAGCCGATCATCTTCTACGGCGTTAATCGCCACGACTTCAATCGCTTTACCGGTCGCGCGCTTACTCGCGACGATATGCGTCAAGATCTCCTCGAACTCAAGCGTTGGAACTTCAACGCCGTTCGCACCTCGCACTATCCAAATGATGCAGCTTTCCTCGATCTCTGCGACGAACTTGGTTTCTATGTAGTCGGCGAAGCGAATATCGAATCACATGCCTTCTACGACTCAATCTGTAACGATCCTCGCTACCTCGGCGCATTTGTTGAGCGCGTAGGTCGCATGGTCGAACGCGATATCCATCATCCATCAGTTGTGATGTGGTCGCTTGGAAACGAATCAGGCGCTGGACTCAATCATGAGGCAGCTGCAGCATATGCGCGCGCCGCCGATCCATCACGTCCGCTGCATTATGAGGGTGCGATCCGTGGCGATTGGCGCTTTGGACATTCACTCACCGATGTCATCTGTCCCATGTATCCATCGATTGCCGCAATCATCGATTACGCGAAGTCAGGTAAGCAAGATCGCCCACTCATTATGTGCGAGTACTCGCATGCAATGGGTAACTCCAATGGAACTCTCGCCGAGTATTGGCAGGCAATCGAAACTCTGCCTGGCCTACAAGGTGGATTTATCTGGGAGTTCTGGGATCACGGACCAGATCAGTTGATGCCTGATGGCACAACGCGATCTGCATATGGTGGCGATTACGGCGAGAAGAAGCATGATGGAAACTTCTGCTGCGATGGCATGGTCTTTCCAGATCGCACTGCAAAGCCAGCGATGCACGAATTTAAATATCTTGCAGCTCCGGCAATGATCTCAACAACTAAGGCAGCTACCGGCCAATTCACGATCTTCAATAAGCAGTTCTTCACCGATATCTCGGACTTCGATCTCCTCTGGTCGATCACTTGTGATGGCCTAGTAGTAGATGGTGGTCGAGTGAAGCTACCTGCAGTTGCTCCGCGTAAAACCGGCAAATTCATAGTGAAATCGCCGGCTTTGGTTAAGGCCGAGGGCAAGGGAGAGCGCTTCATCACCTTCACCTTGCTTCGCAAGAGCAGCACCGCTTGGGCCTCAGCGGCAACTGAGATTGGCTGGAGCCAATTCCCACTGCCATCAAAGGCAGATCGCATTCCGGTTGCAACGACAAATGAATTCTTCGAAGGATCTGTAAATGATTCCGGCGAAATTGTTGTTCCATACGGCGTCTATGCACCAGAGCTCTCGCTCTGGCGTGCGCCAACCGATAACGATCGCATCGGACATATCGCGACCAAGTGGGAGCGCTATGGTGTGCGCGAACTCAATCGAGTCGACTGCACCATCACAGAAAATTCTAAGTCTCGTAAGGTCGTAAGTGTCTGGGAGACCAGCACCGGATTCACAATTAAGCAGACCCAAGTTGTGACCCCCGTTGCCGATGGTTTCACAGTCAAAGAGACGATTGTTGTGCCAAAGCAGCTTGAAGATCTCGCTCGCGTAGGTATCAACTTTGAGATTGATGGTTCGCTCGATACCTACACCTACTTTGGTTCGGGTCCGCATGAGTCATACCCTGATCGCAAGATTGGTCGTATTCATCGATGGGTCTCAACTGTCGCTGCGCAGTATGTTCCGTATGTTCGCCCTCAAGAAAATGGCGGACATGTTGGCGTACGCTGGTTTGAGCTCACCGGTAACGATGGTCGAGGCTTACGCGTTGATCTCGATAAGCCACTTCAAGTTTCGGTTACACCAAACCGAGCAGAAGAGCTCGCCGATAAGACACACAATGTCGAGGTAGAAGCTTCCGGTAATGTCGTAGTTCATATCGACGCCGCACATCGAGGAGTTGGAACAGCATCATGCGGTCCCGACACAATCGCTAAGTACATTATCGGTGGCGGCACCTACACCTTTGGGTGGACAGTGAGAGCTATCTAATTCGATAGAGCGTTATGCCCGTGGCCAAGAAATTGGCTGCGGGTATTTTGCTGTACGGCCATCGCCGGAAGATTTACCTTGGAGGCGACGGATAATCCATGGCAGCGCAAAGACGAAGAACCATAAAACCCCGGTAATACGCTGCTTTAGCCATGGCGTTGGCTTAGCCGGTGGGAGCGGGATCTTCCAGGCTGGATCGCTCGGATAGTTAAGAACCTCAAGAACTCCCTGCGCTACTCGCCAATGGCCCTCAGCGTTGAGATGAAGTCGATCGAAGGCGAGAAAACGACTATCTTTAAAGAAATCTAAATCGTTGGCATCGGTCAAAATTGCGCCAACTTCAAGAGCTACCGACCGAATAGCGGCGTTATATTCGGAGAAGCGGCGCTTCCAGACCTCAGAGCCACGTCCTTTATTGCCGGTATCTTCCAAAACGGTAACGAGGAGAATCGTTGCCCCAGATTTAGCTAGCTCTCGGACTGCGCTCTGATATTTAGCGATTGTCTTTGCAGCATCGTATCCAGGGCGTAGCGCATCATTTGCGCCAGCATGAAACGAGATTAACGTATCTTTTCCAGTCACATACTGGAGTGCGACCGGCACCTGATCATCGACTACTTGGCCAACTAACTTTCCGCGAATAGCTAAGTTGGCGTAAGAGAAGTCGCCGGAGTGTTTAGCCATCTCATCGGCAACTCGATCTGCCCAACCGCGATAGTGACCATCGATTACCTCATCGGTCATGCCCTCGCTATACGAGTCGCCACAGACAATAAAACGGTTGTACTTCATCGCTTAACCTTTACGGCGCTGCTCATCAATCCAGAACAAGGTAATTGACGTTGCAACTGAAGCATTGAGAGATTCCGTAGATGAGCTAATTGGAATCGAGACGATGAGATCGCACTTCTCACGTGTGAGGCGAGCAAGTCCCTTTCCTTCAGAACCGACGATAATCATCAAGTCTTCGTTAGCGACCTTCATCTCAGAGAGCTCAACATCGGATTCGCCGTCGAGGCCGACGATAAACATGCCACGCTTCTTCGCATCATCAATGGTGCGGGCAAGGTTGGTGACCTGCGCAATTGGCAGACGGGCGGCAGCGCCGGCAGATGTCTTCCACGCAGAGGCGGTAACGGCAGCTGCTCTACGCTCAGGAATAATGATTCCGGAGGCGCCAAAGGCTGCTGCAGAACGAGTTACTGCACCGAGATTTCGTGGATCTGTGACGCCATCGAGGGCCACGATTAACTTCGCTCCCTTTGCTCGGTCGCAGATCTCTTCATAACTTGAGTATTGGAATGGCTTAATACCCAAGATGATTCCTTGGCTATTCGGTGCAATCGTCTCAAGCTGTGCGCGATGGACCTCTTTAATTTGAAGGCCATGATTGAGTGCAAGTTGTAGCGACTCAGCGATGCGATCATCGATATCAACACCGCGCGCAACCATTACCTCAGTTGCTGGAACGTTCTCGCGAAGCGCCTCAAGAACTGCGTTACGACCGGAGACAATCTCGCCCTTTGGCATCTCAGACTTTGGCAGACGCGCTGCAGCCGGCTTCTTCGCTGCTGATTTTTCAGCGCGCTTCTTCGCCTTATGGGCTGCGTGGTACGGACGATCTTCCGCCTTAGGTGTTGGACCTTTGCCCTCTAAACCACGCTTGCGATTTCCACCAGAGCCAACTGTCGGGCCCTTCTTAGATTTACGAACTGCGCCGCGAGGCTTTGAATTTCCGGCCATTATGAACCACTTCCTTCAGTCTTACGTGAGATCGACCATCGTGGCCCTTGCGCTGTATCTTCGATAACAATTCCGAGAGCGGTAAGGCCATCACGGATTGCATCTGAACTTTCAAAATCTTTACGAGCGCGCGCTGCCTCACGTTGGGCGAGCGCTAATTTAATGGTGCCATCAAGAGCGGCAGTAACATCATCGTTTGTTGATGCTGCAGCAAAAGCTGGATCGAATGGATCGCAACCAAGGACTTCTAGCGCACCGCGAATCTCATTTGCTGAAGCTGCAATCGCGGCATTATCGCCTGCGGTAATTGCGGTATTGCCGATACGAAGCGCTTCTGAGATAGATGCAAGCGCAGTAGGAACAGCTAAATCATCATTCATTGCATCGATAAAAGCAGTGCCGAGCACTGGTGTTGGTTCAACACCAAGAATTTCCACCGATCGCTGCAAGAAGGATTCAATACGACGGAAGGCCGTTGCCGATTCTGCGAGCGCTTCATGAGAGAACTCAAGCATTGATCGATAGTGGGCCGAACCTAAGTACCAACGGAGTTCGATGCCACGTACCGTCTTTAATAGTTCATGCACCTGTAATGAGTTACCAAGTGACTTAGACATCTTCTCACCAGATGCAGTCACCCAAGCATTGTGCATCCAACGGGAGGCAAATGAATAACCGGCCGCCTCTGACTGTGCGATCTCGTTCTCGTGGTGAGGGAAGATGAGATCAAGGCCACCACCATGGATATCGAAAGCTTCACCAAGAAATGTATGTGCCATCGCTGAGCATTCAAGGTGCCACCCTGGGCGACCTGCGCCCCATGGCGTTGGCCACGATGGGTCTCCTGGTTTAGCTGCTTTCCAAAGGGCAAAGTCGCGAACATCGCGCTTGTAGGTCTCATCGGCATCGGCAGCCGGTTGTAAATCATCGAGCTTCTGACGAGAGAGCGTGAGATACGAATCTAACTTTCGAACTTCAAGATAGACATCGCCATTACCTGGCGCATATGCCATACCGCGTTCGATCAATCGCTCCATTAACTCAATCATCTGAGTGACATGGCCGGTAGCGCGAGGCTCGTAGGTAGGTGGCAGAACATTGAGCGCGGTGTAAGCATCGGTAAATGCGCGCTCGTACTTCATTGCCACTGCCCACCAAGGAGCTTCTTCATGAACTGCCTTATGCAAAATCTTGTCATCGATATCGGTGACGTTGCGAATAAAGGTGACGTTGTAGCCGCTCTTCATCAACCAACGGCGAAGGATGTCGAAATTAACGCCAGAACGGACATGGCCGATATGTGGCGGCGCTTGAACTGTGGCGCCGCAGAGATAGATCCCTACCTCACCAGCTTTGATCGGAGTAAAGGGGGTGGTGGTTCGCGATTGTGTGTCGTAAAGGCTTAGCGAACTCATTGGGCAATTCTAACCCGAGCCCTTGAATTACTTGAAAACGAGCGCTGAAGCTATCGCTGCAATGCCCTTACCTTCACCGGTAAGACCCATACCATCGGTTGTTGTGGCAAGAATCGAGACTGGTGCGCCGCCAAGCGCTGCTGAAATTGTTGAGATTGCCTCTGCACGACGTGCGCCGATACGTGGGCGATTTCCAATGATCTGGACAGTGACATTTGAAATTCTGTAACCGGCAGCAGTTACGATCTTCAAAGTCTCTTGTAGAAGTTGGACTCCCGATGCACCTGCATACTCAGGCCGCGACGTTCCAAAGTTGCTGCCTAAATCGCCAGTACTAGTTGCGGCGAAGAGCGCATCACAGATTGCATGCGCAGCAACATCGCCATCAGAGTGGCCATCAACGCCAACTTCACCAGGCCATAAGAGCCCAGCAAGCCAGAGTTCTCGACCTTCACCAAAGGCATGTGCATCTGTTCCGACGCCGGTGCGAAATGAAGTTGGATCGCCAAGAAATGTTGCAGCTATCGCTAGATCAGATAGGTTGGTAATTTTTAGTGCGCGCTCTTCGCCATCAATGACTTTAATTTTGTGGCCCAGGTTTGCAACGAGAACTGCATCATCTGTGACATCACGCGAATCTGCATGCGCAGCTTTAAGAGCTGCATAAGAGAAACCTTGTGGGGTCTGCACGTTGCGAAGAGCTGAGCGTTCAGGTGAATCGATTACGTAACCACCTTTATCGATGACCTTTACAGTATTGACTTCAGCGAGCCCGGGAATAACACCGACCTCGCCAGTTTGCAGCGCAGAGATAACACGTGCAGCCAGCTCGGTACTAGCGAGCGCGCGAGCTGCATCATGAACCAAGACAAAATCAGTGGTGCTATCAAC
>JACCDX010859664.1_pt1 | contig 13176 bp, 3 predicted proteins | sample 7449681 | NCBI WGS metagenome assembly JACCDX01 (sample SAMN15323450, study PRJNA562643) | freshwater metagenome | isolation source: river surface water | place: USA:Blue River Watershed | collected 2017-08-18
ACACGGCATGAATTACGTTGACAGAAGAAGCATTCACTTTGAGTACAGTCCGAAATAAAGGTAAGACTGTTATGCAAAGGCCGTGCCAGGTCGTTTTGTAACCTATGTAATTAAATTTATGTGTGTGATCGGCCTGCCAGTGGCAGTTTCTCGACGTTGCGACGAGTTACCGACAGGCTTTTTCGATACTTTTTGGGCGTCTGTCTTCGGCAGCTTGGGCGAGAAACCGCCACAAAACCGCCCGTCCGTGCGCAGCACCTCTAGCGAGGGAACCACTTTGGAACGAAAGCCCATGAGCTTGCAGCCATAAGGTAAGCGCACATCCCACGTGATCGCCATGTAGCGACACTCCCAGCAATTGGGGCCCTTGGGTAAGGGTGAGGATGGCGGCTTAGCGCCCAGACTATTCATACACTGACCTCAAAGGGGGTGATTAACCACCCAAGAGCTTCATCACCGACTGCTGGCTGGTGTTGGCTTGCGCCAGCACCGCTGTAGCGGCTTGCTGCATGATTTGCGTCTTGGCCAAGTTGGTGGAGGCCTGCGCATAGTCTGCATCTTCGATCTGGCTGCGCGAAGCAGACAAGTTCATCGACACATTGGTCAAGTTGCTGATCACATGATCCAACCGGTTCATCACAGCACCCATGGTGGCGCGTGTGGCGTTGATCTTGTCCATCGACTCATCCAGCATGGTCAACACAGCGGTCGCACCTTCGCGGGTGTTGATGCGCGCAGCGCGTTGCTCCACGTTCAAGTCGACGTCGCCTGTGATTTGGCTGGTGATCGAACCGTTCTTACCAAAGTCAGCCAAATCGATGGTGATCATTTGGTTGGCGCTGGCACCCACTTGGAAGGCCAATCGGCCCACACGTGGTGGATCCATGGCGGCACTGGATTGACCACCAAACTGCCCCACCTCAAAGCCCATGGCTGCGAAGTTGCTGTTTTTACCGAAACCGTCGTCGCCCACAGAAATGGTGAACGGCTTGCCTGACGCTTTGAGCAAAGCAGCACGGTCAGAGGGTGGCGCACCTTCTGGTGATGGCAAGTTAGGCAGCAAAGCTGGATCAGAAATCATGCGCACAGTGCCATACAGCGTTTTGGCTGTACTGGATTTGGCTGTGGCATTCAAGATGCCTGTGACATCGTTGTTACCCACGCTATTGGGCGTGATGGTCTCCATCTTCATGGTCAACTCGGAGGTGAGCGGCGTCACCGATGCACCCGTCAACTCAAACGATGTACCAGGAACTTTGGAAGTGATCTGCAAAGCATCACCCACCACTGACACACCAATGTTTTTCAGACCTGTGGCCTCAATGGCTGTTTTCAACTCAGCTGCCATGCCGGCGGCTGTTGCCGCAGCACCGGCGGTGGTGATGCTCTTGCCATTGAGTTTGATCGTGATCTTGTCACCCGCGGTGATCGTGCCACCCAAGGCTACTTGTGACACTTGAGCCACAGAGCCACCTTTTTCTAAGCCGAAGCTGGCGGCAGACAAATCTTCCACGCTGCTGTCAAACCACACCGACATGTTGCGGCCATCGCCCGACAGGGTCACACCGTTACCGTTGTCGCTGGCAGTCACACCGTGTTGACCCACGCGTTGGTTGATCGCATCCACCACTTTGGTACGACGCGCCAATGGGCTATCCATTGGGTCGATTTCTACGCTCACTTCAGTGCCGTTGACAAACAAGGACTGAGGTCCTTTCAACGGTTGAGGCAGTACGGTTGTCACTGACCCCTGCGTAATGACAGGGTTAGCAAATGCACGCACACCGGTCTCAGCTGAGTGCGAGTTGATCGCTGCAGCGATTGCAATGGCACTGGCAGTTTTGTCACTGCTGGTCGACACTGTGTTTGACAGCTTGTCGTCTGCTGTCGTCGTGGCGCGAATCTTCACACCGTTGATGACCAAGTCATTGGCTGTCAACGGCTTCACATCGGCAGGAATATTTGGCTTCGTCACGCCATACACCTTGTCGTTGGTCACAGCACCTTCTGCGCTGGTGTCTGACACTTTCAAGGAGTAAGCAATACCAGGGAAGTCCGCGGTCAACAGCAACTCATCCGGTGAGTTGCCAGCTGTTGCCGTGACGCCCACGTCTTTGACTTTAGAAATCAAAGCTTGACGAATCTCTGCCGCAGTTTCACCGCCGACAGCCGTGTGTGTGAACTCCACACCATTGATGGTGAGTGAGAACAATTCATCTGCCTCTGCGCCGCTGGCACCCGTAGAGAATTTGACACTCTCCACTTGTGCTTGCGTTGCCACCACAGGCGCACGCTCGCTGGTGTTGAATACGGATTGATTTTTGGTGAAATTGCCTGCAATCAAGCCTGAGCGACCAATGTCACCAATGGCTGAAGAAGTCAAAATCACGGGCGCTTGAATCTTGGATTCGAGCGAGAAGGTACCTGCTTGCACGCCTTCACGCATACCAATGCTTTGACCAAATTCATTCGCATTGAAATCGGTTTCGAAGCGCACTTCGATGTTGCGACCATCTGCGGCCACCAAGGTCACGCCTTGGTTGTCAAAACCGGTGTCAATCGCTTTGACGCCTGTTTTGTCTGAAATCATGTTGATCGCACGAACCACGTTCGCACGCGTCTCACGTGGGTTATTCAACACTGTGGTGATGTCTGCGCTGGCAAAACCGTTGATGAACACAGCACCTTTGACCACATTGGTCGAGCTCATGGCGCGGCCTGTGACGATGTTTTCGTTCACCTTGGCAAACACACCTGTACCTTCAACCGTCGTTTGGTGCTGAACCGTGGTGTCCACAGTACCCACCAAACCGGTGGTGCCTGCAGCAAACGCCACATCAGCCACATCACCTTCGTTCACTGAATAGTTGAAGCCAATCGTGCTGCTACCAGGAGAGTAAGTGATGGTGCGGCCTGTGCCTGCGTCATACAGAGGACTGGCTTTCAAAGCAGCAGCAATTGCAGCGGCAGCTTGCACAGGGGTTTGATGAATCGCGTCATTCAATTGAATAGACACACCACCCACTTTGATCGTGCCAGTTTTGGGCGTTCCCATCAAAGTCAAAGTTTGTGACTCACCCATCGAAATGGTCGAGCTCACTGCCTTGCGGTTGATCGCAGCAGCTTTGGCAATCGCACTGCCTGCAGCGTTATTAGGTGGAGACAATGAATCGTCTTCAGCAAATGTGGGGCCCACATCAATGCCGTTGATCAACAAATCACCTGCCTTGAGGGCTGGAATACCGCCAGCCACATTGACCTCCATCGACACCGCACGACGCGACACATCCATGGCGTTGCCTGCGCTGTCGCGGAAGGTGTAAATCATGTCGTTTGAGATGACTTGACCGTTCAAACCTTGGTCACGTGCAAACGTCACGGTTGTGCCATCTGGATCACTCAACACACCTGTCAACTCAATGGTCTTGCCATCGCTTGTCAAGAAATTAGCAGTCAGCTTGTTTTGTGTTGGATCATCTAAATTAGGTGTCCAATCGATGGTGAGTGCACCACTCTTCAAGAATTCGCCTTGACCATCCACAAACTCTTCGCTGGCAGCAACCACGGCATAGTCAGACTCAGTTTGTGAAGCGATCGAATAATTCAAAGTGTTATCCAACGCAGCAGACACCGTCACGTCAACTTTTGACACATCCTTGTCTGAGCTGGCGTACTTGATGACCAAGCTGTCACCATCAATCGTCACTGTGCGGCCAGATGATGCTGAAAACTGTGGATCTTGTTTCAGCGCATCGCGCACTTCGATCAACATGTCAGCCAAATCAGTTTTGGTCACAGACACATTCACACCATCAATCGTGATGGAGCGGTCTTCATTGGCGATGCCCAAACCGGCACCTGTACCTGTGAAGTCAATGCGCTGGGTCTCGCCCACATCGGCACCAGAAATTTTGCGCTCTGTTGTCGGATTGACATAGGCCGTTGAAAACTCGCTGGTCGCTGTCGTCTTATAAACCGGCATTTCACCAACGCGCTCACCTGCCGTACCGTTCAAAACGGGGAAGCCGTTCCATTCGGTGCTTTCAGCAATGTGCACGATCTCTTGCTTGAGCTGTTGGAATTCCAAGTCAAGGTAAGAACGCTGTGCGTTGTCGTTGGTGTCGTTGACTGCTTGAATCGCCAACTCACGCATGCGTTGCATCATGTCTGTGATTTCGTTGGTCGCGCCTTCAGCGGTCTGAATCAGTGTGATTGCGTCGCCAGCATTACGCACGGCTTGGTTCAAGCTGCGGATTTGATGCGTCATGCGTGTGGCGATGGCCATACCTGCTGCGTCATCGCGAGCCGAGTTGATGCGTTTGCCTGTCGACAACTGTTGCATAGCCACGGACTGGCTTCTCTCAGTAGAGCGCAAGGCTGCCTGAGAGAACAATGCTTTGACGTTGGTATTGATAACTGCCATTTTTTTCTCCTGCCCGATACGGGTCAATCAAATTTCCAAGCTATCAAGCAGTAACCGTGCCAACTTGTTTTCCGACAACTTGAGGGGTTCTGAAAGAAATATTTACCCCAAATGGCAAGGTGGCAAGCGGCAAAGCGGCAAGGAAATGGCGGCAAAACGGCAACGGATTGCCGTTTTTTAAGTGCAAATGCCGTTTTTTCAAATAATTACCGTTTAGTCATAAAGTCGGCTCGAATTTTGCATGAATGGTGTCGAGTACTCAACACAACACTTTTTAAAAGTTCGTTCCCTATGTCAAACGGTATTAATTCATCACTCAACAACACGCTTGGTAGCTATGCCTACGCCAGCGTGCAAATGAGTTCGCCTACACCGGCATTCGGAACGACCACCGACATCTCTGGGTACAGCTCCACACAAATAGCCGCCCTCACCGCTTCACAAGTGGGTGCACTCACCACAGCTCAAACTGCTTCTATTAGTACAGGCGCATTGGCTGGCTTCAGCGCTCGTCAAATGCAGGCCCTGCAAACGGCCAACATTGCCACTTTGAGCACCGGCCAAGTTGCCGCCTTGAGCACTGATCAGCTCAACGCCATGCGCGCCACACAAATTGGTGTGATGACGGTTTCGCAGATCAATGCACTCACCAGCTCTCAGCTTGCAGGTATGCGGGACAGCCAAGTGGCGGCCATGAACAGCCAACGCATGGGTGCCATTGACACCAGCGTGCTACAAAACATGACGGCTGGACAGATCCAGTCGATGACCACCTCACAAATCATCAGCTTGATTGACACCCAGCTGGCCGCCTTGGGCACGGCCCAAATCGCCAGCATGAAGGCTACACAAATCAAGGCGATTGAAACGCGTGATTTGGCAGGCCTGACCGCCGGCCAAATGACGGCGCTGACGTCGACGCAAGTGGGCGCCTTCTCAACCAACCAATTGGCAGCCCTCAGCTCCGACCAAATGGCGGCCATCGAAACACAAGACATGCTGGCCCTCTCGGCCAAACAGATGTCCACGCTGAGCGCCACGCAAGTTGCAGGTTTGAGCACCACGCAAGTCAACAACTTGCGTCCACATCAAATTGCCGCCTTAAGCACCGATGCCTTGGCAGCCATGACCGACGCGCAGCTGCAGGCCATGACCAGTCAGCAAATTGGCGCACTCAAAACAGCGCAAATTCAAGCCATGACCAGCGGGCAAATTGCCGCCTTAGGCACAGATCAATTGGCAGGCCTCAGCAGCCAACAAATTGGCGCCATCGAAACCCGCGACCTACAAGGGTTGAGTACCTCACAAGTGGCTGCTTTGGGCGTGCGTCAAGTGTCAGGCTTCAATGCAGCACAAATTTCTAACCTCTCGACGGCACAAGTTGCCGCGCTGGAAACACAAGACTTGGCCGCACTCAGCGCCACGCAGTTCAGCGCCTTGCGCAGTGGCCAAATTCAAGCCCTCAGCACCGAACAAATCGGCAGCTTGAAAAACACCCAAATTCAACACTTGGCAGAAGCCAATGTGACCGCGATGAACACCAGCCAAGTGGCTGCGTTGACCACATCGCAGTTGCAAGTGTTCAACACCGCCCAAATTGCCGCGTTATCGAGCGCACAACTGGGTGGCATGGGAACAGACCAAGTCAGCAGCCTCAAACCCAACCTCATCAGTGCTTTGCGCACCGAAGCGATTGCAGGCCTGAGCACCACACAAATGGGCGCACTGAGCGTGAGCCAGATCGTGCAAATGAGCTCGCAGCAAATTGGCGCGTTGTCAGACGCACAGGTTGCAGCCATCAGCACCACCGATGTGGCCGCTCTCACAGGGCGGCAACTGTCGGCCATGAGCACCTCGCAAATGCAGGCGCTCACCACCGATCAAATCACAGCACTCAAGCCCTCGCAAGTGGTCTCTATTCCGACCCAAAGCATGGCGGCATTGACGGCAGGCCAAGTCAGCGCGTTCACAGCACAGCAAGTGGCGTATTTGACCAACAGCCAAATGGGTGCTTTGACCAGCGCCCAAGTAGGCGCCCTGACCACTGACCAAATTCCGCACCTCAAGGCCGCGCAATTAGCCGCTGTCAGCACCACCGGTTTGGCGGGTTTAGACAGCACACAAATCGAGGCTTTCAGCGCCGTTCAAATCGGTGGCCTACGCACAGAACAAATTGCAGCACTAGCCACCGATCAAATCGCAGCGATTGCTTCGGAAGATATCCGTGGTTTGACCCGACAACAAATTGCAGCCTTGCAATCCGATCAAGTCGGCAACCTCACCAGCGATCAACTCACCGCCTTCAATGCCACACAACTCGCGGCCATTGAAACGCAAGACCTGATCGCCTTGTCAACCGACAACGTGGTGGCCTTGACGACCGAACAAATGGCGGCGTTCACCACCGCGCAGATCAACAACCTGACGAGCGATCAAATCGTGGCGCTGGAAACCGAAGACTTGAACGCGCTCAAAGGCACACAAATTGTTGCTTTAGAGACAGGTCAGTTTGCGGCCATGACCACCGATCAAATTCAAAGCTTCAAACCGAGCCAAATTGCCTCGATTGAAACGCGTGATTTGGCGGTGCTGAGTTCAGATCAAATCCAAGCACTCACCAGCGATCAACTGCCTGCGCTGACCACGTATCAGTTCAAGAATCTGACCACCGATGCGATGGTGGCGTTGACCACTGACCAAATTACCGCGCTGAGCACCAAAGAAATCAGCGTCATGACCGACGCTCAACTGAGCAAACTCACCACCGATCAAGTGGCGGCGCTCACCACAGCACAAGTGCAGGCCATTCCCACCACCGGTTTGGCTGCGATGGGTACCGATCAAGTCGTCGCCTTTACCAGCGAGCAGTTGGCGGCCTTCACTGGCAACCACATGCGCGTGTTGACGACCGATCAGATGCAAGCGTTCACGACAGACCAAATGCCGGGCTTTGAAACCCGTGATTTGGTGGTCCTGACCGCCACACAGCTCAACGCCACCACCAGCGATCAAATCGATGCCTTGACCACCGGTCAAGTGGCCTCCCTCACCAATGCGCAAATTGCATCGTTGGGACAAGATCAAATTGGCGCCCTGAACACCAGCCAAATCGTGGCATTGGGTCAACGTCAAGTACAAAGCCTCACGGCCTTGCAAATCAGTGCCATGTCGACCGATCAAGTCGCAGCACTGGAAACATCAGACCTTGCCGCCATGGCAACCAGCCAGATCGTGGCATTTGGCGCCGAGCAAGTCTCTGCCATGACCACCGATCAGATTGCAGGCATGCGTCGGGCACAAATTGGCAGCTTGACCAACGAACAATTGGGCGCACTGGACACCACACAAATTGTGGCGATTGAAAACTTTGACATCGTGGGTCTGACTTCACGACAAATCAATGCACTCAATTCTGATCAAGTGCAAGCCTTGACCACTGGTCAAATTGCGGCCATCACGCCCAATCAGATGGCCAGCATGAGTGTGGAAAACGTGGGCGTACTGACGACCACACAGATTGGCGCACTGCCGACCCATGATGTGGGCGCCATGACCAGCGCACAGATGCAAGCCCTGTCCACAGAACAGCTCAGTGCATTCAACAGCGCGCAAATGCAAGCCATGCGCGCAGAAATGCTGACGGCGATGAGCTCAGAACAGTTGATCAGTTTGTCGACAGACCAAATTGCAGCGCTGACACAGCCTCAGTTCGAAAGCCTCAACAACGAACAAGTCACTTGGTTCACCACGGAACAATTCAAGGCCATTGAAACACGCGACATTGCTGCATTCACGGCACAACAAATGGCGGTGATCACCAGCGATGAAATTGGCGCCATGACCAGTGCGCAAGTTCAAGCCATTGAAACGCGCGATTTGGTGTCGATGACCACCGAACAAATTGCGGCGTTTGACACGGATCAAATCGTCAGTTTGACGGGCACGCAAATCGGCGCCTTGTTCACCAACCAAGTGGCCGCCATGACCACCGATCAAATTGGTGCGATTGAAACCGCCGATTTGGCAGGCATGAGCAGCAACCAACTGCAAGCCCTCACTACCGACCAAGTCGAGGTGCTAGGCACTGACCAATTGCGTGCGTTGACCAACCCACAAGTCAGCAGCCTGCTATCGACACAACTGCGCACGCTATCCACCGAACAGCTGGAAGCATTCACATCAACGCAGTTCAATTCGTTGACCGCCACACAAGTGGCGAGTTTGACGACGACCCAAATCGAAGGCTTGTCGACCGCTCTAGTCGGCAACTTGAGCAATGCGGTGGTCTCTGCGTTCACCAACGAACAGGTCTTGGCGATCACCACAGACCAAATTGGCAAACTCACCAGCGCGCATATCACCGCCATGAGTAGCAACCAATTGGCTGCTTTGGACACCACGCAGTTGGAAGCTTTCTCAACCGCACAAATTGTGGCCATCGACACCCAAGACATGGCCGCCCTGCGCGAAGAACAGTTGGCGAATCTGAGTAGCACACAAACAGCGGCGCTGACCACTGCTCAGCTCAATGCTTTGACCAGTGCACAAATCTTGACACTGCCGACAGACCAAGTCCAAGCCTTGACCACTGGTCAATTGGCCAGTTTGACAACGGACAAAGTCCAGCTGCTCAACGAATCACAACTGACGACGCTCACCAGCACACAGCTCAACAGCTTCACCACCACACAGGTCGTGGCGTTGGTCAGCGATCAAATTCAAAACCTGACAACCGCACAGGTCAGCACACTCGCCACCACCAAGGTCGCCGCATTGACAGGTACCCAACTCGATGCCATGACCACTGAACAACTCGAGGCATTGACCACTTCACAAATCGGCGCATTGAGCACTGGCGCATTGACGTCTTTGAGTGCGAGCGACATGGTTGTTTTGACCACCGATCAGGTAAAAGCTTTGACCAGCACACAGCTGTCAAACTTGACAAACACACAGCTGACGAACTTCAGCACCACGCAAGTGGCGGCACTGGGTACCGATCAATTGGCATCGCTGACCACCACGCAAATGAATGCGTTCACCGGCGATCAACTCAAAGCCTTGACCAACACCCAAGTGGCCAACTTGACCACCACGGCGCTGTCAAGCTTGAGCAACACCAAGCTGACCGCATTGACCTCCACACAAGTGGCGGCGTTGACCACGGCACAAATTCCAAGCATGCTGAACACGCAAGTGGCCGCATTGACCACCGAGCAAATCGATGGTCTGGACAGTGCACAAATTCGTGCCTTGACCACGGCACAGCTCGCCGCATTGACCACCGAACAGTTGCCAAGCATGAGTGCCACGCAGGTTCAATCATTGACCGTGGCGCAAGTGGGTTTGCTGTCCACCGAACAGCTCAGCAGCTTGACCGTCGAAGAAATCACGGCCATGAGCAGCACGCAAATTGTGGGTTTGAGCACCGCTCAGCTCTCTGCACTGGAAAGCCAGCAAATTCAAGCTTTGGAAACCGCCGACATTTGGGGCATGAATCCAACGCAGATTGGCGCGCTCAGCACCGATCAGTTGAGCGTCATGCCCAACAACTTGGTGCCAGCCATCCGTCCTGCGTCCATCGCCGTTTTGACATCGACGCAACTCAACAACTTGACCACAGGTCAAATCGAGAGTTTGGTCTCCGACCAAGTGGCGGCTTTGTCAACCACACAACTCAGCAACATCACGGGCAGCTTGCTGTCGGCTTTGACCACAGACAACATCGTGGCGTTGTCGAGCACGCAAATCGGCGCGATCACGGCTGCGCAGTTCCCTGCTTTGGGCACGCTGCAAATCACAGCCATCGAACACACCGACATACCGGCCGTGAGCACAAGCGCTTTGGCAGCCTTCACATCCGACCAGATCGTGGCCTTGCGTCCAACGCAAGTCAGTAATTTGACGACCGATCAGATCAAGGCCATCACGACCACGCAAATTCCAGCCTTGGGCACCGACGACATCAACGTCTTGACCAGCCGCCAAGTGGGCGTGTTGACCGAAGATCAGTTGCAAACCTTGTCCGTGGCACAAGTACAGGCCATTGCGAGCGGCTCGCTCAAAACCTTGTCGTCAGACCAGATTCGCACACTGTCCACCGAACAATTGGCGGGCATGTCGACCTCGCAGATCCGTGGTTTCGAATACACACAGATTCCGGCCTTCTCGTCAGATCAAATCTCCAATTTGACGACCACCGAAATCGGTGCCTTCAGCACCCGCCAGATGCAAGCCTTCACCACCGCTCAGGTGGCGGCATTTACATCATGGCAAGTGCCTGCCATTCCGGTGGAAAACATCGCCAACATGGGCACCACGCAAACGGTGGCTTTCAGCACCGCACAACTGTCGGCATTCACATCGCAACAAGTTGCGGCATTGACTGCCGATCAAATCAACGCCTTCAGCAATACACAGCGCGCAACGCTTGGTCTGTAAATAGGCTGCTACCCCAAACAAGAAGAGCCGCAAATGCGGCTCTTCTTGTTTTTCAAACGGGGCGTTTCAGATGCGTGCCGAATTAGGCCTGCAAATCCAAACGTGAATGTGTGATGGCATACGCATCCGCGTTGTAGTACTTGACCGCTTCCACGCTGCTCAAGCTCACGCTGCGTGCCAGCTTGGCATTGGTGTATGTGCCTTGGCTTTCAACCCAATCAGCCGCAGTGCCAGCCAAATAAACCGTGTCATTGCCATCACCGCCCTCAATGCTCACATCTGCGGTGGTGCTGGTGTAGAACACATCGCTGGCAGAGCCACCTTTGGCTGTGCTGATGTGGCTGCCATAGGCCAAGCCCACATTGTTCAAGCCCATGTAAGTGGCAGCGGTTTTCAAAGATGTTGGAAAGCTATCTGTGATGCTTTTAGGGATCACGTTGATTGAGCTAAACGCACCTGCACGCAAATCCATGATGTTGGCATTGGTGACAGCCGAGGCGTCTATCACCCCGCCCTCAGGCGTCCACAAGGTTTGCATGCCCGACCAGTCAGCGGTAAAAGACGTGACTTGGTAATCACTCACGCCCTGCCCACTGCCTACGCCGTACATGAACTGCAAAGCCGCCATGTCAAACATCATGTAGGTACTTGGGTTCAGCGTACTGCCGCTGTAACGCGAACCGGTCAATGTCACCTCCATGCTCCCCGCGGGGTTGTTGTACGACATCAAGGTGTACAGACGCGAATCCAGCGCTTTGGGTAAAAACGGTCCAGGCATGGTGCCACCACTGGCGTTGTAATTGCCTGGATGCTTGAGGCCCAAGGTGTGTCCAATTTCATGGATCAAGGTTTGCCAGCCGTAGCTGCCTTGTGTCATGTTGGTGTTGGTATTGCCTGCGCTGTTGTCCAAGAACAAATAAACCGGATGGTCGCCGCTGCCATTGGGCACGTTGGCATAACCCGAACTGCCTCTGGTCGATTGGTTATTCGTCCCGAAGTTGATGTCGGCCTGCCCTGCTGAATTAGATTCAGTGAACGTGACGTTGATGATGGATGACAGATAGTCAAACGCACGACGCACAGCAGCTTTTTGTGTGTTGCTCATGGTTCGAAAACCTGTGCTGTCAGACGTGTTGCCATCTGACAAATCGGTCATGAAGCTATAAGAGAACGTTTGTCGGCTACTGCCTTCTCCCATGGCGTACACACCAGTTTTGATTTGAGCGTCAGACGTTGTCACGCTACCCGCCGTATCGCGCCACCAGTAGTTGGTGCCGCCCAGCAGCATGGCGTTCACATTCGCATCCCCAGTGTCTGCAAAAGCAGTGGCGTCTTGAAAGGCAAAAAAATTCACCTTTTTGTAGGTCGCACTGCCTACCGCAAAGCTGCCATCGGTATTGGCCTTGATTTTGTAATTGGCCATGTTGCCGCTGAACGCCACGGACACGGCGGCACCGGACACTTTGGCCAACAAAGCCGTGCCTTTTTTGTACTGAGCTTCTGTGACCTGCAACACAGGACGCGCCGTGTCTGTGAGCTGAATGGCATTGATTTTTCTGACCGCCAACAAAGCATCAAAGTTGGCTTGAATGTTGGCTGCCGTGTCGGTCAATGTGATGGCACTGCCTGACAACGCACCCAGCTTGAGCGCTTGCGCCGCTGTCATGCTCAGCTTGGCTTTGCTCGCATCGGTGACTTTGAGCAAACTCAGGTTGCCTGCCTCGGCCAATGTTTGAAGTGTCTCGATGTGAGTTTGGACATTGGCAGCGGTATCGGTCACAGACACTGTCAAACCACCCAAGGCGCTGGCGTTGTCCGCGATGGTTTGTGCGTTGTCTTTGATGGTGTAGGTGACACCTTGCAACTTGGCTCGTAAATCTGCACTACCCACGTATTGCGCAGCGGTCAGCGTCATGACGGGCGCACGGTCGGTGAGCGCGACCGTCATGCTGGGGCCTGTAGCCGCCAAGGTTCGCATGGCTTCAAAGTTGCGCAGCACATTGGCGGCTGAATCTTTGACGGCAATTGCGCTGGCACCTGTCACTGCAATCTTCGCCACATTCGCAGCACTGTCACTGATGGTGATGGCGGCATCTGGCATCTTGGCGCGCAAGGCTGCCGTTGCGCCAAACTGGCTGGCCTTTAAGGTCAGCGCGGGCGATGCATCGGTGAGTGTGAGGGTGTCGAGCTTGCCTGTCACAGCCAGCGTTTGTAATCCGGTGAGGTTTTTCTGAATGTTTTCAGCGCTGTCGGTGACCGTGACCTCAAATGCCGTGCTGATGCGCGAGGCCATACGGGCGGTGTTCATGGCC
>JACCDX010297110.1_pt1 | contig 13169 bp, 8 predicted proteins | sample 7449681 | NCBI WGS metagenome assembly JACCDX01 (sample SAMN15323450, study PRJNA562643) | freshwater metagenome | isolation source: river surface water | place: USA:Blue River Watershed | collected 2017-08-18
GCTGGACGGGGTCCAGCCACAGAACTTGTTGCGCGGTATGTAAAGAGCTCATTGCTTTCTGGTGCCTCATGTGCATAGGAATGCATGAGTAGTAGCAATGGCCGTGCCATGTTAAATTGAATACTTATGAAGTATAAAAACAAGGCTTTTCGTCAATTTACTGACAGTAATACAAGGCTTTGGACAAGCCAAAACCACACACCAAAGCGCGCAAGACTAGGTCTGCGAGCAAGTTGGCGTGAAACCGCCAGCGCTTGAAACCCAGGGTTTCAGACGCCAGCGTCTCCACTAGTAGGGAAAAAGGTCTTAGCCTTGCAACAACTTGAGCACGGTCTGCTGCGATGTATTGGCTTGTGCCAACACCGCAGTAGCAGCCTGTTGCATGATTTGCGTACGGGCCAATTCGGTAGAGGCCTTGGCGTAATCAGCATCTTCAATTTGACTGCGTGAAGCCTCAGAGTTCATCACCACGTTGGTCAAGTTGTCGATCACGTGGGTCAAACGGTTCATCACCGCACCCATGGTGGCGCGTGTGGCTGCAATGCGATCCAGTGACTTGTTCACATTCATGATCACGTCATTAGCAGATTGCACAGTCAACAAATTGGTTGGTGCTTTGTCGCTGGTAATAGGACCTGTGATGTCACCGTTTTTACCAAAGTCAGCCAAGTCAATGGAGATCAGTTGGTTGGCAGCTGGGCCCACTTGGAAGTTCAAGCGACCAATGTTTTTGGCCATCACTGCGCCGGGCATAAAACCCAAAGCACTGAGATTGGTGTAGGTAGGATCCTTGGCTTTAAACTGAGTTGTAGTCGAAATCGTTGCAGTATTTGCAATCACAGTTGTGCTGACAACTGGTTTTGGAGACGTTGCCGTACTTGAAATTGTCAATGGTTGCAACGTTGAAGTAGCAGGTGCGTAAATTTGAACCTTACTTGAAGCAGTGGCGCCAACTGTAAATGCCAACGACACACTTGCAGCTGTAGCTGTTGCATTTGCAGAAAGGGTAATTCCAGTGCTGCTATCAACAGATAAAATGGTTGTATTCGCTGGTATACCAGCACCCGTCACAGTCATGCCTGGAACCAATCCAGTTGTTGAAGTTAAGGTCACTACAGCAGAGGCGTTCGTTGTGCCCGAGCCGGTTAGCGTTTTGTCAGAAGCCGCAATGGTGGAGCCAACGAGTGAATTAAGAGCTGTTGCAAAATTTGCTGCAGTAGCACCCGCAGTTGCACCCACAACATAGGTTCCTAGTTTGCCACCATAGTTGAAATCAATTATGTCGTTTGCAGTTCCTGCAGAGAAATCAAGCAAGTTTCCTGTAGCCGTCGTAATGCTCGTTGGGTATCCATTGACACCTGGATTGATTGTGAATTCTTTGTCAGAATTGAGCGTCACTGTTCCATAAACGGTTGATGCTTTAACGCCACCTGTAAATGTCAGTTCTGCCGTTGCAGAAGTTGCAGTGGCATTGGCGGACAAGGTAATGCCCGTCGATGAGTCTACTGATTTAATGGTTGTACCAGCAGGAATTCCCGCACCACTGACAGTCATGCCAGCCACCAATCCTGAAGTTGAAGAAACAGTCACAGCAGCAGATGCGCCTGTCGTACTTGAGTTTTGCAATGTTTTGTTCGTCACGGATGCAACTGCTGCACTCGCTACACCCGTAACACCAGCGGGATCTGATGTTGTTGCTGTATTCATGCCCAAACCAAAGTCTGAACCGACTGCAACACTGCCGTCATACCAGACCGATAAATTGCGGCCATCAACAGTGGTCAAGGTTAAGCCGCCATTGCCTGGATCGCCAGCAATAACGCCGTGTTGGGCGGTTTTTGCATTGATCGAATTCATCACATAAGCACGACGCTCTGCTTCAGTTTGACCAGACGTCAAGCTCAAACTGACTTTGGTGCCGTTGATAAACAGGTCAGTTTGTATGGAGTTTGAAGAAATCGTGGTCTTTGCGCCCTTAATTTCTGCGCCATTTGCCGTTGCAGAAACACCCGTTTGTGCAAGCTTCTTATTAATTGCCGCAGCAATAGCAATGGCACTGCCAGCTGCGTTGCTAGAAGCTGCAACCAAATTACTCTTGGTGTCGTCTGCGGAAGATGATGCAGGAATTTCAAATTCATTGGCGCCGATCAGCAACTTCATGTCACCATCTGCAAGTACTTTGCCAGCAGCCGTTGGGGCAACAGCAGCTCGGTCTGTCGTCTCTACCTTGGGCGAGCCCACAGGCAATCCGGCTTTACCGTTCAAAATAGGGAAACCATTCCACTCGTGCACTTCAGACACACGCACAATCTCTTGCTTGAGTTGTTGGAACTCTTGGTCTAGGTAGCTGCGTTGGTCGCTAGAGTAGGTAGAGTTGGCAGATTGCACAGCCAGTTCACTCATGCGTTGCAGCATGTTGGTGATCTCTTGCGTGGCACCCTCAGCCGTTTGAATCATGGAGATCGCATCACCGGCATTGCGAATGGATTGGTTCAGGCCTTGGATGTTTTGAGTCATCCGAGCGGCAATGGCCAATCCAGCAGCATCGTCCTTGGAGGAATTGATGCGCTTGCCAGTTGAAAGCTGTTGCATGGCCACTTCACTCGCGCGGTTCGAGTTTTTAAGGGCGGCCTGTGTATACAAGGCTTTAACGTTGGTGTTAATGACGGTCATGAGAATCTCCTAATGGGGCGAGTGGCAAGGTATTGCAAGATGGCAACACGTTGCCGCTGTTTTGCCGTTAGTTCAATTAACTATTGAATTAGTTGGTTAAGTTGGATGCAGGCATGGCATCCTGTACTGCGGCCATTGCATTGCGTTCTTGAAGCAAAGTAGCGTCGTTTGGCCACTTTTGGAGAGCAGTCTCAAGCACCTGGTGTGCTTCAGCCACATCGAGGTTACAAGCCAAAGCACGTGCCAACATCTGGTACGTCATCGGTTGGACACGATTGTTTTGAATAGAGACCAGGTCTTGCAAAATTTCTACAGCAAGTGGCCAGTCTTCACGGGTAATGGCCAAGAGACCAGAAATTGCCAGAATGTCTTCACTTAAAGGATACAGAGCCAAGCCAGCTTCGGCCAGAGCTTGCGCCAGGTCGGGCTGGTCTTGCGCAACAAGGTATTGAATGCCCAGGCGGAAATCCACTGGTGTAAAGCGTGAAACTTCTTTGAGGTTCAAAGATTGTTCTGCGACCAAGTGTTGCATGGCCTGTTGTAATTCAATGTGCATGTTTAGCTCCTGTAGTGAATGAGCGCCAGCAAATTGAATGAAATCAAGGTTGCTGATGCGGACATAGAGCTTGGAGCAAGACGTGTGCCAGCTTTTTCTTGCCGCTTTTGGCAAAAAGATCAAAAAAGTGGCAATCTTTTGCCACTAATCTTTAAACTTATAAGTAGGCCCTCATTGTTGTGCCCTTGTAAAGTCATGATAATTAATTGCAAGTAAACGGATAAAGGTTAAATATGAAAAAGGCATCAAAAATACAATCTCTTATAAAAAAGATTGAATCTTCAATTGTCAAAGGTGAAATAAACACAGTTATCAATGATTTGAAAGAATTGCTGAAAATTGAGCCAAGTAATTATGCCGCCCATACTGAACTTGGTAATTGTCTTTCAAAGTTAAATAAATTTGAAGAGGCTTTACTATGTTATCTAAAGGCGGATGAATTAAATAAAAATAACTCAGTTATTTTGAATAATATTGGAATAACATATTTATTTCTCAATAACTTTTATGCTGCAGAAGCATATTTAATAAAATCTATCGAGTGTGATTCCGAAAATTTTCAACCATACATAAATCTTGGCAGCGCCTATGATACACAGGGATTACATCAAAAAAATTTGAACATTTCTATAAGAGGAATATCAAAATGGCCTAAAAATGAAATATTCCATTTAAACCTTGGTGTCGCATTAATGGGTCTAAATCTTTTTCAAGAAGCTAAAATTTCATTCGAAACAGCATTGTTACTTCGGCCTAAATACATTGAGGCAGAATTGAATCTAGCTGCCTTGTATACGAAAACAGGTGAAAATGATATCGCTGTATCAATTTATGAGAAATTTATTTCTGAAAATAAAAACAGCAACCATGAACGTTTGGACTTAGTCAAATATTATTTGAGTTATGAATATTTATTGAAAGGAATATTAGATTTGGGATGGAAACTATACACTTCTGGTTTCAATCATTTAATCCCCTCTTATCTTAAAAGACGGCCTGATCGAAAATTTGAAGTCCCTTTGTGGCAAGTAAATTATGAAAAAGACTGCAGATTGCTAGTATGGTCCGAGCAAGGCTTAGGAGATGAATTACTTTTTGCAACTATTCTCCCTGATCAAATTAAGATAACTTCAAATCTTATTTTTGAATGTGATCCAAGATTAGTTCAGATTTTTTCTAGAACTTACCCTAGTATAACTGTGCGTGCACATTCGTTTGATGAGTCCAATTTTTATAAGCAAAAAATCTATGATTATGATTTCCATATCCCGAGTGGAAATTTATGTGAAATTCATCGAAATTCGATTGAAAAATTTCCACTAAAGTCGCCAGCTTTAATAGTTGATATAGATAAAAAAAATCATCATCTCAGTAGACTTTCAGAATTTGAGGGGCAATTTTTCATTGGAATTTGTTGGAGAAGTGGGCTGATGACTCCAGCAAGAAATTCGGAATATACTTCAATTTTGGACTGGGAACCAATTTTTTCAATTCCAAATGCATGTTTTATCAACTTACAATATGGAAATTGTGAAGAGGAGTTAAAGCAAGCTGAAGAAAAATTCAAGATAAAAATAATGAGATGGAATGATATTGATCTTAAAAATGATATTGATAATGTTTTTGCGCTCATTGATTGTCTGGATTTTGTGGTTACTGCTGGTACAGCAGTATCTCCAATGGCGGCTAGTTTGAGAAAGCAAACGTATCAATTTCTTAATAAAAAATCATGGGATATGCTTGGTACAAATAAATATCCATGGTTTGATACTGTAAATATAATTTTAGCACCTGATGAAAATATAACTGCTTCTGCTTTAGCTCCCATAGCTGAATTAATAAAAAAAGGGATTGAATAGATTCAATCCCTTTTCGCGGACAAAAATAGTATTACTTTAGCAATGCCAATACTGATTGAGCGCTTTGATTGGCTTGAGCTAACATTGCTGTTGCTGCTTGCGTGATGATTTGTGACTTGGCCAAGTTGGTTGTTTCCTTGGCATAGTCAGTGTCGAGAATTCGACTACGAGACGCCTGCAGGTTCATACTGGTGGTTTCAAGATTTGAAATTGCAGCTGTTAAACGATTTTGATAAGCTCCCATAGCGGCCCTGGAGTCTGTAATAGTATTGATTGCTAGGTCAAGTGTTGTCAAAGCACTTTGCGCTCCTGCAGCTGTGTTTAGAGACAGCGATGAAACCCCGGCTCCAGCTGTTGCAGTTGCAGCAGTGTATGCACCAGCAGCACCAATTAAAGCAGATGTAGCTTGCGAGCCACCAACAGTAATACCATTTGCATCTGAAGAAGACAAGTTTAATGTGCCGTACACAGTTGACGTAGTGGCGCTACTTCCGCCTGTGGTTGTAACGGTAATGTCAATATTCCTGCCATCTGCTGCGGTAAGTGTATAGCCAGTTGCACTGAATGCAGCAGTTACACCTGTTTGAGTAGATACGGCATTAATTGCTGCTGCAATGCGGCTGGCTGCCTCACGAGCAGTGCCGGCTGTTGTTGCAGATACAGCAACACCATTAATTGTTTGAGCAAAGGCGCCAACGTTTGCTGAAGTAATTGTGTAAGTGCTGGTAGTCGCAACTGTGGTTGCTTTCACACCGGTGAGTCCCGTTAATGCATTAATTGCATTCGCTTTTGCAATAGCACTTCCATCAGCATTAATCGTCGAAACACCGTCATTGGAAGAGGCGCCAATTTGGTATCCATTGATTGTCACGCCACCAGCTGTCAAAGCTGTGCCTGATGTTAACGCAACTCCCGTTACAGACGTAGTGTAGCTAGAGCCGCTACCAACGCCCAAAGAGCTTGCCTTAGCACTACCGATGGAAATCGTAATTCGGTCGTTAGCATCATTTCCTGCGCCGATTTGCAGTGTGTTATTTTGGAACGATCCATCAAGTAGTTTGATACCGTTAAAGGTAGAGTTGTTTGCGACTCGATCAATCTCTGCGATCAATTGAGTCGCTTCAGCATTGAGTGCAGATCTATCAGAAGAATTGTTGCCGGCATTCGCAGACTGGACTGCGAGTTCGCGAATACGTTGCAAATTGTCGCCAATAGCAGTCAAACTTCCTTCAGCAGTTTGAGTCAAAGAAATTCCGTCGTTTGCATTTCTGATTGCAGCTGAAATGCCTCGAATGTTAGCTGTCATACGTGTACTGATGGCAAGACCTGCAGCATCATCTTTAGCATTGTTGATCCGAATGCCAGTAGATAAGCGCTCCATGGCCGTATCTTGGGCCAAGCCAGTTTTACGCAAAGAGCTTTGTGCAGCCAATGCGCTGATGTTTGTGTTGATAGATGTTGACATGGATTTTCTCCTTCAAGGGGTTTTACGAAGTTACAAGAAATCCAATTTGAAATCTTGTTACTTGCTGATTCGGTTTCTGTAGAAATTACTTGAGTGTGTTAATGGAAATAATGCAAAGTCTTTTTGTTTTCACATCAAGCTCTTGCATTCAGTAACAGGCCTTTGACCTTCTCAATGTTGTGCGCAACGCGCACCACCACTTCATTGGGAATTTGCCGAACCACTTCGCCAGTCTCTGCGCTGCGCACAGTGACCACGGGGCCTCCTACGGCCTCGTCAATCTGGAAACCCAGACCACGCTTGGTGGATGCCATTTGTTGATTGAGCATGCTCACTGCCTCTTGCAGGTTCTGCCTTACTTCTGAAGCATCAAACTTAATGGCCACTGGTTTAGGGGCTTGAACTTTGGGTGTTTCAGGAAGTTGAATGGCCGAACTGCCAGGTGCTTGTGAACTTGCAGGCGCAGGGGCACTGGGCCGCGCTGCTGCCACGCCTGCACCCCCTCTAGCAATATTGCTGATTTCGGAAACCATAGATGTCCGTCCTTTTCTTCATAAGCATGCTGAACATGCCGAATACCACCGGTCTCCTGCACCCAGAAGGTGTCAAGAGAAGTTCAGTGGTTGGTGAATCGGCAGGGCTTATCCAAACTTGAGGGCAAATCTTAAGTTTTTTGCAAAAAAGGTTCCCCCAGAGGAGAAAGGGGGGGGTAATTATTTGTTGGTGTAGGTGGCCATCATGCCGTCAAAGGTGCTCTTCAGGCTGGTTTGCAGGCTCTTCGATTGGCCCACCAACGAGTCCATATTGGCAAATTGTTTGTTGTACCTGGCCAAAAGGGTCGTCATGCGGGTGTCCAAGTCGGCCAGTTGCTTTTTGTAGTCCGTGATCTTGGTCGTCAGGTTGCTACTTTGTGTGGTCAAAGCGGCGGTTGGATCCAGCATTGCAGTTAGCTTTTTGACAGCTTCACCTGCTGCGCCAGAGGGCAATACTGAATATTTGCTTTGGTTCTCCCGGTTGCCCGTAACCAACGTGACCACATTGTCATAATTGGTTTGCAATGCACTGTCGAGTTTGGTCTTGTCGATCGACAAAACACCCTTTTGGTCAATGCTGAAGCCAATGTCTCTTAAAGCCGTTAAACCACCAGCGGGCGTGGTGGAGTTGCTGGTGATCATTTGCCGAATTTGGCTACGCACCGTGCTCACAATGGAGTTGCCCACCAAGGTGGCGCCGTAGGTGTCTACCGTGGACTTGGGGTCGGACACCACACCCAGCATGGTGTTGGCATCGTTGTAGGCAGTGACCAATGCATCCAATTTGCTGGACACAGACGACGTGTCTCTGGAGAACACCAAACTGGCCGGCACACCAGGGGTGGTAGTTGCCGTTAAATTCAGGGTGGTGCCAGCAATGGCGTCTGTGATCGTATTTTTGCTAGACGTCATGGCCATGCCGTCTACATTGAAGCTTGCATCCTGGGCTGTCTGCAGTGTTTTGCCAAAGCTGATGCCAGACACTTCGCCTCCGCCTACGCCAGCTTTGAGGCTGGTCAAAGAGAATGCATTGCTGGCGCCTGTTGAGCCAGTCACCATGATGCGATAGGGCGTGGCAATGTTGCCTGTGTTGATCAGCTGAGCCGTAACGCCTAAATTGGCTGAATTGATGGCGGCCACAATGCCTGCGGGCGTGGTTGCATCGGCCGCAATGGCAATGTTGTTGGCAAATTGCGAGCCGGTGGGTGTTGCAATATCGGCGGCGTTGTTGGTGGTGGACGTAAGGGTTAGCACCCCGTTGTTGTTAACACCAGAGGAGTAGCCAGTTGCAAATTTTCCTGAAAATGTGCCGTAGGTGGCCAAGGCATCGCTGTTGATGGCTGCTGCTGTTACACCGCCTACAGCAACTGCGGCGGCAGTGGTAGTGTCCAGTTGGTCGTACAACTCACCCACTTCAGAGGCGCTCAAAGACTTGTTGGCCGTCAGGGTCAAACCATTCACCGTTACCGTATCGCCTTTGTTCATGGCTTTGAAGGTGATGGTGGACGTTGACGGCGCATTGTTGCCCAAGCTGAAAACTTTGGTAGGCGTTGGATCAATGCTGTTTTTTAGAACCAGGCTGAAAGCTGCGCCACCATTCACCTGGGACAGAGGTGTAGCAAAACCCGGCACGTTGTCTGCCGAGATGCTTCTTTGTTGTTGCGCCAGCTGCGTGACGGCAATGGTGTGACTGCCTGTTGTGGCCGTGGCTGTGGTGGTAACGTTAACGGCCGAAGGTTGGCTGTTTTGCGGCACCAAGGTATTGAAGGAACTTTGGTTCTTGAGGTTGCTGAATGCCGTTTGCAAATCGCCCAGCACAAATTTGATGGCAGCATAACCAGAAATACTACCTTCTGCTTTGGTGACTTTGGTGTTGAGTTCGGTTTGCCGGGGGGCTTTTTCTGCTTCTACCAAACTGTTGGCCAAGGAGTTGACATCAACCCCCGAGCCCGAGCCCAAAGAGCTGACCAGTTTTGCGGCGGCCGATTTGGCCGCGGCATTGCCAGTGGGGGTGCCACTGCTTGTTGCCGATGTTGCAGCCGTCGTGCTAGAGGTCGTAGCCGTTACCATGGTTTATGCCGCTACTTTTATTTGATGTAGTTGAACAAATTCAACTGACTCACTTTGGCAAAGCTGCTTTGCGCCGCTTCCAAGCTCATCATTTGCTGGTTCATTTTGGTAATGGCGCTGGCGTAATCCAAATCTTCAATGGACGACAAAGTGGTTTTCAAGTTCAAGGTGGTGTCTTCAATCACCGAGCTTTGTTGGTCCACCACATTCAAGTTGGTACCAATGTTGGCGCGCGCCAAACTGACACCTTGCATCAAATCGTCCAGCTCGCCCACACCTCTGCGAATGTCGGGGCCATTGCTGGTGTTCAATCCAGCAATCAAGTTGTCCATCACTTGAAAGAAGCCAATGCCGCTGACTTTGCCATCGGCATCGGTGCGTGCCACGGGCACAAATGCATCGGTTCCAGTGCGGTTGACGGGAATGCTACGCTGCTCGCCTACACGCACGTTCATGCGGGTTTGGTCACCTCTGTATTCAGGGCTGCCATTGGGGGTTTCAACAAAAGCGGGCTGCTTCACGCGGCTACCGGCGAACAAATAATTGCCGTTGCTGTCTTTGGTGTTGGCCAAGCTCAGCATTTGGTCGCGCAGGGCTTGCATTTCTGTGGCAAGGGCTTTGCGGTCGCCACCGTTCAAGGTGTCGTTGCCACCTTGCACCGCAATTTCTTTGGCGCGTACCAGCAAATCGCTCACACTTTGCAAGGTGCTGTCTTCGCCTTGCAGGCGTGCTTTGATGGTGTCCAAGGAGCTTTGGTAGCTTTCTTGTCTGCTCAGAATGGATTTCAAGCGCTGAATGCTGGCGGCCTGATTGGGCGCATCGCTGGCATTGATGATTTGTTTGCCCTGCGCCAATTGCGCTTGCGATTGGGTTAACTGGGTTTGTACGTTGCTCATTTGTGAGGCACCGCGGTCAAACAGAAGGTTGGTTGAAATTTTCATGATGGTTTAGCTTTCACGCACTTCAACGAACTTGCAGCACGCTGTCAAACAGCTGGCTGGCCACTTGCAAAATTTTGGCGGCGGCTTGGTAGGCTTGCTGGTAGCGCACTAGGTCGGCCGCCTCTTGGTCTAGGCTCACGCCCGACACTTGGTCACGTGCCGTCACAGCTTGGTCGTGCACCACTTTCAAGGCGGATTGAGCGATGGTGGCTTGGCGTGCAATGTTGCCCAAGTCGTTCACGTTGTCTATATAGGACGCTGCAAATGTTTTGCCGCCCCCCATGGCCGGCTTGGATTCCAAGTCGATCATTTGCAACATGTTTTCGTTGTTGCCAGTGCCGTCTTTGTTGCCGTCAATGGTAAAAATGTCGCCAGCCTTGGGTGGGCTGGAAAATGAAATTTGTACGCCTTGGTACGAGAAGGCTGGCTCTAATACGTTGGGATCAAATGTGCGTCTGGCCACCACGGTGCCAGTGCTTTCGTCTGTGATCGTAAACTGTGTGTTGGTCTCAAACTTAACCTGCAAAGGTTTGCTGCGCAAAGCTTCTTTAGGATCCACAGGCTTGCCGCTGTAGGTGGCTGCAATTTTGGATTCGCCTGCGCCGGTTACAAACACCAGCAAATCTTCATTGGGCGAACCTTTGATGTAGGCGCCAGTTCTAAAACCCAGTTTGCCCAGGTCAGCGGGTGTGCCCTTGGCAAAGCCCAGCTCGATGGGCGTGTCCACACCCTCAACCAAGCTGCGTGAAATGCTCACGCTGCCACCATAGGCACCTGCTTTCATGCCCAGTGCATTGGGTGTGGCGGCACTGTCAATCACAATGTCTTTGCCTTCATTGCCCGTGGTGTTGGTCAGTACCAATTCACCGTTGTCGGCCATATAAGCACGAATTTGGGTGTTGAGGCTTTGTGCATTGATGGCGGCCACCAAAGCTGCAGGACTGGTGATGCCAGTGGGCACTGTTGTGATTGGTGTGAAGTTGGCTGAGTTGCCACTCTTCAGCGACAAAGGCAAATCGAGTCGCAGTTGGCTAGCTGGCACTCGCACTTGGTTGTTGGCTGTGGCCGTAATGCCAGATGCGCCTGCAGCTTGAATCCAAGTGGCCATGTCGGAGGCTTGCAAGGTGCCTGAAGCCGCTGTCAGGGGTCCCAACTCAACACCATTGATGTTGAACAGAGCACCGTCGATGCGCGTCAATCCCGTCTGTATGCGACCGCCTTCTAGCAAGGCTGGCAAGTTGGTACTCGCCAAAGGTGGATGCTTCTCTGGATCGGTTTGCGTCATGTCCCATTGCATTTGCTTGCGCAAGTCTGCACGGGCACCATAAAACACGCTCAAATCTTTGTAGCTTTCGGTGCCGTTCACATTCAGGTAAGAACTGCTGTAACCTGCATTGGCTTCAAAGCCATTGGCGGTGGTCATCACTTGGCCTTGCAAGGTGCTGTCGATGGCTGCGCCAATGATTTGTCGACCATCGCGCGTGAAGACCTGAAGCTGTTGACCTGGATCGGCCTCACCCATGAACACCGCAACGTTTTGCATGCCATTGGGAATGGTGGCCACCGCAGTAAAAGGCTTGCTAGCAATGGTGCGAGTTAACACGCCGGCGGCTTCACTGGGGTTGTTCACCAACACGTCGCTGATCTGCTTGGGGCCATCATAGTTGGGCGGCACATACAAAATGCCAGCATCCGCACTGCCCGTGTTGTTGGGTGCTTCAATGACACGAAATTGAGCAGCTGCGGCAACTTTCAAAGCGTCATCAAACGCAACTTTGACGGTACCGGCCACGCCAACGCCCGTTTTGTCGATGGTGAACAGTTCGGTGCCTTTGTTGCCATAAGCATCAATACCGGCGGTGTGAATCGAATTCACTTCTTTGACGAAGCTGCTGGCCAATGTGTCCAGCGAGCTTCGGCTGCTGCCCAAAACTTGTTCACGAAAGCTCATGATGCCCGCCAACTTGCCACCGCTTAAACCGGTGAGGGGGGTGGCGGAGCCATAGGGGTCGAGCACCAAGCTGACTTTCTCGGGGGCTGCAGAATTGAAGTCGGTGCCCAGCATGAAGGACTTGATGCCGTCCACCACCACATCGCGTGACATGGAGGGGCCCAAGCTGACCGACACAGAACCATTTTCTGCAAAGAAGGTGTTGATGTGGGCGTAGCTGGACAGGTCTTTCAGCAGCACATCGCGCTGATCAAGCAGGTCGGCGGGTTGCAAGCTGGCAGATTTTTGCTTGGTCAACTGTGTGTTGACCTCGGCCAATTGCTTGAAGATGGTGTTCATCGAATTGGCGTAGCTTTTCACAGCCTCGTCCGTTTCGTTTTGAATCAGGTCAAGCTGGGAAGAAAGTTCGCCAAAGCGCGCGGCCAAGTTGGACGAGTCGCGCAAGAAGCTGCCGCGCATCACGGTGGAGGCAGGGTCGGACGAGAGGTCGCGGGCTGCGTTGAAGAATTGGTCGAGGGCGCCACTGAGGCCCATCGAGTTGCTGCCCATGATGTCAATCACACGATTGGCATAGTTCACCATGGGTTCTTGGCTGCTCAATTCACTGTTGCTGTTGCGCAGGTTGGCTTCGGCAAAGGTGTCGTATTGCCGCTTGACGGTGTCTACCGTCACGCCCGTACCCAAATACACCGTACCCACTTTGGCCACAGGGTTGGCCGCCATGACAACTTCTTGGCGTGAGTAACCGTCCGTGGAGACGTTGGCAATGTTGTTGGACACGGTGCCCAGCGCACGTTGGTACGACTGGACCGCATTGGAGGCAACGCTGACTAAGTCGGTCATGTGCCACTCCCATTAATGGGCTTGGGTGGCAAATTCAAAGGCAAAATTTGCGCTTTGGGCAAGGCGATGCCACCAGGTTTGTCGCTCAGCTTGTCCATGGACATGCCCATGGACTTGGGATTGAGGGCCATGCCTTTGGCAACTGCATTGAAAGCGGCAGGATCTTGCCGCTGTTTCAAAATGTCGGCCGTGGTGGCAATGTTGGCTTGCTGTTGTTCTAAGTTCTTCACCAGCATGTCGGCCAGGCCCATGCTGTTCTTTTTGGCCAGCTGCACCGA